>Ga0256914_1001491_pt1 | contig 20962 bp, 33 predicted proteins | sample HulkmetaG_FD_191571 | JGI IMG/M metagenome (GOLD analysis project Ga0256914, IMG submission 191571) | Hydrothermal chimney microbial communities from Main Endeavour vent field at the Juan de Fuca Ridge, Pacific Ocean - Hulk | ecosystem: Environmental > Aquatic > Marine > Hydrothermal vents ... | reverse complement strand
CCTGCTACAACCCCCTCGTCGAGGGCTGAGGAGATCGCCCCGGTGACCGCCGGGCGCCGGGCCCGGGAGCTCCTCGCGCGGGAATGGCTGCCGTTCCTCGCCGTGCTCCTCCTCGTGGTCGTCTCGGGCTGGACGAGGCGCCTGCCGCGATGGAGCCGGGACGAGGCGGAGGTCCTCGCGCTCCTCGCCGCGCTCCTCGTCACGGTCCAGGGCCTGACCCTCTCCGGGCTCGTCCGGCGCATCGCCCGGAGAATCGAGGCGGGCCGGTGGCTTCCCCTCCGGCTCGTTTCCGCGACCTGGCTGCTCTCGATGGTCGTGACGAACGACGTCGCCCTGCTGGCGGTCGTGCCCCTGACCCTGGCCCTTCACCGCGACGACCGCGGAAACCTGGTCATGCTCGAGGTCCTCGCCGCCAACGCCGGGTCCGCCCTGACGCCGATCGGCAACCCCCAGAACCTGTACCTCTTCTGGCACTACCGGCTGCGGGCCGGGGAGTTCGTGGCCGCGATCGCTCCGTTCTCGGTCCTGTTCCTCGCCGTGATCGCCGGGCTCGCCCTCCTGGCGTCCCGGGGGAGCGGCGTGGCGCCGCTCGGACCACGCCGCCCGATCGACCACCGCGCCGCGCTCGGCTGGACGACACTCCTCGGCATCGTCGTGCTCGTCGTCGTTCACGCCCTGCCCCTTGCCTGCCTCCTCGCGGTCCCGGTGGCGGCACTCCTGCTCGACCGCCGGGCCCTGCGGATCGACGCCGGGCTGCTCCTGGCCTTCGCCTGCTTCTTCGGGATCGCCGACGACCTGCGCGTCGTCCTTGCCGGTCCCCTCGCCCGTGCGGGTCACGTGTTCCTGTTCTCGGCCCTCGCCAGCCAGGTCGTCAGCAACGTGCCGGCGGCACTGCTCTTCTCGGAGTTCACGGCCGACTGGCGGGCGCTCCTCTGGGGGGTCTCCGTCGGCGGGTTCGGGACGCTGGTCGCTTCCCTCGCCAACCTGATCGCCTGGCGGCTCTACGTCGCCCACCCGGGAACGCGGGACGCCGGCCGGTTCACGCTCCGCCTCCACCTCGCCGGAGCGGCGATGTTCCTGCTCGGACTGGCCCTGTGGGGCGTGCTCGGCCCCTGACACCCGCCACCGTCACGCGCGGGCATGGATCTCCTGGAGCGGGAGGCGGCGGAAGGCGCGCCCCCGGACCCGGCGGATCGCCGCGACCGCCGCGGTCGCCCCGGAGAGGGTCGTGATCAGTGGCACGTGGCGCTCGAGGGCGACGAGGCGGATCGCCCGCTCGTCGTAGTGGGAGGGCGCCCCGAGGGGCGTGTTGATCACGAGCTGGATCTCCCCGTCCCGCATCCGGTCGACGACGTTCGGCCGCCCCTCGTTGACCTTGTAGACCAGCTCGACGGGAACGCCCCGCTCCCGGAGGAACCGGGCCGTCCCGGCCGTCGCCAGCAGCCGGAACCCCATCTCCGCCAGGTCGCGGGCGACGGGGAGGAGGGCCTCCTTGTCCCGGTCGTGGACCGACAGGAAGGCCGTTCCCCCCGTCGGGAGCCGCATCCCGGTGCCGGCGGACGCCTTGGCGAACGCCTCGCCGAAGTCTTCCCCGGTCCCCATCACCTCCCCGGTCGACTTCATCTCCGGGCCGAGGACCGGGTCCTCGCCCGGGAAGCGGGCGAACGGGAAGACCGGTGCCTTGACGAAATGCATCCCGCGCGGCACCCGCTCGGTCACCCCCATGTCGCGCAGGCGCTCCCCCAGCATCACCCGGGTGGCGATCCGGGCGAGGGGCAGCCCCGTGGCCTTGGCGACGAACGGCACGGTCCTGGATGCCCGCGGGTTCACCTCCAGGACGTAGACCCGTCCCCCCTGGATCGCGAACTGGACGTTGAGGAGTCCCCGCACGTCGAGGGCCAGGGCCAGCTTCCGGGTGATCTCGCGGACCTCGTCCTCGTGGCCGCGGACCTCGTCGTGCCACGGGGGGATCACGCAGGCCGAGTCCCCGGAGTGCACCCCGGCCTGCTCGATGTGCTGCATCACCGCCCCGATCAGCACGTCCTCACCGTCGCACACGGCATCGACGTCCAGCTCGAAGGCGTCCTCGAGGAAGCGGTCGAGCAGCACCGGGTGCTCGGGGGAAGCCTCGACGGCCTGCTCCATCATCGCGCCGAGGGATGCCTCGTCCCAGCAGACGAACATCGCCCGGCCCCCGAGGACGTAGCTCGGCCGCACCAGCAGCGGGTAGCCGATCCGTGCGGCGATCTCCCGTGCCTCCTCGATGCTCCGGGCGGTCCCCCACTCCGGGGCCCGCACCCCCAGGTCCCGCAGCAGGGCGCCGAACCTCCTCCGGTCCTCGGCAAGATCGATCTTCTCCGGGTCGGTGCCGAGGATCGGCACCCCGGCCCGCTTGAGGGGCAGCGCCAGGCGCAGGGGGGTCTGCCCACCGAACTGGACGATCACCCCCTCGGGACGCTCCTTCTCGACGATCTCGAGCACGTCCTCGAGGGTGAGCGGCTCGAAGTAGAGCCGGTCCGACGTGTCGTAGTCGGTCGAGACGGTCTCCGGGTTGCAGTTCACCATGATCGACTCGATGCCCGCGTCCCGCAGGGCGAACGAGGCGTGGCAGCAGCAGTAATCGAACTCGATGCCCTGCCCGATCCGGTTCGGCCCGGACCCGAGGATCAGGACCTTCCGCCGCCCGGTCGGCTCCGCCTCGCACTCCTCCTCCCAGGTCGAGTAGAGGTACGGCGTGTGGGCCTCGAACTCCGCGGCACAGGTGTCGACCCGCTTGTAGACCGGGTGCATCCCGAGCTCGTCCCGCCGCGCCCGCACCCGCTCCTCGTCGGTACCGAGCAGGACGGCCAGCTGCCGGTCGGCGAACCCCAGCCGCTTGGCCTGGTGAAGAAGCTCCTCCGGCACGTCCTCCAGGGTGAAGGCGCGCAGCCTCCCCTCGACCGAGACGACCTGCTCGAGCTGGGCGATGAACCACGGGTCGACCCCCGTGATCCCGGCCACCTTCTCCACCGACCAGCCGGAGAGCAGGGCATGCTTGATGTAGAAGAGGCGCTGCCAGTTCGGTGTCTGGAGCCGCTCGTGGAGCCGTGCCGGGTCGACCACGCGGGTGCCGTCGCCACCGAGCCCGTACCGCCCCGTCTCGAGGCTCCGGAGCGCCTTCTGGAGTGCCTCGGGAAACGTCCGCCCGATCGCCATCGCCTCGCCGACCGACTTCATCTGCGTGCCGAGGTCCGGGGCGGTGCGCGGGAACTTCTCGAACGCCCAGCGGGGAACCTTGACCACCACGTAGTCCAGGGCCGGCTCGAAGCTCGCCGGGGTCTCCCGCGTGATGTCGTTCGGGATCTCGTCCAGCGTGTACCCCAGGGCGAGCTTCGCCGCGATCTTCGCGATCGGGAACCCGGTGGCCTTCGACGCCAGGGCGGAAGACCGGGAGACCCGGGGGTTCATCTCGATGACGAGCATCCGGCCGGTCCGCGGATCGACGGCGAACTGGATGTTCGAGCCGCCCGTCTCGACGCCCACCGCCCGGATGATCGCGAGGGCCGCGTCCCGCATCCGCTGGTACTCCCGGTCGGTCAGGGTCTGGGCCGGCGCGACCGTGACCGAGTCCCCGGTGTGCACGCCCATCGCGTCGAAGTTCTCGATGCTGCAGACGATGACCACGTTGTCGGCCGCGTCCCGCATCACCTCCAGCTCGTATTCCTTCCACCCCAGGATCGACTCCTCGATCAGCACCTGGTCGATCGGCGAGAGATCCAGGCCGCGCCGCACGATCTCGGCGAACTCCTCGGCATTCCAGGCGATACCGCCGCCGCTCCCCCCGAGGGTGAAGCTCGGCCGGATCACGAGGGGATAGCCGATCTCGTCCCGCAACCGCTCCGCCTCGGAGAACGTCGTCGCGAAGCCGCCCCGCGGCATCTCGAGGCCGGCCCCCTCGACCGCCTCCCGGAAGAGCTCCCGGTTCTCGCAGATCTCGACGGCTCTCCGGCTCACCCCGATCAGGCGGATCCCCAGCCGTCCGAGGGTTCCCCGCTCGTCCAGTTCGACGGCGAGGTTGAGAGCCGTCTGCCCACCCACCGTCGGCAGGATGGCGTCGGGGCGCTCCTGCTCGAGGATTCGCTCGACGGTCGCCGCGTCCAGCGGCTCGACGTAGGTCCGGTGGGCGAGCTCCGGGTCCGTCATGATCGTGGCCGGGTTCGAGTTGACCAGGATCGTCTCGAGCCCCTCCTCCCGCAGCGCCTTGATCGCCTGGGTCCCCGAGTAATCGAACTCGCAGGCCTGGCCGATGACGATCGGCCCCGACCCGATCACCAGCACCCGGCGGACGTCGTTCCGTGGCGGCATCTCTCACCCTCCCCGGAGTCATGAAAAAAGGAGCCGCCCCGCGGGGCGGCTCCCGTCGATTCCGGCCACAGGGATCACTCCCCGCCCCCCGCGGGTTCCTCCCCGGGGTCGGCCTTCTTCTCCTCCCCGGAGGTCTCCGAGGTGGCCTCGGTCCCCGTCCCGACCTCGGCCGCGGCCTCCGCCGGCGCCCGCTGGGCGGGCTCGGCCTGCGCGGCCTTCTCCTTCCGGGGCTTCCCCTTCGCGGGTGTTCCCGCCTCGACGAGCTCGATGATCGCCATCTCGGCCCCGTCACCGCGGCGCGGCATCATCCGCACGATCCGGGTGTAGCCGCCCGCCCGGCCCGCGTAACGCGGGGCAATCTCGTCGAACAGGTGCTTGACGAGGGTCCGGTCGCGGAGTTCGCGGGCAACGAGCCGCCGGTCGTGGACGGTGTCCCGACGGGCGCGCGTGATCAGCTTCTCGGCGTACGACCGGAGCTCCTTCGCCTTGGCGAGGGTCGTCGTGATCCGCTCGTGCTGGAACAGCGCCGTCGCCAGGTTGCGCAGCAGCGCGCGGCGGTGCTCCGTGGTCCGGCCCAGCTTGCGGTGTGCCCAGCGGTGTCTCATCGTCGTCTCGCTCCCGGCATCAGCTCGTGGAACCCGACGTGGCGCCGAGGTCCATCCCGAGGCTGAGGTTCATCTCCGCCAGCAGCTCCTTGATCTCGTTGAGCGACTTGCGGCCGAAGTTCTTCGTCTTGAGCAGCTCCGCCTCCGTCTTCTGCACGAGGTCGCGCACGGTCTGGATCCCGGCGCTCTTCAGGCAGTTGTACGACCGGACGGAAAGCTCCAGCTCGTCGATGGTGCGCTCGAGGTTGTCGAGCAGGGCGCTGTCGATCGTCTCGGTGACCTGTGCCTCCGGGACGACCTGCTCCTCGAAGTTGATGTAGATCGCGAGGTGCTCCTTGAGCAGGCTCGCCGCGGTCGCCACCGCGTCCCGCGGGGAGATCGTCCCGTCGGTCCACACCTCGAGGATCAGCTTGTCGTAGTCGGTCGAACGCCCGACACGGGCCGCTTCGACCGTGTAGTTGACCTTCCGGATCGGCGAGTAGAGGGCATCGATCGGGATGTACCCCAGCGCCAGGTCCTCGTCGAGGTTCTGGTCGGCGGGGACGTAACCGCGCCCGGGCTTGATCCGGAGCTCCATGTCGATGGAGCCCTCGTCCGAGAGGTTGGCGATCACGCGCTCCGGCTCGAGGATCTCGACGTTGGCGTTGGTCTCGATGTCCCCGGCGGTCACGACCTTCGGGCCGCGCGCCGTCAGGCGGAGCGTCTCCACCTTCGGAACCGCCAGCTTCACCGGGATCTGCTTCAGGTTGAGGATGATGTCGGTCACGTCCTCCGTGACCCCGGGAATCGAGGAGAACTCGTGCAGGACTCCCTCGATCCGGATCGCCGTGATCGCGGCGCCCTCGATGGAGGAAAGCAGGATCCGCCTCAGGGCGTTGCCGATCGTCGTCCCGAAGCCCTTCTCGTAGGGCTGGGCCATGAACTTGCCGTAGGTGTCGTCGGTGGAGGGGTCGACCTCCAGGAACCTCGGCTTCTGGAACTCCATGTCAGGTCCTCCGGCGCGCTGCGGGGCGCAGGCCTCACTTCGAGTAGAGCTCGACGATCAGGTTCTCCTGGATGGGCATCGTGATGTCCTCGCGCTTCGGGAGATCCACCACCGTCCCCTTGAAGTTCTGGGCGTCGAGCTCGAGCCAGCGCGGGATTCCCCTGCCCTGGGCGGTGTCGAGGTTGCCCTGGATGATCGCGTTCTTGCGGCTCTTCTCCCGCAGCTCGATCACGTCTCCCCGGCGCACCTGGTAGGAGGGAATGTCGACCTTGTGGCCGTTGACCAGGAAGTGGCCGTGGTTGACGAGCTGCCGCGCCTGCGCGCGCGAGGACGCGAAGCCGAGGCGGTAGACGACGTTGTCGAGGCGCCGCTCGAGGAAGGACAGCAGGATCTCGCCGGTCACGCCCTTCTTCGCCGCCGCGCGCTTGAAGTAGAGGCGGAACTGGCGTTCGAGGACGCCGTAGATCCGCTTGACCTTCTGCTTCTCGCGAAGCTGGATACCGTAGCCCTGGAGCTTGATCCGGCGTCGGCCGTGCTGCCCCGGGGCGTAGTTGCGGCGCTTGATCGCGCACTTGTCCTTGAAGCAGCGCTCACCCTTGAGGAAGAGCTGCGAACCCTCGCGTCGGCAGAGCCGGCAGACCGGGCCGATGTAGCGTCCCATGTCTCGGTACCTCCTGCGTCAGACCCGCCGGCGCTTCGGCGGACGGCAACCGTTGTGGGGAATCGGGGTGACGTCCTTGATCGACTTCACCTCGAGGCCCGCGGCCGCGAGGGCGCGGATGGAGGACTCCCGGCCCGCCCCCGGCCCCTGGACCTGGACGTCGACGGTGCGCACGCCGTGCTCCCGGGCGAACTGCACCGCCTGCTGCGCGGCCATCTGGGCCGCGAACGGCGTGCCCTTCCGCGAGCCCTTGAAGCCCGCACGGCCGGCGCTCGACCAGGCGATCACGTTCCCCTGCGGATCCGTGATCGTCACGATCGTGTTGTTGAAGGTCGCCTGGATGTGGGCGATGCCGTGGGGAACGTTCTTCCGCTCCCGCCGCCGGGGTCCCTTCCTGCCTCTACCCTTCGCCATCTCGTCTCATCTCCCGTCGGGTCGCCGTGCTACTTGCGGACCTTCTTCTTGCCGGCCACCGCCACGCGCGGTCCCTTCTTCGTCCGGGCGTTGGTGTGGGTCCGCTGCCCGCGCACGGGCAGGCCCAACCGGTGACGGACACCACGGTAGCAGTTGATCTCCATCAGCCGCTTGATGTCCATCTGGATGTTCTTCCGCAGGTCACCCTCGACCCGGCCTTCCTCCTGGATGATCTGGCGGATCGCGCGCACCTGCTCTTCCGTCAGGTCCTTGACCCGCACCTCCGGGGGCACCTGGGCCCGCTCGAGGATCTTCTTCGAGCGGGTCGGCCCGATCCCGAAGATGTAGGTCAGCGCGACGTCGATCCGCTTGTTCAGGGGAAGGTCCACACCCGCGATGCGTGCCATCGGTCAGTCTCCCGTCAACCCTGCCGCTGCTTGTGCTTGGGGTTCTCGCAGATCACGCGGACCACGCCCTTCCGCTTCACGATCTTGCACTTGTCACAGATCTTCTTCACCGATGCCCGAACCTTCATGGGTCACCTCGTCCCGCGCCGAGCGCCTACTTGTAGCGGTAGACGATCCGGCCGCGGTTCAGGTCGTAGGGCGAAAGCTCCACGAGCACCCGGTCGCCGGGCAGGATGCGGATGAAGTGCTTGCGCATCCGCCCGGAGATGTGGGCGAGCACCCGGTGCCCGTTGTCGAGTTCCACCCGGAACATCGCGTTGGGCAGGGTCTCCACCACCACCGCCTCGACCTGGATGGCCTCTTCCTTCGCCAAGGTGTCGCTCCTCACTCGCTCGCCGCGGGCACGCCCAGCACCCGCGGACCGGACGGCGTCACCGCCGCCACCAGTTCCCAGTGGGCCGCCAGCGACCCGTCACGGGTCACCGCCGTCCAGCCGTCCCCGAGCACCTTCACCGCGGCATCGCCGGCGGTGATCATCGGCTCGATCGCGAGCACCATGCCCGGCTCGAGCCGTGGGCCCCGCCCGGGGGGGCCGAAGTTCGGCACCTGGGGCTCCTCGTGGAGCCGGGTACCGATGCCGTGGCCGACGAACTCCCGGACGACCCCGAAACCCGCGGCGGTGGCGTGGCGCTCCACCGCGTGGCCGATGTCCGAGAGCCTGCGGCCCGGCCGCACTTCCTCGATGGCGAGGTGGAGGCACTCCCGCGTCACCCGCGAGAGGCGCTCCGCCTCCTCGCTCACCGCACCCACGGGGACCGTGATCGCCGAGTCCCCGTACCACCCGTCCAGCAGCACCCCGAAGTCCAGGCTGACCAGGTCGCCCTCGGCCAGCTTCCGGTCCGACGGGATGCCGTGCACCACCTCCTCGTTGATCGAGACGCACAGGCTGGCCGGGTAGCCCATGTAGCCCTTGAAGGCGGGCTTGGCCCCCGCCTCCCGGGCCAGGCGTTCGGCCAGCTCGTCGAGCTCGAGGGTGGGGACCCCCGGCTCGATCCGCGCCTCGACCGCGTGCAGGATCTCCAGCACCAGGCGGCATGCCCGGTCGATCCTGTCGATCTCCTCGTCCGACCGCCTGGGGATCATCGCTCACCCAGGGCGGCCGTAATGCGCGAGAATACCTCCTCGATCGTCCCGACGCCATCGATCTCGGCGAGCAAACCGCGCTCCCGGTAGACCTTTGCCACCGGCTCGGTCTGCTCCCGGTAGACCCGCAGCCGTTCCCGGATCGTCTCCGGGGTGTCGTCCGACCGTCCTTCCTCCCGGTGAAGGAGCCGGTCCACGAGCACGGTCTCCGGGACCACCAGGTAGATCACCCGGTCCAGGCCGACCCCCTGGCCCGCCAGGATCCCGTCGAGGATCTCCACCTGCCGGAGGGTCCGGGGAAACCCGTCGAGGAGGAACCCCGCCTTCGCATCTTCTTCGCCCAGGCGCTCCGCCACCACCCGGCCGATCAGGTCGTCGGGCACCAGCTCGCCCCGGGCGATCGTGTGCTGCACCTGCCGGCCCAGCTCGGTCCCGGCCGCCACCGCGGCCCGGAGGATATCGCCCGTGGAGACGTGGGGGATCCCGTACCGCGCGGAGATCTTCCGCGCCTGGGTTCCCTTCCCCGCTCCCGGGGGACCGAACAGGACCAGCCGCATTGCCTCAGCGCCTCCCCCGGATCTTCGTCTTCTTCAGGAATCCGTCGTAGTGGCGCATCACGAGCTGGCTCTCGATCTGCTGGACCGTGTCCATTGCCACGCCGACGACGATCAGCAGCGAGGTGCCGCCGAAGTAGAACTTCACGTTCATCCCGTCCAGCACCCACCGGGGCAGGATGCGCTCGAAGAACATCCCCACCGCCGCCGGTTCCAGCTTGTGGAGGGGAATCCCGCTGATCAGGAAGATCGGCAGCATCGAGACCGCCGCCAGGTAGATCGCGCCGGCGAAGGTCAGCCGCGTCAGCACCCGGTCGATGTACTGGGCGGTCTGCTTGCCCGGCCGCACGCCGGGGATGAAGCCCCCGACCCGCTTCATGTTCTCCGCCGTGTCCATCGGGTTGAAGATGATGGACGTGTAGAAGAAGCAGAAGAAGATGATCAGCACCAGGTAGAGGAAGTCCCAGAGCGGCATGTTCCACTGGAGCTGCCGCTCGAGGACCCCGAGGAACGGCACCGGCCAGCGCGAGTACAGGATCTGGACCATGGTCTGCGGCAGGGCGAGCAGCGAGGACGCGAAGATCACCGGGATGACGCCGCCCGTGTTGACCTTGAGCGGGAGGAACGTGTTCATCCCCCGCATGATCCGCCGCCCGCGGACCCGCGAGGCGTACTGGATCGGAATCCGCCGCTGGGCCCGCTCGACGAAGACGACCGCCGCCACCACGGCCACCATCACGACGAGCAGCAGGGCCATCGTGATCAGGCTTCGCTCGCCGCGAAGCAGCTCCTGGATCGTCGCCCGGATCGCGCTCGGCAGGCGCGCCACGATCCCGGCGAAGATGATCAGCGAGATCCCGTTGCCGATTCCCCGCTCGCTGATCTGCTCACCGAGCCACATGATGAACGCGGTCCCGGTGGTCAGCGTCAGCATGGTAATGAAGTAGAACATCGGCCCCGGGTTCCGGACGATCGGCTCCTCGCCGCCCAGCTTGCTGATCCAGATGCAGATCCCCGCGGCCTGGATCAGCGAGAGGATGATCGTCCCGTACCGGGTCCACTGCGTGATCTTCCGCCGTCCGACCTCCCCTTCCTTCTGCAGCCGCTCCAGGTACGGCCAGACGACCGCCAGGAGCTGCAGGATGATCGATGCCGAGATGTACGGCATGATCCCGAGGGCGAAGATCGTCAGGTTGCGGAAGTTCCCGCCCGAGAACAGGTCGACGAGGCCGAAGACGGACCCCGCGTTCCGCGAGAACCAGTGATTGAGCGCCTCGAGGTTGATGCCCGGGATCGGGATGAATGCCCCGATCCGGTACACGCCGAGCAACGCGAACGTGAACAGCACGCGCTGCTTCAGGTCCTCGATGCGGAAGATGTTCTGGAGGCTCTCGATCATTTGCCGGCCGCCTCGCCGCCGATGAGCTCCACCTTGCCCCCGGCCGCCTCGATCTTCTTCCGGGCCCCCTCGCTGGCGGCGTGCACCCGGACCGTCAGCGCGACCCCGATCTCACCCTTGCCGAGCAGCTTGACCCGCAGGGTCTCCCTCCGGCGCAGGATCCCCGCCTCGACCAGGAGCTCCGGCGTCACCTCGGTGCCCGCCTCGAACTTCGCCAGGCGCCCGACGTTCACCTCCGCGAACTCCTCGCGGAAGATGTTCGTGAAGCCCCGCTTCGGCACGCGGCGGATCAGCGGCATCTGGCCGCCCTCGAAGCCCCAGCGCCGGGAGTAGCCGGACCGGGACTTCTGGCCCTTCTGCCCGCGGCCCGCCGTCTTTCCCCAGCCGGAGCCCGGGCCCCTCCCGACGCGCTTGCGCTTGCGCTTCGCCCCGGGGGCCGGACCGATCTCGTGCAGTCGCATCGTCGTACCTCCGCCCTCAGCGCGCCTCGTTGGCCGCGGAGTCGTCCACGATCCGCACCAGGTGCGGGATCTTCTTCACCATGCCCCGGATCGAGGGATGGTCCGGCAGCTCCACCACGCGGTGCATCTTGCCGAGACCCAGGGCCTTGAGGATGCGCTTGTGCTTCTCGGGGGCCCCGATCCCGCTGCGCACCTGCTGGATCCTGAGCTTCCCGTCGCTCACGCCTCACCTCCCTCGGCCGCGACGGCGACCTTCTTCCGGGCGTCCGGATCGAGACGCTCGACCGGAACGCCGCGCAGGCGCGAGACCTCGCGCACGTCCATCAGGTTCTTCAGCCCCTCGAAGGTCGCCCGCACGACGTTGTGCGGGTTCTGGGTGCCGATGCACTTCGTCAGCACGTCCTGCACGCCGAGGGACTCGAGAATCGCACGCACCGCACCGCCGGCGATCACGCCGGTCCCGGGCGCGGCCGGCTTGAGCAGCACCCGGCCCGCGCCGTGGTGACCGATCACCTCGTGGGGAATCGTCGTCCCCTTGAGCGGAACGCGGATCATGTTGCGCTTCGCCTTCTCGATCCCCTTGGCGATCGCGGACGGGACCTCCTTCGCCTTTCCCATGCCGAAGCCGACGCGCCCCTTGCCGTCACCGACGACGACCAGCGCCGAGAAGGAGAAGTTCTTCCCGCCCTTGACCACCTTCGTAACCCGGTTGATGAAGACAACCTGGTCCCGGAGGTCCGAGCCCTCGCGATCCCTGCCGCCGCGATCCCTGTTGAAAGCCACGTGGTCCTCCGCCGTCAGAACTCGAGGCCGGCCTCGCGGGCCGCCTCGGCGAGCGCGCGCACCCGGCCGTGGTAGCGGTAACCGCCACGGTCGAACACGACGCGGGTGATCCCCTTCTCCTGGAGCCGCTTGCCGATCAGGCCGCCGACCACCTTCGCCGCGGCGACGTTCCCGCCGTAGGAGACCTGCTCGCGGGCCTCGGGGTCGAGGGTCGACGCGGCGGCGACGGTCGTCCCCGCCGCGTCGTCGATCGCCTGCACGTAGATGTGCTTCAGGCTCCGGAAGACGGCGAGGCGGGGCCTCTCCGCGGTGCCGGAGATCCGGCCGCGGATGCGCCGGCGCACCTTCAGCCGGGCAGCCTTGCGATCCTTCTTCGAGTACATCGGCTCTCTCCGCTCGCTTACTTGCCGGCCGCCTTGCCGGGCTTGAGGCTGATCCGCTCGCCGCGGTACCGGATCCCCTTCCCCTTGTAGGCATCCGGCTTGCGCAGGGCCCGGATGTCGGCGGCGACCTGGCCGATCTTCTGCTTGTCGATCCCCTGGAGAATGATCACCGTGTTGCGCTCCTCGGCGCGGGCGGTGATCCCCTCCGGCAGCTCGAACTCGACCGGGTGGGAATAGCCGAGGGTGAAGACGATCTTGTTGCCCTTCACCTCGCCCCGGTACCCGGTCCCGACGATCTCGAGCACCCGCTCGTATCCCTGGCTCACCCCGTGGACGGCGTTCGCGAGGAGCGCCCGGGTCAGCCCGTGCAGGGACCGCTGCGGCTTGCTGTCGTTCCGGCGCTCGAGCTTCGCCTCGCTCCCGTCGACCTTGACGGTGATGCCGTCCGGCACGGGAACCTCGAGACGCCCCTTGGGCCCCTTCACGCCGACGACACCCGGCCGGATGTCGAGCTCCACCCCGGCAGGAAGGGGAACGGGCGTGTAACCGATGCGCGACATGGTTGAACCCTCCCTACCAGATGTTGCAGAGCCACTCGCCGCCGACGCCCTCGCGCCGGGCGGTGCGCCCGTCCAGGACACCCTTGGAGGTGCTGAGGATGGAGATCCCCATCCCGCCGAGGATGCGCGGAATCTCCCGTCGGCCGATGTACACGCGCCTTCCGGGCTTGCTCACCCGCTCGAGCCCGTGGATCACGCGCTCCCCGCGGGGCCCGTACTTCAGCTCGATGTGGAGATGCCCCTGCTTGCCCGGCTCGTCCTCGTGGCGGAAATCGCGGATGAACCCTTCTTCCTTGAGGATCCGGGCGATCTCCCGCTTCATCTTCGACGACGGGATGGTGACATGCTCGTGACCCGCCATCAGGGCGTTCCTGATGCGCGTCAGCATATCGGCAATCGGGTCGGTCATGGACATGAAGGCTACCCCTTTCGCTTACCAGCTCGCCTTGCGCACCCCGGGGACGTAACCCTGGAGGCTCAACTCGCGGAAGCAGACCCGGCACAGCTGGAACTTGCGCAGGTACCCGCGGGGCCGGCCGCAGCGCCGACACCGGTTCCGCGCCCGGACCGGGAACTTGGGCTTCTTGTACATCGCTGCCATCTTGGCGGTGGTCGCCATGGAGCTCCTCCTCCCGGCTCTCAGCGGGCGAACGGCATGCCGAGCTTCGCCAGGAGCGACCTGGCCTCGGCGTCCGTCTTCGCCGAAGTGACGATGGTCACGTTCATGCCGATGGCACGCTGGACCTTCGCGTAGTTGACCTCGGGGAACACGAGCTGGTCCTTGATGCCGAGGGTGTAGTTCCCGCGCCCGTCGAACGCCTTCTTCGACACGCCGCGGAAGTCGCGAACCCGCGGCAGCGCGAGGTTCATCAGGCGGTCGAGGAACTCCCACATCCGGGCCGCCCGCAGGGTGACCGAGACGCCGACCGGCATCCCCTCGCGCAGCTTGAAGTTCGAGATCGACTTCCGCGCGCGACGCACCACCGGCTTCTGCCCGGTGATCTGGGTCAGCTCCTCGATGGCCTCCTCGAGCAGCTTCGGGTCACGGGAGGCCTCGCCGATGCCCATGTTCACGACGATCTTGTGCAGGCCGGGCACCGCCATGGGATTCCTGTAGCCGTACTCCTCCTGGAGGGCCGGCCGGACCTCTTCCTCGTACTTCTTCCGGAGTCGCGGGACGTACGCCATGGCTGCCCTCACCGATCCAGCTCGGCGCCGGAGCGCCGGGCGATGCGGACCTTCCGCTTCTTTCCGTCCGGGCCGACCAGGAACTTGTGGCCCACCCGGGTCGGCTTCCCCGTCTCGGGATCGACCGGGAGGAGCTTGCAGACCCGGATCGGGGACTCCTGGGCGACGACGCCGCCCTGGATGCCCTTCGACGGGTTCGGGCGCATGTGCTTCTTGCGCATGTTCACGCCCTCGACGATCGCCGTACCCTTGTCGGCGAACACGCGCAGGACGCGCCCGCGGGCCCCCTTGTCGTTCCCGCTGATCACGATGACCGTGTCGCCCTTGCGGATGTGCATCGTCGCCTTCCTCACAGGACCTCGGGGGCCAGGGAGACGATCCGCATGAAGTTCTTCTCGCGGAGTTCCCGGGCCACCGGGCCGAACACGCGGGTGCCGATCGGCTCCCCGGCATCGTTGACCAGGACGGCCGCGTTCTCGTCGAAGCGGATGTAGCTGCCGTCCTTGCGCCGGTGCTCGTTCCGCGTGCGGACGATCACCGCCTTCACGACGGCCCCCTTCTTCACCGTGCCGTCCGGGCTCGCTTCCTTGACGGAGGCGATCACGACGTCACCGAGGCCCCCGTACTTCCCGGCGTTCCCCCCGCGCAGGCGGATCGCCATGATCTTCTTCGCCCCGGAGTTGTCGGCGACGTTGAGGATGCTCTGCATCTGGATCATGCCGCCCTCCCCTCACTCGCCGGTCGCGGGTCGGCCGCCCTCGATGGCGGCCCCCTCCGGGCGGGAGATGATCCGGCGCACCCGCCAGCGCTTCCGCGCCGACAGTGGCCGGGTCTCGATGATCTCCACCTTGTCGCCGATGCCGCAGACCTCGCGCTCGTCGTGGGCGAGGAACTTCTTCGAGCGCTTCACGACGCGCTTGTAGACGGGGTGCTGGACCAGGCGCTCGACGAGCACCTTGACCGTCTTCGCGCCGGGCTTCCCGACGACGACACCGACCTTCCGCTGTCCCTGGCCTCTGCCCTGAACCTGGGCCATCACCGGGCCTCCTTCGCGGCCTCGGCCCGCTCGCGCTCACGCAGGACGGTCAGCGCCCGGGCAAGGTCCTTCCGGGTTTCCCTCAGCTTGTGCGGCTTCTCGAGCTGCCCGATCGCCTTCTGCAGGCGCAGGTTGAAGAGGGCCTTCTTCAGCTCGAGAACCTCCTTCTTCAGCTCCTCGATGTTCATGTCCCGCAGCTGGCTCGCCTTCATCGTCCACCTCCGCTCAGACCGGCCGCCGGCGGACGAACTTGGCCGGGATCGGCAGCTTGCTGGCCGCGAGCCGCATCGCGCGCTCCGCGACCTCCGGGGCGACCCCCTCGAGCTCGAAGAGGATCTTCCCCGGCTTCACCACGGCCACCCAGTGGTCCGGGGCCCCCTTCCCCGAACCCATCCGGGTCTCGGCCGGCTTCTTCGTCACCGGCTTGTCGGGGAAGATGCGGATCCAGACCTTCCCGCCGCGCTTGACCGCACGGGTCATCGCGACGCGGGCCGCCTCGATCTGCCGGGCGGTGATCCAGCCCCGGTCCAGCGCCTTGAGCCCGTAGTCGCCGAAGGCGATCGTCGAGCCGCGCTGGGCCAGGCCCTTCATCCGGCCCCGCTGCACCTTGCGGTACTTGACCTTGCTGGGCTGCAACATGGCTGTCTCGCTCCTCGGCTATCAGCGCAGGCGGCCCCTGCGGGTCACCACCTCGGTCTGCTCGCCCTTGTAGATCCAGCACTTCACGCCGATCACCCCGTAGGTCGTCCGGGCGATCGCGAAGCCGTAGTCGATGTCCGCCCGCAGCGTGTGGAGCGGAAGCCGGCCGTTCAGGTACCACTCCGCCCGCGCGATCTCGTGGCCACCGAGCCGGCCGGCGCAGCGGACCTTGATCCCCTTCGCTCCGAAGCGCTGGGCCGACTCCACGGCCTTGCGCATCGCGCGGCGGAAGGCGATCCTCCGCTCCAGCTGGGCGGCGATCCCCTCCGCCACCAGCTGGGCGTCCAGCTCGGGCTTCTCCACCTCGACGATGTCCAGGAAGACGTCCCGCCCCGTCTTCTTCTTCAGCTCCTCGCGGAGCTTGTCCACCTCCGACCCGCGGCGGCCGATGATGATCCCCGGGCGCGCCGTGTGCAGGGTGATCTTCAGCTTGTGCTCACCGGCCCGCTCGATCTCGATCGACGAGATGCCGGCATGGTAGAGCTTCTTCTTCAGCTCGTCCCGGAGCTTCAGGTCCTCGTGGAGGAAGTCCGCGTAGCGCCGGGTCTCGAACCAGCGGCTCTTCCAGGTGCGATTGAACCCCAGCCGGAAACCGTAGGGATGAACCTTCTGTCCCATCTCTTCCCCTCGCGCGTCAGCGCCGTCCGCCGGCCCGGCCGGGCTCCAGCAGATCGAGCTCGATGGTCACGTGGCTGCGCCGCTTCAGCACCGGCATGAAGCGCCCCATCGTTCCCGCCCGGCCCCGCCGCTCGGTGGGACCCTTGTCGACGAAGATCCGGGCGACGTACAGCCGGTCGATGTCCACCCGTTCCTCCAGCTGCTGCGCGTTGGCGATCGCCGAGTTCAGCAGCTTCTCGAGGGGCCGGGCGACCCGCTTCGGGCTCGCCTTGAGGATGGCCAGCGCCTCCCCGACCTCCTTGCCCCGGATCTGGTCGGCGACGAGCCGCGTCTTCTGCGGACTCGTCTTCAGGTAGCGGAGCGTTGCCCTGGAGATCATGCCTGCCTCCTCGTCAGCGCCGGGCCCGCTTGTCCTTGCTGCCCGCGTGCCCCTTGAAGGTCCGCGTCAGCGCGAACTCGCCCAGCTTGTGCCCGACCATGTTCTCGGTGATGTAGACCGGGATGAACTTCCGGCCGTTGTGCACGGCGATCGTGTGACCGACCATCTCCGGCGTGACCGTGGAACGGCGGGACCAGGTCTGGATCACCTTCCGGTCGTTGTTCCGGTTCATCTCCTCGATCTTCTTGAGGAGGTGGTGATCGACGAAGGGTCCCTTCCAGACGGATCGAGCCATCGCTGCCTCCCGCTACTTCTGGCCGCGCCGACGCACGATGAAGCGGTCGGTCCTCGGGTTCTTGCGCGTCTTGTGTCCCTTGGTCGGCACGCCCCACGGGGTGACCGGGTGACGGCCTCCGGAGCTCTTCCCCTCGCCGCCGCCGTGCGGGTGGTCGACCGGGTTCATCGCCACGCCCCGCACCACCGGCCGGCGACCGAGCCAGCGGGTCCGGCCCGCCTTGCCGATGCTGACGTTGGCATGGTCGATGTTCCCCACCTGGCCGATCGTCGCCCGGCACTCGACCAGCACCAGCCGGACCTCGCCCGACGGAAGCCGCAGGTGGGCGTACCGGCCCTCCTTGGCCAGGATCTGGGCGGAGGCCCCGGCACTCCGCGCGAGCTGCCCGCCCTTCCCGGGGCGGAGCTCGATGTTGTGCACCGTCGTCCCCACCGGGATGTTCTTCAGCGGAAGGCAGTTACCCACCACGATGTCCGCGTCCGGCGACGAGATCACCTGCTGCCCGACCCGGAGGCCCAGCGGGGCGATGATGTAGCGCTTCTCGCCGTCGGCGTAGTGGATCAGCGCGATGTTCGCGGAGCGGTTCGGATCGTACTCGATCGTCGCGACCCGCCCGGGAACGCCGTCCTTGTCGCGCTTGAAGTCGATGACCCGGTACCGGCGCTTGTGTCCGCCGCCCCGGTGCCAGATGCTGACCCGGCCGGTGTTGTTCCGCCCGCCGGAGCGCTTCTTCCCCTCGGTCAGCGGCTTGTAGGGCTTCGTGGTCGTGATCTCCGGGGAGATCAGGACCTCCATCTGCCTTCTGCCCGGTGAGGTCGGCTTGAACTTCTTGATCGGCATGCGTTCGCCTCACGGCCTCGCGAAGAGGCGGATCAGCCTTCCAGGTAGTCGATCGTCTTGCTGCCCGGCTTCAGGGTCACGTAGGCCTTCTTCCAGGACGGCCTGTACCCTTCCGACCGGCCATAGCGGCGCTTCTTCCCCTTCATGTTGACCGTCCGGACGTGGAGTACCTCCACGCCGAAGATCTCCTCGACGGCCTTCCGGACCATGAACTTGTTCGCGTCCGGATGAACCTCGAAGATGAAGGTCTCGCCGCTCTTCTTCCGCCGGACCAGCTCCTCGCGAAGCCGCGTCCCCTTCTCGGTCAGCTTCGGCCGGCGAATGATGTCCCAGGCAGTCAGTCCGTTCATCGGCTCAGCACCTCCCCGAGCGCCTCGGCCGCGGCCCGGCTGAGCACGACGGTGTCGTGGTCGAGCACGTGCCAGGCGTGGAGCTGGAGCGCCCGGATCGCGGCGATCGCCGGGTGATTGCGCGTCGCCCGCTCGAGGCCCTCGTTCACCTCGCCGTGGTAGACGAGCAGCACCTTCCCCTCGAGCCCGAGCTGCTTCCGCACCAGCTGCTCCGCGAGCCTGGTCTTCGGCTGCTCGAGGGAGATCTCGTCCACGACGCGGAGGTTCCCCTCCCGGAGCTTCTCCGACAGGGCCGACGCGAGGGCGCGCCGGCGAGCCTTCTTCGGGAAGTGCCAGGAGTAGTCCCGCGGCTGCGGCCCGAAGACCGTTCCACCCCCGCGCCACAGGGGCGAGCGGATCGAGCCGTGGCGGGCACGGCCCGTCCCCTTCTGCCGCCAGGGCTTCCTCCCGCCGCCGCTCACCTCGACCCGGTTCTTCGTCTTGTGGGTCCCGCGGCGGGCACACGCGAGGTAGTGGCGGACCGCCTCCCAGAGAAGGTGCCGCTTGAGCGGGTACTCGAACGCGGCAGGCGGGAGCTCGACCCTGCCCACTTCCTCGTTCTCCAGGTTGTACACGCTGACTTCGGGCATCGTCCTCACTCCGCCTTGGCGGCCGCGGACCCGTGGCCGCGCCGGATGACGACCAGGCTGCCACGGGCGCCCGGGACCGCCCCCTTGACCAGGAGCAGGTTCCGCTCGGGGTCGACCTGGACCACCTCGAGGCCCTTCACGGTGACGCGGCGCGAACCCATGTGTCCCGCCATCCGCATCCCGGGGAAGACCCGGGACGGGTAGGCCGAGGCACCGATCGAACCCGGCGCGCGGTGAAACATCGACCCGTGGGTCGCCCTGCCGCCGCCGAACCCGTGCCGCTTCACCACGCCCTGGAAGCCCCGCCCCTTGCTCGTCCCGATGACGTCGACCCGCTGGCCGGGCTCGAAGATCGCGCAGGTGACGGTTGCGCCGGGCTGCGCGTCCTCGCCCTCGGCCAGGCCGACCTCGCGGACGACCCTCGTCGGGGGAACCCCGGCCTTCTCGAAGTGGCCGCGCATCGGCTTCGTGGCCTTGCGGTCGGGGCGGTCCTCGACCAAGCCGAGCTGGACCGCCTCGTAGCCGTCCCGCTCCCTGGTCTTCCGCTGCACGACAACGCAGGGGCCCGCCCGCAGGACCGTGACCGGCACCGCCCGGCCGTCCTCGGAGAACAGCTGGGTCATGCCGATCTTCCTGCCGATCAATCCGTTCACCATCGTCAGGTTCTCCACCAGGGCTGCCGACCAGCCGCTTACTTGAAGGCCCGGATCTCGACGTGCACCCCCGCGGGGAGGTCGAGCTTCATCAGGGCGTCCACGGTCTCCGGGGTCGGGTCGAGGATCTCCAGGTACCGCTTGTGCGTCCGGATCTCGAACTGCTCCCGCGACTTCTTGTCGACGTGCGGGGACCTCAGGACCGTGTAGAGACTGCGCTTGGTCGGCAGCGGGACCGGCCCCGCCACGCGGGCCCCGGTGCGCCGCGCCGTGTCCACGATCTCGGTCGCGGACTGGTCGAGGATGCGGTGATCGTAGGCCCTGAGGCGGATCCGGATCTTGTCGGAAGTCATGGTCGCGTCCTTCCCTGCGGTGGGCGTCCCGTCGCTACTCGATGATCTCGGTGACGGTGCCGGCGCCGACCGTCCGGCCGCCCTCGCGAATCGCGAAGCGCAGCCCACGGTCCATCGCGATCGGCTGGATCAGCTCCACCGAAATCTCCAGCCGGTCTCCCGGCATCACCATGTCACGCCCCTCCGGCAGCGACACCACCCCCGTCACGTCCGTCGTCCGGAAGTAGAACTGCGGCCGGTAACCCTCGTAAAACGGAGTGTGCCGACCACCCTCCTCCTTCTTCAGGATGTACACCTCCCCCTTGAACTTCGTGTGCGGCGTGATCGACCCCGGCGCCGCGCAAACCTGCCCGCGCTCCACCTCGCGACGATCCGTCCCACGAAGCAGCAACCCCACGTTGTCACCGGCCTGACCCTCGTCCAGGATCTTCCGGAACATCTCCACGCCCGTCACCGTCCGCTTGATCGTCGGCCGAATCCCGACGATCTCCACCTCCTCCCCCGTGTGGATCTTCCCCTGCTCCACGCGACCCGTCACCACCGTCCCTCGACCCGTGATCGTGAACACGTCCTCGATCGGCATCAGGAACGGCTTGTCCAGCGGACGCTGCGGCTCCGGAATGTACTCGTCCACCGCCTTCATCAGCTCCAGCACCTGCTGCTCCGCCTCCGCGTCACCCTCCAGCGCCTTCAACGCGGACACCTTCACCACCGGAATCTCGTCCCCGGGAAAGTCGTACGAAGACAGCAGCTCCCGGATCTCCATCTCCACCAGCTCCAGGATCTCCGGGTCGTCCACCATGTCCACCTTGTTCAGCGCCACCACGATCGCAGGCACCCCAACCTGCCGCGCCAGCAGAATGTGCTCCCGCGTCTGCGGCATCGGACCATCCGCCGCAGACACCACCAGGATCGCACCATCCATCTGCGCCGCACCCGTGATCATGTTCTTCACGTAGTCCGCGTGACCCGGACAATCCACGTGCGCGTAATGACGCTTCTCCGTCTCGTACTCCACGTGCGCCGTCGCAATCGTGATCCCGCGGGCCTTCTCCTCCGGCGCGTTGTCGATCGAGTCGAACGACCGCACCTGCACGCTCGGGTTGAACTTCGCCAGCACCTGCGTGATCGCAGCCGTCAGCGTCGTCTTCCCGTGGTCCACGTGACCGATCGTTCCCACGTTCACGTGCGGCTTCGTCCGCTCGAACTTCTCCTTGGCCATC
>Ga0256914_1001490_pt1 | contig 20968 bp, 14 predicted proteins | sample HulkmetaG_FD_191571 | JGI IMG/M metagenome (GOLD analysis project Ga0256914, IMG submission 191571) | Hydrothermal chimney microbial communities from Main Endeavour vent field at the Juan de Fuca Ridge, Pacific Ocean - Hulk | ecosystem: Environmental > Aquatic > Marine > Hydrothermal vents ... | reverse complement strand
CATCTGGTGGGTTGGAGGGGGGAGTAGACGGTCCGGCGGGGGTTTTCGAGTATGCGCGGGCGTATCGAGCGGGGGAGGTGACGCCGGAGGATGTGGCCCGGGCTGTTCTGGAAGCGGTGGCGGATTCGAACCGGGGACCGAAGCCTTTGCGAGCGGTGATCCGTTGTGATGCCGAGGATTTGCTGGAGCAGGCGCGTGCGTCTGGTGAGCGTTTTCGTGCCGGCAAGCCGCTGGGGATTCTGGACGGAGTTCCCGTTGCGGTGAAGGACGAACTGGATCAGCGACCCTATCCCACGATGGTGGGGACGTCGTTCCTTGGGGAACGGCCGGCGGCTGACGATGCCACGTCGGTGGCGCGGCTTCGATCGGCCGGGGCGCTGCTGATCGGCAAGACCAACATGCATGAGATTGGGATCGGAGTGACGGGAGTGAATGCCCATCATGGGGCGGTGAGGAACCCGTATGATCCTGCTCGAGTGGCTGGAGGTTCTTCAGGCGGTTCGGCGGCGGCGGTTGCCGCGGGATTGTGTGCCGTTGCGCTGGGTGCTGATGGGGGAGGGTCGATTCGGATACCAGCGGCGTTGTGTGGGGGGGTGGGATTGAAGCCCACGTTCGGCCGTATCAGTGAAGTGGGGGCATTTCCGCTCTGCTGGTCCATGGGGCATATTGGTCCGATAGGCTGGTGGACGCGCGATGTGGCGCTGGCGTATGCGTTGATGGCCGGTCCGGATTCGGGCGATCGATGGACCCAGGGGCAGCCGCCGGTGGAGTTGCCAGGGGAGGCGGGGGGGCTCGAGGGTGTGCGTCTCGGGGTGTATCGGCCCTGGTTTGAGCATGCGGACCCGGTCCGTGTGGAGGTGTGTTGGCAGTTGTTGAAGGAGTTGGAGCGTCGGGGCGCCCGGGTAGTGGAGGTGGAGATCCCCGAACTCGATGCCACGCGGCTTGCGCATGTCATCACGATTTTTGTGGAGATGGCCGCGTCGTTGCGTGCAGCGTACGAGGCGCGCAAGGAAGCGTTTGGGCTGGACACGCGGGTGAGCCTGGCCATCGCCCGGTCGTTCTCGGGGGCCGACTACGTCCAGGCCCAGCGAATGCGGACTCGAGCCGTGCGTCATTTTTCCAGTGCGCTGGAGAAGGCGGATGTGATCGTCACGCCCGCCACGCCGGTTGCCCCGCCTCGAATTCCGGAGGCTTATCTTCCGGAAGGTCGATCGGATCTGGCCACCACGTCGGGCCTGATGCGTTTCGTGTTTCCGGCGAACCTCATCGGTTTCCCTGCCATCACATTTCCAGCCGGCCATGACGGCGACGGGTGCCCGGTGGGGCTGCACGTGATGGGTCGGCCCTGGGAGGAGGCGCTGTTGTTGCGGATTGGGATGATCGCGGATCGTATTGTGGGCCGGCGCGTTCCGCGGGTTCACTACCGGCTGCTCGAGTCGGTTTAGCGGAGCAAGGGGTCAGGTTTTGGCGAGGTTGAGTCGGATATCGGCGAGTGAAGGCGTGGATTCGATGGTAACGTCTGGGTGGTCGGCGAGGTTCAGGCGTTTGCCCAGCTTGCCGTCCGGGGTCAACAAGGCCACCAGCGGACGGAGTTTCCCGCGTGGACCGTTGCCGTGGGAGACCACGACTGCGGTGCGTCCGTTGGACAGCTTGAGGGGCGAACCCAGGGGGTAGGGACCCTTGAAGTCTGCAAACAGCCGAGCCGGCCCCTGTTCCGCTCCGGCTTCCCCCTTGAGCATCGCCTCGATCGCCTTGGGCGGTGCCATTGCAGGCCGATCCTCGGTGGCCGAGGTGAGTTCCACGTAGATTTCGCTCACGGCGAGCATTCGGCCGGGAACTCCGGCAGGCTTGCCGAGGCGGGCCGACCGGGCGCCGTGTACCGCCAGGGTGAGCGGCATGGCGGCGTCCCCGAGACCAGCGAACCGGTAGAGCGGCTCGATCGCCTCGTTCGGATCTTTCGAGTCGGACAGACCGCTCAGGAGCGCGCCCAGGGCCAGGGTCATCAGGCCCATCGCCTCCAGGCCGAGGTAGTATCCGAACCCGATCGCCTCGATCGCCGTCGACACCCGTTGTCGTGTCACGTCCACTGGACGCTCCGGATCACGAATCGCCGCGACCACCTGGTAGATTCCGCTGTGTTCTTTCATCGCGTCGATCACAAGCTGCAAGGTACGGCGGATCGACAGCAGGGAGGGCGCGCGCCCTGCATTGTGCTCGAAGTAGAGTCGATCCACCTGGTCCAGAAGTCCGCCGTAGACGTAGATGGCAAGCTTCTCAGGCTGAAACCGGAAGGCCGAGACCGACTGCCCGGCACTCTTGGCCAGCGTCAATGTGCCGTACCCCGACGGGTTCAGGTGGTTCGTCCCCGTCCGGACCGTCTCCCCCAGGTCCCGCGCAAAGCTCTCCAACTGTTCCCCGGTCATCCCGCGGTAGAAAACCAGTTCTCCGAGACCGTGCTTGATGAGAAAGTCCGCCAAGGCTTTTGCACGTTCGTAAGACTTGGCGTCCACCTTCAACAGTTTTCCGTTGACGAAAAACTCGTCCTCCAGGAGCTGAAGCTTGATTTGCTCCCCGTTTGCTTCGGTAAAATACTGGTCCAGCGCGGCCAGGATCGATTCCATCACACGCTTGATGGCGTCGTTGTTGGCGTCGTACAGGCCCAGCGAGCGTACCAGGCTGTGGACTCCAACGATGAGTTCCATCGCGGTGGTCTGCGCCCTGACGTCTGTTTGTTCCTCTATCATGTTCCGCTCCCGGTTCTCGAGACCCCGGCATCGATGGCTCGCTTCACCTTGCCGGGAATGTACCAGCGCTTCCGGACCTCGCTCAGCAGTTCACGAGCATGGTCAGTCCCGATTTTGCCGAGGGCTTCCACGGCCATGAGTTGGCGGTTGATGATGGAGCGGTTCCGGAAGAGGTTTTTCTTGGCGAACAGCTCCTTGAAGTGGCCCAGGGTGCGGTCGTCCTGGAACCCGGCCAGGGCTTCGTAGAAAGCCTTCTGCTCGTCGGTATCCCGCTGTTCGAATGAGGGTTCGTCCATGGTGGAGATGATCGCCCATGCGACTCGAGGTTCGCCCGACTCCTGGAGGATACGGAGGGCGAGGAGCCTGTTTTCCTGCGACGGATCCTTGAGTGCGCGGCCGAGGCCGATGCGAGCGGCCTCGGTGTAGTGGCCTTTGAGCGCCTTGAGCGCTGCGTGCCGGACCGAGGTGAGGGCGCTGCCAAGGGTCTTGGCGATGGCCGCCATGGCCGGCTCGGTGCCGATACGGCCCAGCGTTTCGATGGTGTCGAGGAGCACCTCCTCGTCCTCACTGGTGAGTCTCGTGCTGTAGAACGGGGTCAGGTCCACGCCCTGGGATGTGAGCATCTCCTGGAGGTGCCGCTGAGCGTCTCCGGAAGGGAGTTCTGCCAGCAGGGCGATCAGGCCCTCCTCGCCGCCCTTGACCAGCGCTTTCAAGGCCGGGGTGAGCAGGTCATGCCGGCGTTCAAACAGGACGGCCAGAGCCTTCATCCGGTCCACATTCAGGAGTGCTTCCTGCAGCACCTGTCCGAATTCGCCACTTCGCTCCACGGCCAGGCCGGTCAGCTTGAGCATTTCGGCCACGGCCTCGGCGTTCCCCTTCTGGACTGCTGCGTCGTACTGTCCCAGGATCAATGGACTCGCCGGCAGGGGTTCCCCCTCGCCCTTGTGTCGTTCCGTCAGCTTGCGCGCCACCGTGAAGAACTGCTTGTAGTCCTCCATGGACTGGAACGCCTCTCTCACCTTTTTGGTCGGCTCCACCAGCTTGGGGGACGGCTCCACCCGGGCCTCGGTCTCTTTCAGCCAGACCAGGTCCTCACCGGGCTTGAGCGCGCGCACGTCGTCCGGTGACAGTGGCAGCACCTCCTCGTCGGCGGCCTGGGGATTGATTCGAAGCCGGTTTTCCCCGGTGAGAAGCGCGGACTGGCCATCGCTTTGGACATCGGACAGAGAGGAAAAGGTATCCGCCACGTAGACATGCACATGGGGCAGATTGCGTTCCCACAGCAGCGTGACCAGGTCGTCCTCCCCGGGCTTCGGATCCGCCATCAGCACCTCGATGAAGGACATCAGTTCGTCCCGGTCGATCCCGTGCTGGAGGGTCAATTCCCGAACACCGTCACAGAAAAGTCGGAACAGGTAGGGCTTGCGTTTTTCGTCCGGATTGAGTGGCGTTCCGTCGTAGACCAGGCCGAACGAGGCCACCTTGACGGTCAGTGCACCGTGTTCGGTGGCCGTCTCGAGCTTTGGGATCAGCTCATCCATCATCCGGTCCACGAGTTTGCCCTTGGACATGTAGAGCTGGCACGCCTTCAACGTCTTGTCCAGGGCCTTGAATACCGCTTCAGCAACCGACGCTGGAGACCCGCTGGTATCGGGAACCTCTTGATCGATTGGGGCAATCGTCATGGCTACCTCCACATTCGCACCAGCCTGTTCCTCCCTTGCCCGGACCATACCCGGCCCCACGCAAGCCGGGAGCACGAGGCGCGGTGAAACCCCAGCGCAACCCTGCGCGCCATGGGGGTATCCCGGGCCGGTCGGAACTCGTGCCCGCGTCTTGACAATAGAAAATGTTTCGGGCAAAGTCAACTCCGGGAGGTGGGACCGGAAATTTAGCCGGCAAGTTGGCGTGACCTCGCGGAAATCCAGTGCTTTTGTCTCCATGCTGGCGGGGGGGGGGGGGGGGGGCAGGGCACCCGCCCATCCGGCAATCCCGCTTTCGAATCGCTTCCAGGTATTCTTCCCCGGGGGCGTGTTTTCCTCAGTGGTCGACTCGGATAGTGGCGAATGGTGGGGGTGAAATGCAGTGGCGGAACCGGTGACATCTGACCACAATCGGCTTCTCGGGAGGCAGAACGAGGACCTGAAACTCTTCGGCCAGGCGGAGGTTGTGGTCTCTCGTGAGTTGGGCACGGCCTTGACCGGCATGGGGCGGGACGGGCGCTGGAAGCACGAGATCGCTCGCAGGCTCGTGCTGATAGTAAAGGCCAAGCTCCGAGGGGACAAGACGGCTTCGGCCAGCGACCCGGCGCCATTGCTCGAAAAGTACCTCGGGCAGGCACTGGAACAGGTGGTTGCGGAAGACACCAGTGCGCTGCAACTCGTGCTGTATTCGCTCATCGAGCGCAGCTTGAAATACCGTTCCAAGAAATGGGCCGACGCAAGGAGTGCGGAGCAAGACCAATTGCATGAAGTGCACTTGGGTGCGTGGTGTCGCCTTTGTGAGAAGAATATCTTGCAGAAGTACTACGATGCTGGGGAGCGGAAGAAGAACGGCGGTTCACGTGATTTTCTGCATTACCTTCGGAAGGCCGTCCACAATGAAATCGCGACACAGAAAAGGTGCGTTTTTGGGAAGTCCCGTCGTTTTCTCCGGGAGGCCATGCGCTACGAGGAGAACTGGCAGAGCGAGACGGAGTCGGTACCCAGGGTTGTACGGCTTTCCGCCAACACGAAGACCCCGGAGAGGGTTGTGGGGAGCCAGGAGCGTGCGGCGGCCAGGAAGCGTGAGCTTCTGAGGATACAGGAGTATTTGAGGAGGAAACACGACACGAATAGCAAAATCGTGGCCAGGTACGTCGAGTTTCTCCTGGAGGAGCCAGAACGGTTTGAGGAAAGGGTATGGTCTCAGGCCAAGGTAGCCGAGGCGTTGGGTATCAGCAAGGGAAGGCTCTCCAGCGCCCTGTTTCGATTCCGGGAGAAGTACGAGCGGTTGAACGGTGCGGCGCGTCCGGGGCTGCTTTACACGACGCTGACGTCTTGAGGTATGCATGGGCGACACATGGGATTGTGGCAAGACGGGAAAGGTGATGGCGGCGTATGGTGCCGGGACACTGTCGTTGGAGGAGACGGAGAAGTTGGAGGAGCACCTGTGGCGCTGCCCCCGTTGCCACAAGGAATACTGGGTGCCGTTTTTTGAGGCAGACGCGGTCATTGGGAAGCAACTCCTGGACGAGTTGACAGAGGAGTGGGAGGGTGCTCCCGCCTTGCACGTGCCGACGTGGGATCAAGAGGCGACTCGAGCAGACCTCGAGCCCATTGGCGCTGCAGCGTCTCCAGCCGGGGCAGGCGGGCGTGGCAAAGGGGGCGTGGCTCGGGGGGCAATGCCTGCGCCGGGTCTTGAGAGGGTGGATGGGCCGAGACTGCGGGTTCTGGGGCTGGTGCTTCCTCTCGACGGCCTGCCTTCGGCACTGGAACGATACACGGTTTATCTGGGACCGAGGGGGGCGGGGTTCGCCTCTTTCGGCGATGAGTCTGCGATCCTGGAGGTGTCGATTGGGGCGAGGCCCCCGGGAATCGTGCTGAGGTCCCTGGCACCTGATGTGGTCGTCGATGGGACCTTGCTTTCTGTGGGCGCCGATGTGTCCCTTGCGCGGCTTCACCAGATTGCGTGCCCAGGCAGCACATTCATTTTGGAAGTGGGGCGTGAAGGAGGCGCCTCATGGCAAGGGGCGGGCGTGTTGTACTTTGGAGGGGCCACCTATCCCATCGAAGGAGACGTGGTTACGATCGGGCGGGGGGAGCGTTGTTCGATTCGGTTGTCGGACGAGCGTGTGCGGAACGGCCTGGGCTGGAACAGAGACAGGTTGAGCGAGTTGAATCAGGACCGCAGGAAAAAGATGGAGCAGTTCACCCTGGATAGCGTTCATGTGAGTCGAGAACATGCGCGGCTGGAGCGTCGGGGTGAGGAGATTTGGATCAGGGGGCTGAAGCGATATCCTGTGGTGCGCATTCGGGAGGGGGTGACCGAGGAGTCGAGAGCCGGGGCGAAGCCGCTAATGTTGCGTGCATGGGACCGGGTAGTGGTAGGACACTGCCTGTTTGCGTTCGAGAGAAGCCGGGGCCCGGGTTCTGAGGGATGACGGGGCAGCGCCGGGAGGGGCGCCAGGGTGGTCGGTCCCGGGTCGGACTCGAGGGCGGCGCAAGTTGAACCGGATCACCGGCCGCGGTCCAAGAACTGTTGGAGGGTGTCCTGCAGCCGGGTCCACCGTCCGGTATCCAACGCGAGGCGAGGGTTGCTCTCGCTTGAAGCTTCCAGGGACTCGACCCGGTGGAAGACGCCCATGCGCTTGAGACGGCCCAGGGCACTGCGAAGGATCACCTGGTTCGTGGCCTCTTTTCGCAGGATCTCTTCGGTCATGTACATGGCATTCGCCTGCTCCGCCAGCCGCTTGTGCAGGTCCTTTTCCCGGATCTGTTCGTGCCGGAGCGTCCCCACCGTGCGAAGGACGATCGCGAATGCCTCCAGATAGGGGTGCAACAGGCCGGCCAGGGCCTCGAGTTCCTCCCGGCCCCGGGCACCAGGCGCCCAGGTCTGGGGGGAGGGCGGAGCATCATCTACCGGGGGGTGCTCCTCCCCAACGGATTCATCCTCCTCTTTCCAGCCATGACGTTCCACCGCACCGAGCGCTTCCAGGTGGGTCAGAGCCCGGTCCATGGACTCGTCCAGATTCACCTCGAGGTCGAACACAAAGGTATCGGCCAGGAGGTTGTGGAGGAACGCAAACCGCTCCAGCAAGGCGTCTCGGTGGAATGGGCCGGGTTCCAGGACACGGACGGTCTGGGCCAGCATGGCATCCGGCACCAGGGGAGTGAGTGCGGAGTTCTTGTAGTAGTCCAGGTTGAACCGTTTCTGTTCCACGATGGCCAGGATCCGTCGTTCGCTGTCGCGGTATTCGGAGAGGCATTTTTCCCGAATAAAAAGGGAGATCGCCGCCTCGACGCGGTCCGAAACCGTCTCTGGTCCCCCCTCGTCGAACACCGTGGGTTGTCCCGCTGTGCGGTACACGCGCAGCAACGTTTCCACGCGGGCGAGCAATACCCGGTCCAGAATGCCTCGCCGCGTGTGATTGAGCAGCGCCGCCGCCACCAATTGGGGAGCCGTGACCGGAGTATGGTGGGCGATACGGGTCAGAACCTGACAGGCAAGCGGTTCCAGGACCGCTTTCTTCTGGTCCCAGTCCATGTCCGGCTGGTATCCTCCAGCGACCTGATCCAGATATGCCTGCAACGGGACCGGCTCGAGGAAGCCCAGGTGCACCTTGCCGTAACGATCCCGGAGAACTCGAGCGGAGCGGAGCAGGGCCACGAAGTTCTCCGGACGCTTCTTCCCCCCCAGAGCCTCGGTCACATAATGAGCAGCCTCCACCACCCGGTCGTAACCGATCGAGACCGGCACGATGACCACTTCCTGGGCACTGCGAGAGGAGACTGCGTGGTCGGCGATCATGGAGAGTATCCCGAGTTTGGGCCGGAGCAGAAGGCCCGTGCGGCTCCGACCTCCTTCGATGAAAAATTCCAGGGTGTGGCCCTGTCGGAGCAGCTCGGAAACGTATTTCTTTATCAGGATCGGGCTGATGCGGTCGTCTTTGAAACTGCGCTGGATGAAGAACGCCCCCATTCTCCGGAAGATAGCACCCAGGGGCCAAAATGAGAGGTTGATTCCGGCCGCGATGTGCGGGACCGCGAGGTCGTGCGTGTACAGAACATCACTCACCAGGAGATAGTCTACATGACTTCTGTGGCACGGCACCAGAACCACCGTACTGCGTCTCGAGAGCACACGAAGGCGCTCCATCTCCTCCGGGTTCACCACAATGCCATCGTATATTCGCGCCCACACGCGCTGGAGCACAAAGTCCGCGAAGTCCACCACGCTCATCGAGATGTCCGCGGAAATCCGGTCCAGGTAGCGACGGACCCGTCGATCCATTACCCGACGTTCCACATTCAGTCGCCGGGCTTCCCCCGAAACCGCTTCCTGCACTTCGGGATCACCCACGATCCGGTCCAGGAGCACCCGGCGAGGCCGCATGTTCGGACCCTGGACCACGCGGAGTTCTCGACCGAGGTGCATCAGCATCAGTAGCCGCAGCATCCTCCCGAGTTGCGCGTCGCTGCGCGGCCGCCCGGCACGGTCATGTCCCGCCCGCTCCAGGAACTCCTGGAGGTTCAAAGGCTCCCCAACCACCAGGGCAGCCCGGCGGTGGTGCATCAGAAAGCGTCCAAGGTGACGGATGGGCCCGGGGTCCTCCCGGTGCCCGAACAAGACATCCAGCAACGTGCGCGATTCACGGTCCGGCCGGCGGGTCCAGACCATCACCTGCGGAATCAACAGGATCGGTCGTTCCATCCGACGTTGCGCCTCCACCAACGCAGTCATGACTTCCACCTGCGGAGGCCGCCCGGAAACCGCGTACCGCCACGAGTCCCGGCGACGCATGAACAAAAGCACCGGGTGCCCCCCCGCCACAAGTCGACTCAGATGCCTGGATGACACCAGAGCTTCCTTCGACTCCTCCCCCAAACCGAGGTACGCTTTCGCCCTCCGGTACATCGACTTCAGCTTGCTCCACGGCCCTCCTTCCAGATCGTTGGCAAACCGCGCCAGGGGAAGATCCCGCACAATGCACACAAAATTGAGATACAAGAAGCTCAGCAGCGACGCCGTACGCCAAACGTACACAGGCACACCCCGTTCGGCCGCACGCCGAACCTGTACCTCCGCCTGCTCGGGAAATCGCACCCGACGGAAGAACGGCACCAGGAAAAGCCGTACCAGCAATCCGAGTCGAGAACGCATCGCGGTTTCGGATTCCGGCACATTCTCCAGCTCGGAATCCGCCTCCAGGGCTTCGGGCCGGGCCGGAAGTAGCTCTCTTCCCGCCGACGCCTTCCTCTCACGGGATTCCTCGATCTCGGTCGGGTCGGCTTGGACCTCACCGTTTTTTTTGTGTCTCGTTCCCCGCTCATGCGTGGACGGGTCGTCCATCTGCAATGTAAACTCCTGGTGTGTTTGTGGTGACAGATTGGAAACCAACCGCCTCTTGATTATAGCGACTGGAACACCTGGAGACGATCCCTATTCTCCGTCGCGTTTCCTGGACGCCGTGTGCGTGAGGGACGTGTGGGCTCGAGAAGGGCGGGGAGGTCTGGTACACTGCCTCAATCGAGGGGGGTAGAACGCCTGACGTGGAGGAGTGGCGGGGCATGAGATTGGAGGAGATAGCGGCTCGAGTGGGTGCCACGCTGGTGGGTCCGGATGTGGAGATTCGCGGGGTTGCCTCGTTGGAGGATGCCGGGCCCGGCGATCTGTCTGTGTACGACGATCCTCGGTACGCGCGTGTGCTTACGAGGACTCGAGCCACGGCGGTGTTGTTGGCGCAGTACCGGGAGGATCTGGGGGCGTCGCAATTGGTGCATCCGGAGCCGATGATGGCGTTTTGCGAGGTACTGGAGCTGTTTCATCCAGGGGTCCGGGAGGTATCCGGGGTGCATGCCACGGCGGTGGTGTCACCGGAAGCGGAGTTGGAAGCTGGGGTGTCGATAGGACCTCGAGCGGTTGTGGAGTCTGGAGCCAGGTTGGGGCGTGGGGTGGTGATTGGTGCGGGTGGGTATGTTGGGCGTGAGGTGGAGATAGGGGATGGGACGGAGTTGGCGCCGGGGGTGGTGGTGTTGTCTGGGTGTCGAGTGGGGAGTGGGGTGGTGATTCAGGCGGGTACGGTGGTGGGGTCGGACGGGTACGGGTACCGGTGGGATGGTGAGCGGTATCGGAAGGTTCCGCAGGTGGGGAACGTGGTCATCGAGGATGCCGTGGAGGTTGGAGCCAACTGCACGATTGATCGAGCCACGATTGGGAGCACGGTTATCGGAGCGGGGACGAAGTTGGACAATCTGGTTCACGTGGGGCACAACGTTCGGATTGGGCGGCACTGTCTGATAGTGGCCCAGGTTGGGATAGCGGGCAGCGTTCGAATCGGGGACCGGGTGACGGTGGCCGGTCAAACGGGGATTGCCGATCACGCGGTGATCGAAGACGGTGCGGTCGTTGTGGCCCGTTCAGGGGTTCACGGCCGTGTGCGGGAGGGGGCGGTGGTGGCTGGGACGCCGATCATGCCGCACGAAGTTTGGCGGAAGGCGTCGGCCGCGTTGCGTCGTCTGCCTGGTCTGGTTCGGACTGTGCGCCGGCTCGAGCGGGATCTGTCGAATCTGGCGGCGGCGGTTTCCGGACAAGGTAGGGGCGATGTGGGAGGGGGCGGTGAGTGCGGTTGACATCGAGGTGTGGGGGCGGCTAACCTGCCCTGACAGGTGATGGATGGACGGGCGAGGTCGGTGAGCGGCTCGAACCCGTGGAACCGTCGGCCGTTTTGTGATCATTCCAGCGAGACGGGAGCCATCATGTTGACCCCGCAGGCACTGGACGCGCTGTTGGATCGACTGGCGCAGTTGACCGGTCGGGGCGTTGGGGAGGCGCTCGAGGCCATCCAGAACGACCGGCTGGCCATTGCGCCCTGGGTGGACGTGTCCTCAGCGGTGAGGACTGCAACACTTCACGCCGTGGCCTTTGCCAACCACGCGGGTGGGGACCTGGTCCTGGGGATCGACGAAACCGGGCGGGTTACCGGGTGTCCGGGCCTGGATCTGGTGCACCTGGCCCAGGAAATCTTTGCCCGTACCCGACCTGGTATCGTGACCGATTGTTGGCACCACCAGACCCCAGACGGGACCCTCGTGGTGGTGTCTGTTCCGGCGGATACCGGTGTGTACGCGATGGCGGACGGACTTCGGGTTCGGCGCGTTGGCCGAGCCAATCTGCCCATCACGCCGGATCAGGATGCTCATGTGGCGACCGTTCGTGCTGGAGACGATTTTTCGGACCGTCCATTTCCAGGAGCCCAGCTTTCAGACCTGGATCCGCTTCAGACGACCTACTTGCGGGAGATACTTCGGCGCAAGAACGACCAGAGCGAATTGCTGGAACTGGAGGACGACGAACTGCTTCGCACCCTCGGCCTCGTGACGGAACAGGGCGTACTCAGGGTCGCAGCACTGCTGCTTTTGGGGTCCCGGCGGTTTCTACGGGAGCATCTCCCCCAGACCGAGGTCGTCTATATTCATCAGGATGAGAACGACGAACCGGACGTCCAGGAACAGCTTCACCTTCCTCTGCTTCATGCCCTGTCGCGTCTCCAGGATTTGATCGAGGCCCGCAATCGGTTCGTCACCATGAAGCAAGGGTTGTTCCACTTCAAGGTCAAGGATTTCGATGATGACGTGTACCGGGAGGCGCTGGTGAACGCCCTGGTCCACCGGGATTTTTCGAGGCGGGATGGCGCGGTCCACGTGGTCCACACCCCAGACCGCCTCGAGATTGCGAACCCGGGTGGATTTATCGGCGGTGTTTCGGTCGACAACATTCTCTATCATCCGCCACGTCACCGAAACCGCAGGCTGACCGAGGTGCTGCAGCAACTCGGACTCATGGAGCGTGCCGGCGCCGGGGTCAACAGGCTTTACCGGTACCTGCTTCGGAAAGGGAAGCCGGTCCCGGAGTACCAGGTCACGCCGCACTCGGTGCGGTTGACCATTCATGCGGGGGACATCGACGCTGCATTCGCGCGCTTTGTCTCCGAGGAGGAAGCCCGGGGCAGATTGTTCAGCCTGGACATGCTCATCATTTTGTCCACGCTCACCCGCACCAAGGCCATTGACCGGGCCACCGCCGCCCGGGAGGCCCAGCGGCCGGAGCGGAGTATCGCGAATACACTGAACAAGCTGATTGCGTGGGGATATTTGGAACGGGTGGGGGCCGGACGCAATACGGCCTATCGCCTCACGCGCCAGGTGTATGATCGGCTCGGCGCCCGGATCAGCTATTATCGCGACCGGGGCCTGAGCGAGCGGCGGCAACAGGCTCTGGTGCTCGAGGTCGCCGAGGAGCTGGGGGGCTTGAGCAACCAGGAGTGTCAGGAGCTGTGTGGCCTTGGCGAGCAGGACGCCTCACGTCTGCTCCGCGCGCTCGTGTCGCGCGGCCGGCTTCGCTACGAGAAGGGCAAGTACCGAATACCGTGAATGGATTCGGGTTTCCAGGGGGGACGCTACCCCCATCGATCCGGGAGGAGGATCTCATGCCGACAGAACTGGACCAGGCTGTTTCCTGGCTCGTGGCTTCGAGCAAGACCATTGCCCTGACCGGCGCGGGCGTCAGCACGGAGAGCGGGATACCCGACTTCAGGAGCCCGGGCGGATTGTGGACGCGCTTCAATCCGATGGAATATGCGACCCTGGGCGCGTTTCGAAGAGATCCTGAGAAGGTGTGGAAGCTGTTTGCCGAGCTGCAATCCCTGCTCGATGCCAGGCCGAACCCCGGCCACCGTGCACTGGCGGAACTTGAAGCTGCGGGCGGTCTGGCAGGAATCATCACGCAGAACATCGATGGATTGCACCAGGCGGCGGGGAGCAAGCGGGTGGTGGAGTACCACGGGTCTCCTCGGACGTTGCATTGCCTCGCGTGCGGGACCGGGTATGCGGCATCGGACATCGAGACGCTGGGGGTGCCGCCGCGGTGCACGCACCAGGTTGGGGGCCAGGTGTGTGGCGCCATCTTGAAACCGGACGTGGTGCTTTACGACGAGGGTATTCCTCTGGAGGCCATGCGGGGGACGGCCGAGTTGCTGAACGGTGCAGAACTCATCCTGGTGATCGGCACCTCATGCGAGACCTATCCAGCCGGGGCGTTGCCCCAGCAGGTGCGTGCCAGTGGCGGCCGGATTGTGGAGATCAACATGGAACCGGCTCGAGGACTTTCCCCGGACGTGAGGTTGTTGGGCAAGTTTTCGGAAATCATGCCGGAGGTCGTGGCCGGGTTCAAGGCGCGCCGGCAGGGTTTTCCCTCATGAGGTCGGTCGCCCCTTCCTTGTCCGGGCGTGACGTGCTATGCTGGGCATGGGGGTTGACCGAGGGGCGGGTGGAGCCGCCGGGTGGCAAGCTGAGGCAGGTGTGACATGCTGGGATCGAACGTCTACGTCGGGTTGCGACGCTTCACGATGATGCGCATGGGCCTGGGGCCTTACCGGGGGGAACGGACCAAGGTACTGGTCAAGTCCGGCTGGCGGGACCGGGGGCTGGTCTTTCTCCAGCAAGACAGGGTTGGAGGTCCCGCCATCCCGGCACGCACTCGGTTCATCGACGCCACGGCTCCCTCGTTGCAGCTTGCGCACGGTAGTTCCGTCCTCATCAGCGTGGAGCCGCTGCTGGCTGCTGTCTACGTGGCCAACAACTGGGAACTGGTGGTGGAGGTGACCGGAGGGGAGGTGCCGGCCCTGGACGGGAGCGCCGCTCCGTGGGTGGACGCACTTCGCAAGTCTGGACTTTTTCGGGAGGGTGCCTCCCCACATCATGTGGTCGTGCGGGAGCGGGTGTACCTGGAAGGCGACGGCTGGTCGGTGGAGGTGGCCCCGGCCGATTCTCCCACGGTCACGGTGGCACTGGAACTGGACCGGCCGGGTGTTGGGTCTCAGGAAGTCTCGTTCGACCTGACCCAGTCGGTGCTGGAAAAAGAAGTGGCCCCGGCCCGGCTGTTCGGGTTCCGCGTTGTGGAGAAGCCGGAATCGGACGGAGACGACCTGTTCCCATTCGACGAGGACGTGGAGGAGCACCCGATCTTTGTCGACGAACGTGGCACGATCTTTCGGGGCGATCAGAAGCGGTTGTTGATTTTCAACGACGAGGGGGGGGTGGAGAACGAGGATGGCCTGCGGTTCGACGATGAGCCGGTCCGCCACAAGGTGCAGGTCCTCCTGGCCTACCTTGCGCTGCTGGGGGCTCCCATCGTGGCCAGGGTCACGAGCCGGAACGCTCCGCCTGGAGCGCTCAAGCAGATGCTGCGCAAGCTCGAGGCCGAGGGCGGCCTGGAGGTGGTTTCGGAACCGGTCTGAATTCGCGGCGTCGCGTCTCCCACCGGCGTTGATCCCTCCGCCATGCCTCCCCTCGGGCTGGTCCCTCGGCGTGCAGGCGAAGACGGCACCGTCTTTGCTTCCCGGGGTCCTGGTGAGCCGGGAGCCCTTCAACAATTCATCGCCATCACTACGGAGTCGCCATGCGTATCCTACGGATGATCGTTCTGTCGGCCGCGCTGGGGGTGGTTTCCCCGGCGTTTGCAGGGGTCCGAGCCAGCAGTCACCTGGTGGTCTCCAGCAAGCCGGCGGGCACCTACGCGGCGGTCAACCTGGTCGATTCCAGGCTTGACACCGTCTGGATCGAGGGAAGCGACGGGGTGGGCGTGGGCGAATCGTTCACCCTGGATCTGCCTCGAGCCCGGGTTCAGAAAGTGCTCATTTTTCCCGGTCATGGCAAGGATGAGCGGATGTTCAAGAAATATGGGCGGTTGAAGGAGGTCTCCCTCTCCTTTTTCTCCACCGACGACACACGAACCTCCAGGCCGGTGAAGCAGCAAAACTTCGTCTTCGAGGACGCATTCAAAATGCAGGAGATCCCGGTGGAGGACGTGCAGGTGGGAGAAGAACTTTTCGGCGGCCACCTGACCGTCACCATACGGAGCGTGTATCCTGGGAAGGACTACACCAAGGACACGGCGGTGGCAGAGGTCAAGGTGGTTCTCGAGGAGTGGCCGGCGCAAAAGGAGGTCAAGGAGGTTTCCTCCACCTTGACCGGAACCAATGCCGACAGCCTCATCGACGGCTCCCCTACCACGGCCTGGGTTGCAGGTTCGCCGGACCCCAACCAGTTCGTGGTGCTCAATGCCCCCGATTTCGGCCTCGCCGCCCTCATCATCACGCTCCCACAGGACCGGGCAGGAAAACTTCTCAAGACCCACGCACGGCCCAGGACCATCAAGGTCGAGATCGACAACACTTCGGTGGAACACACGCTCAAGGATGCACCCGGTCCTCAGCGCATTGACCTCCCGGTCCGCTACGGCTACACCGGGTCCATGTTCGGCCTGCTCAAGATTACCATCGAAGATGTGTATCCAGGAGCCAAGACCAACAACCCGGCCATCGGAGAGATCGAGTTGATGGCAACCAACTTCACGTTGTGACGGGGCATTCTTGCTATTGTGTGACGCAACGGCTCGTTTGGAAGAACCGAATACAGCCGCCGGAATGTTCGTTCGCGGACCCGGGCGGCCGCGGGCGTTGGATCTCGAGCCTTGACGGCCTGAAGCAGGCGCGATAGGCTGGCTTCGTCCCTTTGGGGTGAGGCGGGGGCCGGAGGACCCGGGCGGCTGCCTCACCTTCCCGTGGCGAGTGGCTGTGCGACAACGGGCGCTCGAGCAGGCATGGACGGGACCGGGCGTCGCCTGAATTTTCGAGGAGAAACCATGTACATCGAAAGTGAAGACCATCTGGATCGGAGTGCGGACGAGGTGTATCCTCTCGTTCGCGATGAGCTTCCGAAGCTACTGCCGTACCTCCCCGACGTGGAGGCGCTGGAGCAGCTTTCTTACGAGCGTGTGTCTGACACGCGGGTAAAAATTGTGAACCGATGGAAGGCGAAGGCCAAGATTCCCAAGGCAGCGGCCAAGTTTCTTCCGCCGGACATCTTTACGTGGACCGATCATGCCGAGTGGAAAGACGACGAGTACAGCGTGGACTATCGTCTGGAGGGATTCGGGTACGAGGTGAAGGGTCGGAATTCCTTCAAGCCGGACAACGGCGGCACCCGTTTGAAGGTGACCGCCGAGATCACCGTGTACCCGGAAAAATTCAAGATTCCGAGGTTCCTGTTCGACAAGGTCTTCCCCCTTGTGGAAGGGGTGGTGAAAAAGGCCCTTCAGCCCAACCTGACCGCGCTTGCTCGAGGCCTCAAGGATTACTACGCCGACCAGAAAGCCGGGTAGGCAAACCTGGGGAGCGATTCGACGCCCCTCATGGCGTTGTCGGGCCCAGCACCTTGGCCGGGAACACCACCGTCACCGACGCTCCCTGGTCGTCTGAGGCGACCATGGTAACCTTGTAGAGACCGGGCTTGTCCGAAGCGGACGGGGTCCACCGAATGGTGCCGTCCGGATCGATGTGCATGCTGGGCGGTGCGTTTTCGAGCCGGAACGTGATCGGGTCGCCGTCCGGATCCTCCACCTTCATGCGGTAGCCGTCGATGGACATGCCAGGACTGAGCCGCTCGAGAAGTTCTGGCGGGGAGTTCCGCACCGTGATGGTCTCCGATCGGAACGGATCCCCCTCGTTCCCTCGAGGGTCGTGGGGGACCACCTCGACCTGGACCGTGTCGCCGTGGCGGGCCTCTCCTGCCGGGAGCACTTCGGAGATCTGGCCCAGGAGTTGGCGGCCGTTGACAAACCAGCGGTAAGTGAACGTGACGTAGTCTCCGTCCGGATCTCGAGCCTCCGGGACCGCCCGGATTTCATCACGTACCGTGGGCTGCCCCGGCTTCAGAGTGACCTTGGTGACTCGAGGCGCGGTGTTTTCCACCTCCTCCGCGGCCTGCTGCGGGGTGGGGGTCGCCTCAGGGGTTGGTGTGGTTTCGACCGGGGTGTTCGACCGGCAAGCCGTGCCGGTTTCGAGGATGCACAGTGCGGTCACCACAGTCCACAGCAAGGGAGTACGCATGGTCTGGTTCCTTTCGAGCCATCGCCTACCGCCACCCGGGGTGGCCCCCGGCGTTCCGATACCTGGCCAGTGGCGCTGTCCGTGGCGTCCCAGTCCTCAGGTTCGGACGAGCCTTGTCCCGGGTCATGATACTCCTGGGGCGGGCCTGACGCAACCCCGAGGGGTACGATGTTGCCGCGTCCACCGGGGCGGAGCAGCCCGAATGTGTCGGTAACGTCGCGGTTTGGCTGGCAGGGCGGTTTCCCTGTGGTATACTACACGGGCACGAAAGCGTAGGAGGAACCATGTGGAACACGTGCTTCGCTGGAAGCCGGGTCAGGCCGGGGCGAACGTGTTGTCGCCGGGGTTGGACATTGGCGCAGCGGTTGATGCTCCTGTGGGTGGTCGGGACGGTGGCGAGTGCCTGTGCCCCCCCGCCTCCGGTGGCCCCACCGCGCCCTGCCTACTTGCCGCCCGAGGAGTTGACCCAGCCTCTCCTGGAGATCGCCGAGATCGAGGACTCGAGAGCTCCGGTGGATGACACGCTGGCGGCCTATGCGAAGCACCCATCTCCGCGGATTCGTGCACGAACCGCCTTGGCCCTGGCGCGATTGGAGGACCCGGAAGGACTCCCGTTGCTGCAGACCCTGGTTGAGGACGACGCTGCGGAAGTTCGGGAGAACGCCTACTTCGCCCTGGGCCAACTCATGGGACCGGGCCGCACTTCCCGCGTTGCGCCTCGAGCGGAGGCCATTTTGATCGAGCGATACGGGGCGGAGAGCGAGCCGGAGTTGAAGATGCGGATCCTGGAGGCCCTGGGCAAGGTGGGGGGGGAGGCGTCGCGGGCCACCTTGCTGGCCGGTCTGGGCGATGACGACCCAGGGGTCCGCGGCCGGGCCGCCGTGGCAGTGGCGATTCAGGCGTATCGCGGCCTGGCCAACCACGCAGATGGCGAGGTGGTGGAAGCGCTGACCAGGTTGTTCCAGGATCCGGCGCCCGATGTGCGCTGGCGTGGGGTCTATGCGTTTGTACGGTTGACCGTACCCGAGGGGCTCAGGCCCATCGTGCGAGACGCCATAACCCCTCTCCTGGACGATCCGGATGTGACGGTGCGGGCGATGGCCGCTCGGGCCCTGGGCAAGGTCGGGGACTCGAGTACCATCGATGCGCTGGCCCAGGCCATGGCCCAGGACGCCTGGCGTGTCCGGGTCAACTGTCTTCGGGCAGCGGCAAGTATCAATCAGCCCAGTGCGCTTGCGCTGATCCAGGTGGGGCTCGAGGACACCCATTATCTGGTGAGGCAGCAGGCGATTACGTCGCTGGGTATCCTGGGCGTCCGGGAGGGGGCCGAGTTGTTGGAGCCGTACCTGACCGATCCGTCCACGGATCCGGGGTTGCAAGCGGAGGCCGTGTTGGCGCTTGGTCGGATCCTCGGTCCCGATGCCATCGAAGCGCTCGAGTACCATCTCAGGTCTCAGCATCACTGGGTTCGGATCGCTGCGGTCACCTCGCTGGGGCAGATGAACGATCCCAGGGCCCAGGCTGTGCTTGCAGAAATGGCGCCCACTGAGGATGATCCGCGTGTGATGGCGGCCTTGGCCGACGCCATCGGGCAGAACCCGGGCGAAGGGGCGGAAGATGCCCTGATCACCCTGATGCGCCGGGGAGATGCCGCCGTTGTGACGGTCACCGCCAAGTTGGCGGGTGTGCTGCACATCACCGCCGCGTTGCCGGCATTGGTGGAAGCATACCGGCGTCAATCTCCGGTGAGGGACTGGGAATCCCGGGAAGCCATTGTGACCGCAATCGGAGACCTTGGCCTGCGCGACGATCGCGCCCGCGACATCCTGCTGGAAGCGGTGGCAGACACGGACAATCGTGTCGCCGAAGCGGCTGCTGCAGCTTACAAGAAGACGTTCCACCAGGATGCGCCGCCACGAGAGCCTGTCCCTCGACGGCTCTCCATGAGCTATTTCGAAACCCGCAGGTACAAGCGGGCCATCCTGGAGACGGAAAAGGGGACCATTGTCCTCGCCCTTTTCCCGGAACAGGCCCCGCTGACCGTGGCCAACTTCATCCGGTTGGCCCGGCAGGGCTTTTTCAACGGCTTGACGTTCCACCGCGTCGTGCCGAACTTTGTCGTACAGACCGGGTGTCCTCGAGGCGATGGCTGGGGCGGCCCCGGCTACACGATCCGGTGCGAGGTCAACACGATTCCTTACGAACGGGGAACCGTGGGCATGGCGCTTTCCGGCCGTGATACCGGCGGAAGTCAGTTCTTCATCACCCATTCGCCGGAACCTCATCTGGATGGCACCTATACCGTGTTCGGAAGGGTCATCGAAGGCATGGAGGTGGTCGATCAGCTTGTTCGCGGAGACCTCATCCATGTCATTCGGGTGCCGGAGGAAAAGGAAGAATAGCCTCGGCCAACCCCTTCCACTACAAGGAGTTGCATAGACCATGAACATCAAGATTCACGCACGCCAGATGGAATTGAGCGATTCACTCCGCGACTATGCCGAGCGTCACATTGCGGATCAGTTGACCACGATCTACAAGGGGCAGGCCGCCACGCTCGACATCGAATTCTCCGAAGCCGTGGGCGGGCGTGAACGAATCTGCAAGGTGACCGTATTCATTCCCAAGGGGAAAACCATCGTGGCCTCGGCCCAGGATGCCAACGTGTTCGCCGCCGTGGACATCTGCGCGGACAAGATCAGCCGCGGTCTGCGCCACTACAAGGAAAAGCGTCAGGACGCCGTTCGGCAGGGGCCGAGGCCATCGGACAGTCTGGTGTCGCAGGCCCCGGTGGGCGACGAGTACGAGGAGGACGAGCACGACTTTCACGACGCCCACGACGAGCCGACGGTCCCGGACTCGAATTCCGATCGCCCGTCGGTTTGATCGGACCTGTGTCCTTCGGACCCTCTCCGGGATGAGGAGAAGGGCATGGAGCATCAGGCCGGCCCCCCGGATTCGGCTCCCTCGGCGCCCACCCCCAAGCTGGCTCGCTCCCCTGCTCGCCGACGGCGGAATATGGTTGGGCCTCGAGTCTCCATCCTGCTCCCGGTGTTCAATGCTTCGGAAACCATTGAAGCGTGCCTGAGAAGTATTCTTCGGCAGACAGAGTCCAACTTCGAGTGCGTGCTGGTAGATGACGGGTCGACCGATGACACCCTCGAGCGGGTATCGGACGTGGTGGGGGACGACGCCCGGTTCGTGGTCCATTCCATCTCCCATCAGGGGATCGTCGCCGCCCTCAACGCCGGGCTGCGATTCTGCCGGGCACCGCTGATCGCGCGGATGGACGCAGACGACCTCATGCACCGGGCGCGCCTGGCCCTCCAGGCCCGGTTTCTTCATCAATTTCCCTGGCTCAGCGCGGTCGGATCTCACGTGCGCCTGTTTCCTCGAGCGACCTTGGGCCACGGGTACCGAGCTTACGAACGCTGGCTGAACACCATGGGGTCCGATGCAGACATTCGGCGCGAGGCGTTTGTCGAGTGTCCCATCGCGCATCCCACGTTGATGATTCGACGCCCGGTGTTGGCAGCCGTGTCGTACCGCGACCTGGGATGGCCCGAGGATTATGACC
>Ga0256914_1001489_pt1 | contig 20970 bp, 17 predicted proteins | sample HulkmetaG_FD_191571 | JGI IMG/M metagenome (GOLD analysis project Ga0256914, IMG submission 191571) | Hydrothermal chimney microbial communities from Main Endeavour vent field at the Juan de Fuca Ridge, Pacific Ocean - Hulk | ecosystem: Environmental > Aquatic > Marine > Hydrothermal vents ... | reverse complement strand
CGCGGCCGGGTAACTCCACGCTGCCGCCCCGCTCCTCGCTCTTGAACCAGAGCCAGGCGAGAAATTCCTGGCCCAGAAAGCGTTTTTCCTCTATCAGATCAACAAGGTCCACTGTTTTTTCTCCCGGCTGATTTCAGATAAGGACGGCCGGCTGCAGTTGCTCCAGCTGCGCAACCGCCTCGCCCCGCAACAGGCGGGCCGCCGTCAGGTAGGGAATCTGCAGCAGGAGCGACATATCAAAGGTATCCTTGAACAGGTCCTCCAGGAGACCAATCGCCTTCTTGTTGGTGCTGAAAAAAAACAGGGTGGAGTCGGCCAGATTCCAGTAGAGGTCATAGAGTGCCGGTACCGGCGACGCCTTTCTGATCAGCTCCGCCTCCACCCTTTCCCGGATTTCCGTCCGCAGCCTGCGGCCCAGCCTGGGGACCTGCTTCTCCCTCTTCAAGCGCTCCTCCTCCTTGAGTACGAATTTCTTCAGCACGGCGGGCGAGACCTTGCGTTCATCGACCCGCATTGTCAGCACCACGTAATCACCAGCTGCATAGGAGGCATAGGCAAAGTCCGCGTCAAACATGTTTTTCACCGACACCCAGCCTATGGAATACTCATCCAGGGTATCATCGATGTCCCGAAAGGAAAAAGAGGCCACCCGGTCGGCGACAAAGTCCCAAAACGACTCCGGGAGCGTACCTTCGACCGTAAAACGCACGTAGGAAATTGAACCGGAAAGCAATCCCATGGATCTGTCCCGTTATGTATCAATGGATAAAAACAGCGGAAAGCAACCGGAAAAACCTTTCCGGGTCCGCCTCTGCTCCTGGGCAAGAACCGTTCGCGGACTTCCCGGACGATTCCCAATACAGGTATTGAATTTTGCACCATATCAGACATGGCCAGCAGCAACAAGAAAATTGCTTTCGCCACGATATTTTGTTGACAGAGACGGAAATAAACATTAAAAAACGTATCTCTCGTGGGGGTCGTTAACTCAGCTGGTAGAGTATCTGCCTTTTAAGCAGAGAGTCGCGCGTTCGAGCCGCGCACGACCCACCACCACTGCGTCTCTTCACGTCCCCATCGTCTAGTCAGGTCCAGGACACCAGCCTTTCACGCTGGCGACACCGGTTCAAATCCGGTTGGGGACGCCAAATATTCCCAAAAGAGCAGGCCGCCGGCCTGCTCTTTTTTTTTCGGGATTCAGGGGACGAAAAAGGAGGCGGCGCCCTTTCTTACAGGAAAAGGCGACGTACGAGGTCAAGGGCGGTCTGGGCGGATATGTGCCGGATGCGGTACCGGTTGCCGGAGAAGTGGAAGTGGTGATGGGTAATTTCCCGGCCGTGGGCAAGTCCCATGTGGACAGTGCCCACGGGCTTTTCCGCTGTTCCGCCGCCGGGACCGGCAATGCCGGTAATGCCGATGCCGATATCCGCCCCGGTGGCACGGACAATGCCCCCGGCCATGGCCCGGGCCACAGGGGCGCTGACCGCACCGTGGGTGACCAGCAGATCATGGGGTACCTGGACAAAGTGTTCCTTGAGATCGTTGCTGTAACTGATGGCCCCGCCCAGATACCACTCCGAGCTCCCCGGTGTCCCGGTGATACAGGAGCCCATGAGGCCGCCGGTGCATGACTCGGCGGTGGCCAGAGTCTTTGCGCGGCGCCGCAGCGCATCTCCCACCACCGAGGCCATGGTGTCTTCATCCCGGCCGTAGCAATAGGTTCCAAGGGCTTCCTCGATCCGCCGGCCGACCTCATCGAAGCGTAGCTCGGCCGTCTCCACCTCTTTTCCGAACACGGTGAGACTGACATGCACCTCGGAATCCACCGGATAGTAGCCGATCCTGCAGCAATCACTCCGTTCAATGGCCAGAAGACGCCGGTTGACCTCGTTTTCGTTGATCCCAAACACCTTGAAAACCCGCTGCCGCACCTGGGGCCGGTTATTGGCGGGCCATGCCGCCAAACGGGGCAGTACCTGTTCCAGCAGCAGCTCCTTCATCTGATGGGGAACGCCGGGGAGAAAAAACACCGGGGTATCGTCATGAATCAGCAGATATCCCGCCATTTTTGCGCGACTGTTCAACACCTCCGATCCCCGGGGCAGCCAGGCCATCTTTTCAAGATCGGGTCCGCCATCACCCTGCCGGTGCCGCGGACTGTTGCGGATTTCCCCAAAGACCTCGGGATAAAAGGTGGGCGGACGTTTCAGGGCGGAGAACACCGCCTCGTTGGTCAGATCATCGGAGGTGGATCCCAGGCCCCCGGTCACGATAACAAAATCCACCCGACCGATGGCGCGGCGTAACAGTTCGCCGATGAGATCTTCCCGGTCGCCGATGGTGTGCATGGCCCGGATCTCATATCCGGCCAGAAAGAGCTCACGGGCGGCGAAACCGCTGGTGGTGTTGAGAATACGTCCGGTGGTCAGCTCATCACCGATGGCAATGATTTCTCCGATCATGGCAGGCTGCGACAGCGGATATAAAAGAAAAGGGCCGGCACCTTCCGACAACGAAGGTGCCGGCCCTGTGTTTTCGTGGTGCCCGGGGCGAGAATCGAACTCGCACAGAGACAAGCTCCGAGGGATTTTAAGTCCCTTGCGTCTACCAGTTCCGCCACCCGGGCTCATTGGTATTTTCGCGTGCAAATGTACCCTTCCGCCGGACCTTTGTCAATTGTAAGTGACGGCAGCCCCGTGTTTCTGTGGCAGAATAGGGGCGGATACATTATATTGCCGCCAGGCGCCCACCTGAAAGGGTGGGAAACCTGAATGATCAGGCTCCCCCGCCGATTCCGGCACCCAACCAATACGATCCCGGCATGCCCTTCCGCAAAATCATCACCACCGTTCTGCTCTTTATACTGGTACTGCTCATGGGGACCTGCGGTTATGTGATCTTTGAAGGCAGGGGTTTCTGGGAGAGCATGTACCTGACCATCATCACCGTCACCACGGTGGGATACGGTGATATCGTCCCCAACCATCCGGCAGGCAAGGTCTTCACCTCCTTTTTGGCCTTTACCGGTGTGGGCTTCGTGCTCTATTCGGTGGGCAAAATTACCGAATCAATGGTGGAGGGAGGCCTGAAGGATATACTGGAGAAGAGAAAGATGAGTCAGCACGTCGCCAGGTTAAAGGATCACTACATTATCTGCGGCTTTGGGAGAATCGGCCAGGTCATCTGTGAACTGCTCGAGGAAAACAAGCGCCCTTTCACGGTGATTGAAAATCACCCGGAAAGCATCAAGAATGTCAGGCAGAAGGGCTACCTGATTCTGGAAGGCGATGCCTCTGACGACAGTGTGCTGCTGCAGGCCGGGATCGAAAAGGCCCGGGGCCTGATCGCCGTTGTCGGCTCCGATGCCGACAACCTCTACATCACCCTCTCCTCCCGGGGATTAAACCGCAACCTCTTTATCCTTGCCAGATCCAGCGGCGCTCCCGGGGTCGATACCAAGCTCATGCGGGCCGGTGCCAGCAAGGTGATATCCCCCTACTACATCGGCGCCCGCCGTATGGCCCAGCTCATTGTCAGGCCCACTGTCATCGACTTCATCGACCTCACCATGCACGCCGGTGAGCTGGGTCTGCGCCTGGAAGAACTGCTGGTGAGCGAGCAGGCCACCTTTGCAGGCAAGACCCTGGTCAACTCCGGACTGAGAAAAAAGTATGACGTGATCGTGGTTGCCATCAAGCGTCGGCAGGGCAAGATGCTCTTCAATCCCAGGCCGGAAACCGTCATCCAGCCCGGCGATATCCTCGTCGTTCTCGGCGAGCATGACCAGATCAAGGCCATTGAACGGGATCTCAACTCCTGAGCCGGGCACCGGGTTGCAAGCCCTGCAAGTGGTTGCACAAAAACAGTTGCAGCCATCCTTTTCCGCGCCCTCGAAAAAGACGCCCCACCGCCCGGAAGAACCGACTAGCCGGGAAAATCCCGGCTGTGGCGGATGATATCCAGCATTTCACGCACCGCCCGTTCAAGCCCCACATAGACGGCACGGCTGATGATCGCATGGCCGATGCTGAGTTCCTCAATGGTGTCCAGAGCGGCAATCCGCCGGGTGGTGCGATAATCCAGCCCATGGCCGGCGTTGACCCGCAACCCCTGCTCAAAGGCATGTTCAGCACATTGGGCAATAGACGTGAACTCCCGGTCCCGCTCCTCCCCCGGCGGGGCCTCGCAGTAGCGACCGGTGTGAATTTCCACAAAGGTGGCACCCGCATCCCGGGAGGCGTCGATCTGGTCCATATCAGGATCCACAAAGAGACTGACCGGGATGGAGGCATCCGTCATCCGTTGGATGGTCTCTTCCACCTTGCGGCGGTTGCCGATGACATCCAGCCCGCCTTCGGTGGAGAGTTCCTGCCGTTTTTCCGGCACCAGGGTGACCATATTCGGTCTCACCGCAAGGGCGATGTCGATGATTTCCGGCGCGGTTGCCATTTCCAGGTTCAGCCTGGTCTTCACCGTCTGTCGCAGCAGTTGCACGTCCCGATCCTGAATATGGCGGCGATCTTCACGCAGGTGGACGACAATTCCCGCGGCCCCGGCCAATTCGCAGATACCGGCTGCCTGGACCGGATCGGGTTCCGCAATACCCCGCGCCTCCCGGACAGTGGCCACATGATCCACATTCACGGCAAGATGAGCCATTTTTCCTCTCCTGTTCTCCTGTAGTTGTTGCCGAAGCTCTTTCTCCCGTGCCTCCATGAGGAGCGCCTCCCGCTCGGATCGTTCATGATCAAGGCCGAGGAGATGGACCAGGCCGTGGATCATCAGCACGGTGAGCCGCTCATGAAGGGACTGTCCCTGTTCTACCGCCTCCCGCCGGGCCGTGTCAATGGAAATGATAATGTCGCCCAGCTGCGGGGTCTCGCCGCTGATGACCGCGGGCAGTTCCCCGCCGGAAGGACCGGGGAAGGCCAGGACATTGGTGGGGGAATCCCGGTGACGATAGTCCCGGTTGAAATTTCGCATTTCGGCATCATCCACCAAAACGACACCCAGGGCGTGATCGGCGCGGTCACAGAGACGAAGCAGCTGTCGCGCCCGTGAGCGCAGCAGGGCGACGGATACACCGGAACGGGAAAGGGGCAAACGGGAGATGAGCTGAACCACCATGATGAAAACGGTTACCCCTTTCCGGCGGATGGCGCCGTTTTCCGGTCCTGCTGGTCCCGCTCGTAGGCCTTGATGATCTCCTGGACCAGGGGATGACGGACAACGTCGGCATTGGAGAAGCGGCAGAAGCCGATGCCCTTGACCCGGCCGAGAATCCGCTTGGCCTCCACCAGTCCCGACCGTTTGGAACCTGGCAGGTCGATCTGGGTAATATCACCGGTGATGACCGCCTTGGAATCGAAACCGATCCTGGTCAGGAACATCATCATCTGTTCCCTGGTGGTGTTCTGGGCCTCGTCAAGGATGACAAAGGCGTTGTTGAGGGTGCGGCCGCGCATGAAGGCCAGGGGGGCAATCTCGACGATATTGCGCTCCAGGTACTCCCGGTTCTTTTCCTGACCGAGGATATCGTTGAGGGCATCGTGGAGTGGTCGCAGATAGGGGTCCACTTTCTGGGCCATATCCCCGGGCAGAAATCCCAGGTTTTCACCGGCCTCCACAGCCGGACGGGCAAGGATAATGGAGCGTACCCGGCCGGCGGCAAGGGCCGAGATGGCCATGGCCACGGCGAGATAGGTCTTGCCGGTTCCGGCCGGACCGATGCCGAAGACAATATCATGCCGCCGGATGGCCTCGATATACTTTTTCTGGTTGAGACTCTTGGGAGAGACAATCCTGTCCCGGGAGGTGATATAGACCTTGTCAAGAAAGATATCCCGGAGCACCGCCCGGGGTGACGACTTGAGGATCTGCAGGCCGAAGGCGATATCCGGCGTAAAGACCGGATAGCCGCCGCGGATGAGATCGTAAAGCTGCAGCAGCAGTGATTCGGCAAGAATCACCGCATGATTGCGACCTGTTATCCGGAGGCTGTTGCCGCGGACGTGAATGGTGACACCGGCGCCCTGCTCAACGGTGTGGATATTCCTGTTGAGGTCGCCGAACAGGGTCTGCGCGGTGAGGTTATCCGGGAAATCGAGTTTGCGGCTGATATGGTTGTTCAGGCTTGGCAACGCACTGGACCGGATGTGAGATAATCGGCTGCACTTCCCCGGGCCGGCCGGACGACACCGGGCGCGCCAAGGATCGCCAGGCGGCGCGCCCGCTGGACCGGATCATAGCGTTCGGTGGATTATGCAACCGGACAGGGCAAAAATCACTCCTGTTTGGCGGCCTGCAGCTCCTTGATGGTCTGACGGGCCGCATCAAGATCCTGGCGCAGCGCCTGGATCTCGCGGGCCAGCTCATCGGTTGCCGGGGCGGCATCATCTCCGGATGCAGCCTTGCGGTTTCCCACCCTGGCGTTGATCTGCCGGGTGGCCGGGGCAAACAGTTCCCCTAGCCGTTCGCGGAGCTGGTCATACATGGATCCCACCTCGTCCGGAGCCACAAAGTACATGATCGCAAACCAGAGCCCGATAAAAAAGGCGATGCAAAAGGCAATCCCCAGCACCAGGCCGATGATGAACTTCACCAGGGAATAGATACCGACAACGAGTTGACTGAGCGCCCCGAAAACACCCACCGAAGGGCTCGACATGAATATGGAAACCAGGGAGATGATGAGCAGAATAACTATCCCTGAGGTAATCTGTGCTGAAAATAACTGATTTTTTTGCATTCTTTTCCTCCTTTCCGGCCTTGGTTGAATCTACATGGAACAGATGACGATTTCACCTGAAATCATACCTTATTTTTGAGCATAATCCCAATAAATCGCGGCCGGGAATGCCGTAGAACCCGGATTTATGAACCAGTCACAGGGGTTATACAACCCGGCGGTATAAAGGGCCTCTTTGCTGTAAGCGCTCACGGGCGACCGCATCCGCTTACGGATTTATGGTACAAGTTCCTGTTTAAGAAGGCAACAGGCAATACGGTGGAGGGGACGGCCCCGCATATCATACTCCAGGTTGTCCGGCTGCAATAATTTATTCATAACACACCCTTCCGGAATAGTGAGACGAAAAAACCGATCCTCGGTGAGTCCGGGATTTTTCAGCAGCCGTCCTTGCCTGATTGTCAGACTGTGGACGGGGTAGTCCTCGCAGAGGGGACAACGGTAGACCCTGCCGTTGGGAAAGATGAAATAATTTTCCGCCACATTGCCGGCACAGAGAAACTCCTCGTCCTCCTCCAGAAAAACCTTGGGAAAGACGACGTTGATTCCCAGTCCGGCGGCTTCGGCAGCCACCTCCGGCACCACCCGAAGCCACTCATCCGGACTGACCTGGGGTCCCGCCTCGCCCTGGTCGCCGTCGGCGGCGGACCTGCCCCGGAGACCGATCACCTGAATAAAAAAACGGTCCACCCCGAAATCGCTGAGCAGGGCGGGCATTCCCCTGAGCCGGTGAATGTTCCGGCTGCTGACGGTATAGATGACACTCACTCTGAATCCCAGCGCCACCGCCTTCTGCAGATTGGCGGTGCAGACCTTGAAAACACCTTCCCCCCGGATGGCGTCGTTGACCTCGGCTTCCGGCCCGTCCAGGCTGAAGCTCAGCATATCCAGTTCCCCGGGGGTGATCCGCTCCAGCAGATCATGGAAGAGGTAGCCGTTGGAATCAACGGTAATGGAGCTGTAGCGTAGTTGCCGGGCCTTACGGATCACCGCCGGCAGTTCCGGGTGCATGGTGGGCTCACCGCCGAGCAGGATGAGATTTGTCTCCTGCTCCGGATCGGCGAACAGTCGCAGCCAGTCGGAGGCTGTTTCCAGGGAGAGCATGGTGTTGCCGTGTTCCCTGGGGTTGATATAGCAGTGACGACAGGAAAGATTGCAACCGGTCAGCAGGTGCAAAAAGACGTTACGTTCGCCGGGCTTGAAACCCACGGTCTTAAAGCGCGAGGATACCGGGTTGTTGCTCATGGCTTCTGCTCCATTGTATATCGGGCCAGGAGACTGTCCCGCCAGTAATCATGCCGGCGAAAAAAGCGTTTGAACAGCTCCAGGCTTTCAGCTCTGAGGACCGAGGATACCAGCTCGACGCGCATCCTGAAATAGAGATCGCTCAACAGATAAAGCGGCAGATTGGTGCCGCCGCCCATCACATCCTCATAGGCGAAGACAAAACGACGCACGCCGTTAAGCAGCAGGGTGGAATAACACATGAGACACGGTTCCATGGTGGAGTACACGGTGAGGCCGGAACAGGAAAAGCCGGGTCTTTCTTTCAGCAGCCGCCGCAGGGTGACGATCTCGGCATGATCGAGTTCATTGGCCGCGTTGCCGTGACTGTTGATCCGCCGACCACCGGCCACCACCGAGCCTGCGGCGACCATAACGCATCCCACCGGAAACTCGCCTTCGGCCAGGGCCCTTTCCGCCTGCTCCAAGGCAAGCGACATATATTTCTCATGCTCCTCCATCAACTCTCCGGCACCGTCCCATTCTGCCGCCGGTTTCCGCCCTCTGCGGATCCGGGGGATATCCACGTCCCAGCTGACACTAGCACAGGGGAGAAGCGGTGTCAAAAAGTAAGCCGCCCGAGGGCCGGTATCGCCGTCTGATCATCATACAGCCGGGACAAACCATACCCTGCAGCCAGGGACCCCGGGAGAGGGAGTTTGTGAAGACGACCGGACCGCAGGCAGGTTGAATCCACTCGTGCCCGGATTTGCTGAACGGCAGGAAAACCCCAGGGAGGTCTCAGCACCGCTTGAAACCGCCTGCAGAAAACCAAAAAAACGGATTTTCCGGCAAAACATTCCGGAAATATGAAATTACTTTCTATTTTTCCTGAAAAATGGGATTTTCCCGCTGTTTTTCATCGAAAAATAATTTGCTATGGTCGGAGAAAAAATGATAACATTTGAGAATAACGATATAAATTTTTTATTTCACCGAATGTCTAACTTACTGATAATCGGTAATTCTCATCCTTACTCACATTTAAACACGGTTTCTCCCTGGCATTCCTCCCTGACCGCCACCGGAAAATGCAAGGAATACCAATAATTGTAGATCTATGACTACGATTCGATTTGCCGGGAAAACGGATCAGAAACAATGGGATGCCTATGTACGTGCTCATCCCGATTCCTGGCCTTACCATCTCTTTGCCTGGCGAAATGCGGTTGAGGAAGCGTACGGGCAAAAGGCATACTATATCATTGCCGAAAATGATGGTGATTTCGTCGGGGTGCTGCCGCTTATTTACCTGCGCTTTCCAACCCTGGTCAGCGAATTGACCGCCCTTGCCTACTGCGATGTCGGCAACTGCCTGGCCGATGACGAAACCGTCGGCGACCGCCTGCTGGCGGCGGCCGTGGATCTGGGACGAACCCTGGGAGTTGAAAAACTCCACCTGCGGGGACAGATGCAGAAAAGCAAATACAGCAGCTCCCTCATCTCCCGGGATTCCTGCGACAAGGTACGGATGTTCCTGAGCCTGCCGGACTCATCGGAAACGCTGATGGCATCCTTTAAATCCAAGCTGCGCAGCCAGATTCGCAAGGCCAGTAAAAACGGGGTTGTTTTTCAGTGGGGTGAGGGTGATGGCGCCGTTGACGAATTCTACGCCGTTTTCAGTGAGAATATGCGGGAACTGGGCTCTCCCGTTCACTCCAGGGAGTGGTTTGCGGCGGTCCTCAGGGCCTATGGTGAAAACAGCCGGCTCGGCCTGGTGAAATTCGACGGCCGCACCATCGGGTGCGCCATTGTACTGATCATGGGTAACAGGATCTCGGTCCCCTGGGCCTCGACCCTGCGCCGCTATAACCGCCTGGCCGCCGGCATGTTGCTCTATTGGAATCTCCTCAGGTTTTCATGTGACCACGGCCACCGCGACTTCGATTTCGGCAGATCGACTCTCAACTCCGGCACCTACCGCTTCAAATACCAGTGGGGTGCCAGGCCCGGCAGCCTGGAATGGCATTCCGTTTTTCTTAAAGGTGGAAAAACGGTGGAGGCGGACCATTCACGCTCTTTGCGCCGCCGTGTTTTCGAACGGGTCTGGCCCAGGCTGCCCCTGGCGGTGACCACCTTCCTGGGGCCACGCCTCAGAAAACATATCAGCTACTGATTCGCTATTGATCACCGGCACCGCTGATCTTTCTGATCTCCACCTTGCCGGTCAGATATTCCTTCACCATCCCAATGGGCACCTCGTTTCGATGAAATATACCGGCGGCCAGGGCGGATTCCGCCCGGGTCCCGGTAAAGACCTCGAGAAAATGGTGGGCTGATCCCGCCCCGGAAGAGGCAATAACCGGAATGGTCACCGCCCCTTTGACCCCATTGATCAGTTCCAGATCAAAGCCGGAGTTGGTGCCGTCGCGGTCGATACAGTTGAGCAGAATCTCTCCGGCTCCCAGTTGTTCGCAGATCCGGGCCAGGGTGATGGCATCCAGGTCCCTCCCTTCCCTGCCCCCCCTGATGGTGCATTGGTACCAGCAAAACCTCTCCCCGTTTGGCCCGGGTACGGCCGTGGGAATTACCCGGTGGGGAACCTCGTCGGGCGAGGAGACATAGACGCGCCGGGGATCCACGGAAACGACCACGGCCTGGCTGCCGTAAACCCGGGCAATGGTTTCGATGGAGCTCATGCCCGTGGCCCGGCCGCTGCGGAGCACCTCTTCGGCAATGAGCACGGCATCGCTGCCGATGGAGATCTTGTCCGCCCCAGAGCGGAAATACTCCGCCGCCACTTCCAGGGCTGAAGAGCGCTTGCCGTCCTTGTCCACATAATCGCGGATACCGCCACCGATGGTCAACGGCACGAAGACGTTTCTGGAAGTCTGCTTGAGCACCTGAAGCATGGGCATATCCTTGAGGGGAAAATCGCGAAAGCCGGTGATGTTGAGGAAGGTGATCTCATCGGCGCCCTGCCTGTAGTAACGGCCGGCCAGCTCCACCGGTTTGCCGAGATTGCGGACATTACCCTCTTCGCGGACATCGTACTGATCACCCTTGGTGACCACGAGGTCACCCTGGTCATTGGCGCGGACATCGAGACAGGCGATGATGCGCTTGGCCAGCCGGGTGGGGCGGGTTCGCGGGGCAAGGGTTACCTTTTCCCCGGTGCTCTCAAGAAAATTCCGCAGCACCAGCAATCCGGTCTCGCCTGATTTTTCGGGATGAAACTGGGTGGCGAGAATATTGTCCCGCTGGATACTGCTGACGAATTCGTAGCCGTAATCCGTGGTGGTGAGCACGGCGGAATCCTCGTCCGTGGTCACATGATAGGAATGGACAAAGTAGAATTTTTCATCACCTTCCAGGCCCTGAAACAGCCGGGAGGGCTGCCGGGCCCTGATGCCGTTCCAGCCGATATGGGGAACGGCCAGCTCGGTGTCGAACCGCTTGATTCTCCCCCTGATGATTCCCAGTCCCGGCATGTCCGGGGCCTCGTCACTGCCCTCGAAAAGGGCCTGGAGTCCCAGGCAGATGCCGAGAAAATGGCGACCGCTTTGCAGATATTGCCGCAGCGGCTCCAGATATCCCTTCCGACGCAGAATATGAATCATGTTGCCGAAGCTGCCGACTCCGGGAAAAACCAGTTGCTGCGCCGAGAGGATATCTTCCGGGGAGGAAACGATGCCCACGCTTCCCCCTGCCTTTTCAATGGCATTTATCACCGAGCGCACGTTGCCGGCGCCGTAATCAAGTAAGACGATCATTCTTTCCTGCCGATGGTATTCATTTGACGTTGCCTCCCGAAAGAGAGTAGTCTAGTCGATCATTGCAGCCCGGCGCAAGCCAAACCTTGCAGCCATTACCCTGTCCCAGCTATGAAAACCATGATCCTTGCCGCCGGTTTCGGCACCCGGCTCAGGCCATACAGCCTCAGACGTCCCAAACCGCTTTTCCCCATCCTGGACCGGCCGCTGCTGACGCTGCTCATCGACCAGGTACGCCGCGCCGGCGGTGCCGAAATTCTGGTAAACGGTCACCATCTGCAAAAACAGGTGGCCCGGCAGGTGGCAGGCGATCCCGCCATCACCTTTCAGGCGGAAACCCGCATCCTCGGCACCGGCGGTTCCCTCAGGCGGGCACTGTCCTGGTGCGCCGCAAGACCGCTATTGGTGATGAACGGCGATATCGTCCACACGGTGGATCTGGCCGCTGTCTACGACTTTCACCTGGCCCACCCCCATGCGGTAACCATGGTGCTCCACCACTATCCCCGCTTCAACAACGTCCTGGTCCGCGACAACCGGGTCCGCGCCTTTGGCGTCACCGCGGCGGAAACAGCACGCCGGGGAGAAATTCTGGCCTTCACCGGCATCCATGTGCTGGATCCCCGGGTGCTGCACCTCATTCCTCCCCACGGTTTTCACAATATCATCGACCTTTACAGACAGCTCATCGACACAGGCGAAACCATTGCCGCCCTGCGGATCGATTCCGGACCCGGCACCGTCTTCTGGCGCGACATCGGCACCCCGGCCGACTACCTGGAACTGCACGGCGACCTGCTCCACAAACGCATCTCCCTGCCCTTTACGGCCCGGATTCCAGCGGCGCAAAAAAACGGCTTTCCCCTCTTCGGCCTCCATGGGGCCGAAATCGGAGCAGGAGTACGTCTGCAGGATTGGGTCTGCATCGGCAGGGGGGCGGAAATTTCCCCGGGTGCGCGGCTGAAACGCTGCGTGGTCTGGCCGGGAGCCAGGGTAAGGACGGGAAGCTACGAGGACGCCATCCTCATGTGAGCAGGGCGGAAAAGCTGCGGGCCAGCTCCTCCCTGAACTCCCGGGACGGGGCCAGGGCAAGGAGGGATTGAGTATAGCGCGAAATCCGCTCGTCCAGGAGCTGCTCCAGGTCGTCGCCCGGGGATTTTTCGGCGATCTCGGCGGCTATCACGGAACTCACAAGCGATACTCCCTCGCGATCGGCCAGCAGCAGGGCCGCCCACAGCAGGTGGTCGCTGCGCGGATTGATCTTCGGATCCCCGCTCCAGAAGGCGGCGGGCAATTTCACCACCGCCAGCTTTTTGGTAAGCGCCGCCCGGAAACGTCCCCGCAGAAAGACGGGATCGGGGAGCTCGCCCCGCTGAAGCGTTGTCTCCAGGTCGTCGAACATCTTCAGGGGTGTCGGCCCTCTTCCCGCTGAGGCCCGGCCGATTCCGGCAACAGGGAGAAGAAGACCAGAATCGTACTCTGCAGGCTGCTGCGGTTGTCGTCGCTGACCATCAGGTAGCGGTCGTCACGGTAATGGGTTATGCCTTCGAAGTTATCCATATACCATCCCTCGGCGCTGGAAAGCACGGCAAGGTCCTTGACCGGACACCGTTGCCGGCTGTCGCATTCCCATATTTTCACCTCACGGAGACTGATGACAATGGGATACTGGAGACCGGCCCAGGCCCGTTCCAGAACCAGGATATTACCGTTTTCCAGGGTGGTGAGACCGGTGACGGCGCTCTTTTTTGCCCCGGATGCCGGGAAATGAAACTCCCTGCCCCGAACCCCGTAGAGGGTATGCTCGTCCATGGCGGAGTCCCGCAGGGGATATTCAGCGGCCGTGAGAACGCCGAAATCTTCATGCACGACCACAGACTCCAGCATCTTGTTGTTGCCGCGGTAATTCTTTTTCGCCCGTAGTTTCCGGGGCAGTTCCAGCCCGGCGATGAACTCTCCCCTGGGCGTATACCGCACCACCCGGGGTTTATGCTCGAAAGAGACGAGAAGCAGGGAGTCGCCCTTTCTGCCGTTTGCACCGTTGAGCAGGGCCAGCCCTTCCGAATCGCTGCGACCGGTGCTCAATACATCCCCCTCTTTGTCCAGCAGGGGAAAAGAGGAGATAAGTTGAACCTTTTCAATATGATCCCCGACAATTTCAAGGCGCAGGTGATGGAGAACGCCTTCGTCTGAGACGGCATAAAGCAGCTCTTCATCTTCATCCCAGGCCAGTCCGGACAACTCGGTCACCGCCTCGCCGGAAGCCGTCTTCAGCCGCAGGCCGACGCTGTCCAGGAGCCGCATGTGCATAAAGGAGTTGCCGGCAAGATTGTCGGGGGCCAGCGAAAAACCATAGGTTTCCGGGAAGACCGAACCGGTGCGGGTACAGCAGCACAGGGTGACGGTCAAAAGAATGATCAGTACCAGGGGTCTCATGGGGCGGCGGCCACGGCCGGCTACCAGTCAGGCCGCAGATACAGTTCCGTGAGCTGCTTGCGGGCAACCGCGGCGGGAGCCTCGGTGAGTGGACAGGTGGCCTTCTGGGTCTTGGGAAAGGCGATCACGTCCCGGATGGAGCGGCGGCCCGCCAGGATCATCAGCAAACGATCCACCCCAAAGGCGATGCCGCCATGGGGAGGAGCACCCAGCTCCAGGGCTCTTAACAGAAAGCCGAATTTATCATCCGCCTCCTTGGCATCAATCCCCAGGGCTTCCAGTACCTTGCCCTGGACGTCACGCCGATGGATACGGATGGAGCCGCCGCCGATCTCATTGCCGTTGAGCACCAGATCATAGGCGCGGCTGAGCACCCGGCCGGGATCGCTGTCCAGGAGGTCGATCTGATCTTCGCAAGGAGCGGTAAACGGGTGGTGGACCGCGGTATACCGTTTTTCCCCATGATCATATTCCAGCAGCGGAAAATCGGTAATCCAGAGAAAATCGTAGGTATCCGCTGCAACCAGACCAAGCCTGCGGGCCAGCTCCAGCCGCAGTTCCGCAAGAACCTGATGCACCGTATCACGGTTGTCCGCTCCGAAGAGCACCAGGTCGCCCGGTTTCAGATCCAGACGATCGGCCATGGCCTGCCGCTCCTCCTCGCTGAAAAACTTGGTAATGGGCGACTGCCAGTCGCCGTTGTCCTTTATCTTGATCCAGGCCATGCCCCGGGCGCCGAAACGGGCGGCAAATTCGGTGAGGTTGTCCAGATCCTTGCGGGAAAAGGAGGCGCAGCCTTCGGCATTGATCGCCTTGACCACTCCGCCGGCGTCGATCACCGACCTGAAGACCTTGAAACCGCAGTCTTTCAGGGTTGCGGTGAGATCCACCAGCTCCAGACCAAAACGGGTATCGGGCCGATCCGTGCCGAAACGGTCCATGGCCTCTCCATAGCTCATCCGCCGGAAGGGCAGTGTCAGCTCCATACCCAATCCTTCGGCAAAGATAGCGGCGATCATACCCTCGGTGATGCGGCGGATATCCTCCTCGTCCACAAAGCTCATCTCCATATCGATCTGGGTGAACTCCGGCTGACGGTCGGCGCGCAGATCCTCATCGCGGAAACACTTGACGATCTGGTAGTAACGGTCCATGCCGGAGATCATCAACAGTTGCTTGAAGAGCTGGGGCGACTGCGGCAGGGCATAAAACTTGCCGGGATTCACCCGGCTGGGTACCAGGTAGTCCCGGGCGCCCTCCGGAGTCGACCTGGTCAGCATCGGGGTTTCGATCTCCAGGAAGTCATGGTCATTGAGATAATTTCGCACCGCCTGCAGCACCCTGTGACGCAGGATGAGATTACCGGCCATTTCCGGCCGTCGCAGGTCCAGGTAACGATACTGCAGCCGCAGATTATCGGAAACCTCCACCTCTTCATCCAACGGAAAGGGCGGCGTGACACTGGTATTGAAAACGGTAAGCTCGGAAACCAGCACCTCGACGGCCCCGGTCTTCAGCTTGGGATTTTCCATCTCCGCCGGCCGCCTGGTCACCCGGCCGCGAATGCCGATGACCCATTCGTTGCGAAGGGCGTGGGCCTTGGCGTGAACCTCGGGGTTGATCTCCGGATTGAAAACCACCTGGGTGATACCCCAGCGATCCCGGAGATCGATGAATATCACGCCGCCATGGTCTCGCCGGCGCAAAACCCAGCCCATGAGCACCACCTCCATTTCCAGATGGTCGGTTCCCAGTTCATTACAACGGTGTGTCCGTTTAAGCGCTGCCTGTGGTTGCATGATGATTGATACTCCTGTTACATGAAGTGAGCCACCCCACGAAAAGGGGGGATGAAAAGCGGCGGGCGGTGGTCACCCGGTTACCGCGGCAATGAGTTGTGTGACAAGCTGCTCCGCATCGCCGTCCAGGGCCAGGGACGCCTGCTCACGGCTGGCCATGTTGCGGAGTATGGCCCGTTGCTCCTTCAATTCGTTTTCTCCGATGATGAGCACATAACGGGCGCCGAGTTTTGCGGCCAGTTTCATCTGGGCCTTGAGACTGCGGTTGCTGTAATCCATGGCGGCCGCATGCCGTCTCCTGCGCAGGCCGTGAACAAGAGTTGTCCCAAGAAGCACCGCCTCTTCCCCCAGAGCCGCGACAAAGAGATCCATGCCCTGTCCCGCGGCGGCGTCGGGCTGCGCATCCTCCATGAGCAGCACCAGCCGTTCGATCCCCAGGGCAAAGCCGATACCCGCAAGCCGGGGCCCCCCCAGCTGTTCGATCAGACCGTCGTACCTGCCGCCGGCACCCACGGCCGACTGGGCGCCGAGACCATCGGCTATGAACTCGAAGGTGGTGCGGGTGTAGTAATCGAGTCCCCGGACCATGAAGGTGTTGATACGATACCCGATCCCCAACAGATCAAGGAAACGGCGGACCCGGGAAAAATGATCACGGCAGCCGGGGCACAGGGTATCAAGGATGGAAGGGGCGCCTTCGAGTTCCGCCTTGCAGGAGCCCTTTTTGCAATCCAGCACCCTCAGGGGGTTGGTGACGGTGCGGCGGCGACAATCGGCGCAAAGCCGCTCTCCCCTTTCCCTGAGAAAGGCGACCAGCCTGCTTTTATACTCCGGCCGGCAAACGGGACATCCCAACGAATTGATCTCCAGGGAAGCCGTGATTCCCAGGCGCTCCAGCAGCAGGCCGCCCATGGCCATGAGCTCGGCATCCACCTGGGGTTCGACCGCGCCGATGACCTCCACATCCATCTGGTGGAACTGCCGCAGCCTGCCCTTTTGCGGACGCTCGTGCCGGAACATGGGTCCCATGGTATAGAGTTTCTGCACCGGCCTCCGGACATGCAGGCCATGCTCGATAAAGGCGCGGAGCAGCGAAGCCGTGGCTTCGGGACGCAAGGTCTGTCCCTTGTCGGCAAAGGTGTACATCTCCTTTTCGACGATATCGGTGGCCTCGCCGATGGAACGGGCAAAGAGTTCGGTCTTTTCCAACAGGGGCAACCGTATCTCCCTGAAGCCGAAGGAGTGGAAGATCTCGCGGGCCTCATTCTCAATGTAACGCCACAGGGGGGTTTCCGACGGCAGGATATCCTTGAAGCCGGTGATGGCCTGAATTTTCAAAATATACGCTCCTCAGCTGTAAAACCTTTCCGCTTTCAGTCACGACTCAAAACCATGGAAGTTACTCCAAGGCAAGGGAAAAAGTCAAGTATCCATGGCCATTTTCGGCGGAACGGACCCAAGCCGGGCAAAATGACGGGAACCGTCCCCGTACCCGTGGCCGCCGGCCGCACAATATAGCGGTTGCGGCAGTTTTCAATCGGGTATAGACTTTGGAAAGAAAAGCCTGCCCATCTCATACCGGCAAGCTTGACAAACGCGGCGAACTCGGGCACTATCTAGCCATACTTTCAACAAAAGGATACTTACACCGAATGAAATTACCCGAACTTACCATTGGTCGATTGACAGCGCGCATTCCGCTTGTTCAGGGCGGGATGTCCATCCGGGTCTCCACCTCCGCCCTGGCCGTTCCCGTGGCCGAGTGCGGCGGCATCGGCACCATCGGCGGCTCCGCCATTCCCATCAGCGAACTCCAGGCGGATATCCGGCGGGCCAAAAAGGCGACATCCGGAATTATCGCCGTCAACATCATGTTTGCCATGCGGGATTTTTACGACCTGGTGATGGCCTCCATCGAAGCCGGAGTCGATATGATCGTCACCGGCGCCGGATTTTCCCGTGATATTTTCAAAATCGGCAGACAGCACAACACCCCCATCGTCTCCATTGTCTCATCCCCCGCCTTTGCCAGACTGGCCGAGAAACTCGGGGCCAGCGCCATTGTGGTGGAATCCAAGGAGGCAGGGGGGCACCTGGGTACGGACAAACCCCTGCGGGAGATCTTTCCGCCCATCAGAGAGGTGGTCAAGAAGATCCCCCTCATCGCGGCCGGAGGAATTACAGACGGCTATGAAATGGCTGAGATGATGGATAAATACGGAGCGGACGGCATCCAGATCGCCTCACGCTTCGTGCTCAGCGAGGAGTGCTCGGTCTCGGACCGTTTCAAGCAGGCCTTCCTTGAGGCTGAAAAGGACGACATCGTCCTCATCAAGTCACCGGTGGGGTTGCCGGGCCGGGCGGTGAAGACCGCTTTCGTGCGGAGAATCCGCAGCGGCGAAGACCTACGGACCCGGGAATGCAAATACAAGTGCCTCAAAAAATGCGATTACCGTTTCTGCATCAACGACCGTCTCAACAACGCCTGCGACGGCAATGTCGACGAAGGACTGGTCTTTTCCGGTGAAAACACCTACAAGATGAAGGAGATTCTGCCGGTGCGGGAAATCTTCAACCGCTTCGTAAGCCAGGCCGAATCCGTCTACAAGGAGGCAAGAGCCACCCTGACCCGGCGTGCCGGATAATGGTTCCATGTCCCGCCGCACGTTGCCGGTCCCACCTGCCGTTGCTACAGTTTCATGCTCCCAGTTCAACCTCTCCTGACCCATTGAAATCTTGTCATCAGTGATGCCCGCCCGGGAAACAGATACCATACCGACCGGGGCGCCGGCGCCGGTCGGTTTCGCCCCCCGCATCGTTCCGGAAGCCGATCATCCCATCCGCAGGAACCACATTGACCGGGAAGCCCTCAAGGTTCTCTATCGCCTCCGGGATGCCGGTTTTGCCGGCTACCTGGTGGGAGGCGGTGTCCGCGATATCTATCTCGGGAAAAAACCGAAAGATTTTGATATCAGTACCGATGCCCGTCCCGGCCAGCTGCGAAAACTTTTCCGCAACAGCCGCACCATCGGTCGCCGTTTCCGGCTGGTCCAGGTCTACTTTCGCGGCGGCAAGATCATCGAGGTCTCCACCCTGCGCTCCCAGAGCGACGTACAGGAAGGCAAGGATGACGACCGGGTGCTGCCCAGCAACAACACCTTCGGCACCCTGGAAGAAGATGCCTTCAGACGTGATCTCACCGTAAATTCACTCTTTTACGAAATAGAGAATTCAACCATTATCGACTACGTGGGAGGAGTCCGGGACCTGGAAAACGGCATCATCCGTATTGTCGGTGATCCGGTGCGGAGAATCACCAGGGACCCTGTACGCATGATGCGGGCCATCCGCCACGGAGCCAGAAACAACTTCGCCATCGACGACGCCACCTGGCAGGCCATCATCGATAACCGTGACAAGCTCACCCTCTGTCCGCCTTCCCGGATCAGGGATGAACTGCTCAAGGACCTGCGCGGCGGCTGCAGCAGGGCCTGGTTTAAACTGGCCCTTGAAAGCGGTCTATTTTTCACCCTGTTGCCCTTTTACGATGAGATGATGAACAACGCTCACAACGGCGATGTGGGCGCAATGATCAGCGCCAACCTCAAAGTCCTTGACCGGTTGCTGGGCGCAGGCATGAGGCAACGGCTGGAGGTCGACATTCCCGATCACATTCTGCTCGCCTTCCTGCTGGCTCCCTGGGCCATTGTCCGCTTCGAACTGATGAAGAGAGTTCCCAAGGGTCCGGATCACCACCGGTTGCTCGGCGATGTCCGATCCGGACTGAGCACGATCATCGGCGATCGCTTCCACCTCAGGAGGCTGGCCAAGGAGGAAATCGCCCGCCTGCTTGTCAACCTGCCGCTTTTCCGGATGCACCGGCGCAACAACTCCTGGCCAAAATGGTTACGGCGGAAAAGCTATTTCCCTGATTCTTCGAGATTCTTCCAGCTTTACCAGGAGGCGAACGGCGGGGAGAAGGTCGATCCCCAGCTGTTTATGAAAAAGGGTGCAAAAAAACGCCGGGTACTCACCATCACAGGCGGCCCCAACCGTTCTTCCGGCCGGCACCGTGCCGTACAGCCGGCGTTTTCCTCCCAGCGACGCGGGGTGTTCGGGCTAAAGTAGGGTGATCCGATCGGCCATGCACCGATTTTCCCATAAGGGCCCGCCGCCCTTCTCCCGCAACGCGATAACCGAACAACCCCGGCCACAGGTTTTCAGGCCTTTTTTCACGCTGCGGCGGTGGGAAAAAAAATCGCTGTCACATGCCGTGCAAACCCCGCTCACCTCGATGTGTTCCTCCTGCACTCCCGCAGCCACCAGTTGATCGCGGCTGATCTCCCAGAAGTTGAAATGATTTTCCCCTTCCAGAAAACGACAAAAATCCTCCGGCAGCTCAGTGCCGTGGTGAATGAACTCCGCGCAGCAAGGTCCCAGGGAAGGGCTGATAACAACCAGTAGATCTGCTGGATCCGTGTGAAAAACGCGCTGCATCTCCTGAACGGTTTTGGCGATAATATTGCGAACACTTCCCCGCCAGCCGCAGTGAACGGCGGCAATGACCTTTTTTCGGGGATCGTGCAGCAACAATGCCTGGCAGTCGGCCTGCTGAATCATCAGGCCGATTCCCCGGCTGGAGGTGATCACGGCATCACAGCCGATATGATCGTCCATGACGGAATTTCCCTCGACGGCGACCGCAATCCGGTCTCCGTGTACCTGGTCAAGGGCGACCAGGGAGGAAAGGCCGAGAAGCTGCTGGACCACCATGCGGTTTAACACCACGTTTCCCGGATTATCGCCCACCCCGAAACCGACATTGAGGGCATAATGGGGAGCCTCGCTGTATCCTCCGAAACGGGCGAACATGCCGTGGGTGATGGTGTCGGCATCAAACAGTGAACTTTCCAGGAGGATGAGGGGTTTGATGTAGTATGATTCTCGTCGGGATATCATGGGCGACAAAAAAAAGGGGAGAAACTCCGGT
>Ga0256914_1001488_pt1 | contig 20971 bp, 16 predicted proteins | sample HulkmetaG_FD_191571 | JGI IMG/M metagenome (GOLD analysis project Ga0256914, IMG submission 191571) | Hydrothermal chimney microbial communities from Main Endeavour vent field at the Juan de Fuca Ridge, Pacific Ocean - Hulk | ecosystem: Environmental > Aquatic > Marine > Hydrothermal vents ... | reverse complement strand
AAAAACATGGAAAAAAGATTGGTGGGGACCGGATCCGAAATTGGAGTTAAAATTTAATGCTATGATAAAAGCACTTGTTATTTACAGGCCTATGTTTCAACTTTATGCCGATGCTTATGCCGGACTTAATCTTAAAGCATGTTACGGATATTGTTTAAATGTGGGAGCTGATGTACATGCAAAACTTGCCACTCCAAGCCCAAGTTATCTTTGGGCAAAAGCAACATTTCATGCATTTAGCAAAAGTTTTTCATTTAGCGGATATATATATGGTAGCGGAGATCTTCATGAAGCAGAAACTTATACGCCAAAGATACTTGACAGAATCGAACCAAGCAATACAAGCATAGGCATACTTCCTGTTTTTAAAGTTTATACGACTTTTTCCAAAGATCAGCCGGTCAATATAACATTTTCAAATATACATTTAAGAAAGTATAACGGCATCTCGTACACAAATGTAGCCTTTAGCGTAAAAGATCTTGAAGATAATACCATAGGAAAAGCTATCATTCCGACAGGTGTACTTGCAAAAAATACAAATTATGCAATACTTGGCACTATGACTTTGACTTACACAGATCCCTCAACCGGCGAAACAGAAACAAAATCAGAAAATTTCAATATGGCTTACAGAACAAGAAACAATAACAAGATAGACTTTGATACAATGGTAAGCTATATCAAGCCTTCAAACAATCAGGAAAATGTAAGCGAAGATACCAAGGTTGAAATCAAATACAATAAAGATATCATTGCAAGACTGGGTGGCTTTAACAATCAATACCTCGATAAATACAGAGTTGTTCTTTATGACTCTGATGATAACTTGATCTTTGGACATTTTACAGCACCGGATCCATCTACCTATAAAGCTACTTTTATACCTGCAAAAGAGTTAAGGGTATACAGATATTGTGTCAATCAAGAGGGAGAAATAAGAGAAACATTTATGGTGGACAATCAATTTGCAAATCCGTTTAACAACTATAAAATAGACAATGGCATTGATAATATACCGGATAGTTTACAGCAAAATACCGCACAGGCTCAATTACCATCCATCGCCGGTAATGCCGGAGCGGTTCCTCCTATGTATCAAAATCAGCAAAGCAACGGTTCAAACACAGCAGGTACACAGACAAACGCGATAAGTATACAATCATCAACTGTCTCATCAAATATTTCTATTCAAATTCCACCTTACATAAGAAAAGGTCCTATTACTTTAAAATCCCCTGAAGCTCTTGGAGATTATATCTTGACTAGTTATAATGATGGCAAACGATACAAATACTACAGAGCAAACAAATACAAAATAGCCATTGTATACTACCCTGACAATCATCAACACGAAGTAGTGCGTACTTCAACTTTTAAAGTCAGGTTTAACAATGCCATAAAAGAGGCAAAAAGAAAAATAAACAAAGCAAAAGATAATTTGCATCCAAAATTAACCGTTATGATGGATGTAAGAAGAGTGGGCAATCCAAAACCACTTCCTGTAACACCTCCGGGGTGCAAAACAGGATATAATAGTTTGGTATCGGTAGTTATTCATGATGATTTATTGAGTATCGGCATTACAACAGGTATTACAACAAAAGTTATAACACATTGGAGGATTAAAAATAAACTTAATCAAATTCAAACTATTGATAAAATCGTTAGCTCTTGGGAAAAATTTTCACTACCCGGAATTATTTTGGATTATAGTGCACAGATTCAATACTATGCTGCAGACAATCCGAATTTACTTCTATATCAAACCGATATGGAGCTTGAATCAGGCGATACTTTTGATAGTTGTTCTCACTCCATAAGCGAACACGAATATAATATAGATCAAAATATGGCAAAATCCCATATGGCACCGGGAGACGATATGGGACCAGGAGGCGGCTTTGGTCCGGGAGGAATACCCGGAGGCGGAGTTTTTGACAGCAATGGTGCTTTTAACGGAGGCACCATGAATTTTGGTGCGGGGATATAATCATGAGAAAATTCATTTTATTACTAATTTCATTAACACTGTTCTTATATGGCAAAACACAAAACAGACTTTATCTTTTTGCAAATTATTCAGGCAATCAGATAGAATTGAAATGGTTTTTAAAAAATTACGAAAGTAATTATATTTTTAAAATTTATCGAGCAAAAAAAGGAGAAAAACCAAAACTCATAGCAACAATCAAACCGTCATCTTTGAGCCAACTTAAAAGAGCCGGGTATGACAAAGATTATATTTTTATGATATACCCTTTTAAAGATGCAAAAGATATAAACCAACAAATTTCCATCTTAAAAATCCAGCCCAAGGTTTCTGTTTTTAGGATATTAAGAGCAATTCAAGAAAACAGTTTTGCAAAAAACCTTGGACACTATTTTATAGATAAAATGATCAAAAAAAACTCTTTGTACCTATACAAGATAGTAGCTTATAAAAACGGCAAAAAAGCAATAATTAGGATGATAATAGTTTCAACCAAAAAATTTCCCAAAGAGAGTGATATCATGTGGGCTATGGCAAAATCCATACCGCAGGGTATAGCAATTTCCTGGGATACAAAAGATGACTTTGCCTTTTATAATATATACAGAAAATTAAAAGATGAAAAGAACTTTAAAAAACTTAACAAGCTGCCCCTATACATAAGCAAATCTTTTGCACAAAAGGCAAAATATCTATATGTGGATAAAAATATCAAAGAATCACAATTTGCCTCATACTATATAAAAAAACTAAATATGTTCTCAAAAGAAGGTAAACCTTCCAAAATTATCAAAATAAAATACAGCATAAAAAAATCTGTTCCGAGAGTTAAACAGTTTTTTCTCACAACTACCAAAAACGGTGTAATTCTCAGATGGAGAAAAGTTAAAAATGCCCTTGGCTACAATATTTATAAAAGTCCGACATATACAGGCAGATACTACAAGATAAACAAAAAACCATTAAAAAAAGAATTTTTTCTTGATAAATACTATAAACCGTCAAAATCTTCATACTATTTTGTAACGGCTCTTAACCTAAAAGGCGAATCAAAACCGTCAATAATTATGATGGCTTTTTCCAAAGATATAACTCCTCCAAAAAAACCGACAGGCTTAAAAGCAAAAACAGCACCGGGAGAAGTAAAACTCTCATGGAAGCAAAACAAAGAGAAAGATTTGGCAGGATACAGAGTCTATGTCTCAATGAATATGGATAAAAAAGAGTGGAGTCTTGTAAATAAAAAACTCATCAGAACAAATCGATTTATCCACAAAAGAGCCAAAACCCTCAGCAGATTTCCATATTATTATCGTGTAAGTGCAGTTGATACCACACTAAATGAATCTCTGCCTTCAAAAATTATAAAAGTAAAACTTCCTGATGTTACACCTCCGAAACAACCTGTTCTAAAGGGATATAAAACTTATGCAAAAAAGATAATACTTCAATGGACACAGGTTATAACATATGATTTTGATCATTATAATATCTATAGAAAGGTCGGCAAAAAATGGAAGAAACTCAACAAAAAACCTTTGCTAAAAAGTTACTTTGAAGACAGAAATGCCAAAACCGGTAAAAATATATATACTATAACCGCTGTTGATACCAGTAAAAATGAATCAAAAATAAAAAAAGTATATAGTGTGATTATGACCGACAAAATACCGCCAAAAATAGAAAACTTTGCTGTTAAAAAAGTTAAAAAAGGAATTCTTGTATCTTTTGATTGCAAAGACAAAGATTATAACGGGTTTGAGGTATACAGAAGCAGTGGAGATATACTTCACTACTTTAATGCATCAAATTTTATAAAAAATAAAAAAAGTTTTCTTGATAAAAATATAGCTAAAAAAGCTCACTATTTCTATATGATAGTCGCTTATGATAAAAATGCAAATGCAACAAAAAGCAAAGTTATAGATATAAAACTCAAAGGAAAGAAAAAATAGTATTAAAATCTTTCGCAAAAATATAAGGAGAGTTTTGGAGCATATATGTTTTGTGTATATGCTCCAAATATATCAATTAGTTTTCTTTTCTTTTATAAGTTGGTCTAAAATATCAAAAAGTTTGCTTGAATTGTTTTCCCAATCTTCGGCAAGTTTTAAAATTTTTTCTGCTTTTTCATTCACAAGGCCGGATGATATAATCTCAAGAGCTTCTTTTATGATTTGGTGTACTCTTTTATGTGGCTCGGATATTGCAGAATATGATGGCAGTTTTGCAAACTCTTTTTTGGTCTTATCATTTATATACCATTTGCCAAGTCTGCAATTTTTATCGTCGTCAAGGTGTATATTTGCATCTTCTTGATAAATAGCTTTATATCCTTTAGCTTTAAAAATCATATGATCAATCTTAATCAAAGTTATATACAACTCATTGCTGATATCCTCATTTTTCTTTTTGGTAACTCTTGAACTTTCTATCAAATGATCAAGCGTATCTGTAAAAGCTGTCAATTTCTCGGTTGATTCATCTGTAATATTTTCTGTTTTTTCATTGCTATGAAGCATTTCATTGGAGTTTTGTTTTAAAATATTGATATTGGCTTCAATTTCACCGGTAGCTTTTTGGGTTCTCTCAGCCAATTTTCTAACTTCATCTGCAACAACTGCAAAACCTCGACCGTGTTCACCCGCACGGGCTGCTTCTATGGCAGCATTAAGAGCTAAAAGATTAGTTTGATCTGAAATATCTTTTATAAGCGATACCACATTACTTATCTCTTCAACATTTTCATTTACCTGTAAAGAACTCTCTTTTGCTCCATGCATCATCTGTGCAATTGAGTTAATATTGTCAACCAGTTCAGAAACTCCTTTTTGAACATCTGTTATTATGGATTCGGTTTCTTCATTTATGCTATTTATATCTTCTATACTTTGCATATTATCCGCAAGAGAAGTTTGAACATTAGATGAATCATGAATACAACCGCCTATAAGATCGTCTGCCAAAGATGTAAAAAGTTTACTTTTTTTAAGATTCTCTATAGCTTCTTTCTCGGCATTTTGTGCTATTTTAGCCTCTTTTTCAGCTTCTTTTGCTATATTTTCAACTTTCTCAATAAATTTGTTGAAACTGTTAATGGCATTTCCTATTTCATCATTTGAATCCGACTCGATTCTTTTTGAAAGATCCGCATCTCCTTGCGCTAACTCTTTTGCTATTGCATCAAGATTCTTTATGGGTTTTATAATAGCCCTGTTGAGAATAAACATTATAAGCAATACTATAAATATATCTATAACTGTTATAATCACAACTTGTGAAATTACCATATTTCCGACACTTTTGGCAGCTGCTCTGACAAGATCGCTTTTTATACCCATTAAAGCATACCCTATAGTTTCATTTTTAAAATTTTTTAGAGGAAATGCTTTTGCAAAATAACTCTTATCTATAAGATACTTGGAAGTAATTGCCTTTTGGAGACTAAATTTTTTAGACATTACATAATTTAAAAAATCTTTATCAATATGTTTTGAACTTGAAAGAGGATGGCCCTCTTTTATATATTTAGCTTTTTTAAAAAGTGAGGCATATTTTTTATCTAAAAAGTATAAAAAATCTATATGACTCTTTTTTAGTACTCCTCCAAAATTGTTTATACCACCGTCGAAAGAGAGTATGCCTATAAAATCATTATTGAAAAACATTGGAAATACACTTTTTAATCTTAAACCTCTTTTTGACTCTTCAAAAGTGATAAGCGGTTTTTTTGTTTTTAAAACTTTCTGAAATGCTTTTGAACCTGCATAACTATCACCATAGTCATTTGGCTTCCATGATTTAAAAATAGTTTTTAAAGATGGACTTACTATAAGAACGCTAACTTTTTTAAAAGGAGTATTTTCTCTGTAAAGTTTACCGATTCCTGCAATAATTTTTTTAAGAGTTGCCTTGTCGTTTGCTACAACGGCATCCACAATAGCCCTGTTTCTTGCAAGTTGCATTGCATTGGTAAGCCATACATTGTATTTTGATCGGATTTGATTATCTAAATCAACCTTAAGCATTTTTACTTCTTTTTCATAAGTAGATGTTTCCAAATTCTTTATCGAAACTATGCTTGTTGCTATTACTATTAAAATTCCAAGTAAAACAGATACAATTAGCGGAATATGCACTTTTTTTGATATACTTAAATTTTTTAACATAACTTCTCCTTTTTTTCTTTATATACATTTATAGAAAGTTACATATAAATTTTATCATTTTTTATATATAAAGTAAATACTCCGAATGTCAAAGTATATCTTTGCATAAAATAGCACCGAAATCATTTCCGCACCAATCAAATTTATACCAAAGCTTCCTGTACTTTCGGCAATAACTCTTTTTTTATATTATTGTATATTTCTTCAAATTTATCGTATGTTTTCTTATCGGGATCTTCAAATCCTATATGTATCTTTTTTACAGACAACGAAAACGAAGGACAACTCTGTTTTGCTTGATCACAAACTGTAACCACAAGATCAAAGTCAATATCCAAAATTTCATTTAAACACTTTGAATGATATTTCTCATCCCAGCATCCATTTTCTTTTAAAACTTTCTTTGCATTGGGGTTTACTTTGCCAATTGGTTTTATGCCGGCACTAAAAGCCTTGATATCATTAAAATATTTATTTATCAATGCTTCAGCCATAATACTTCTACAACTATTGCCATTGCATATAATTAAAACTTTTTTCATACTGCCGCCTTATGATAAACTAATCAAAACTATCAGTAAAACAGGTGGGGTTATTATGAGTCCGAATTTACTGTATTGTAAAAATGTTATTTTTATACCTTTTTTGCTTAAAACATGAAGCCAAAGAAGAGTGGCAAGCGAACCAAACGGTGTCATCTTGGGTCCCAAATTGCACCCTATGATATTGGCATAAGCCAAAATATGATTTGGCACATGTCTTAGTGCTATATCCATTATCATAACCGTTGGCAAATTATTCATCATCGCACTCAAAATTGCACTGATAAAACCGGTACCGACAACAGATACGATACCTGCCCGTGAGGATAGATAATGTAATGCCAAGCTTAAATACCCGGTTAATCCCGCATTTTTTAACCCGTAAACAACTATATACAAACCTATGCTAAACCAGACTATCTGCCATGGAGCTGTTTTTACAATAAGCCATATTTTTACATTTTTTGTATATCCCGCTATAAGCAAAAAGATAAAACCTCCGCCAAGTGCAAAAATACTGACCGGTATATAAAAAATATCGCTTGCAAAATATCCCACAAGAAGTATGGCTAAAAAAAACCATGAAAATTTAAAAAGCATTTTTGATTTCAATACTTCATCAGGATTTTTAAGCAATTGTATATCAACCTTTTTCGGTATATCTTTTCTTAAAAGCAACCATAAAAAAACTATAGATACAACTGTGCTTACCATATATGGGATAAACATATGCTTTATATATTCGGAAAAACCTATATGAAAGTAATCTGCCGTTACTATATTGGTAAGATTTGAAAAAACAAAAGGCAAAGATGCACTGTCGCTTATAAAACTTCCTGCAAGCAAAAAAGCTATAATGGCTTTTGTGTCAAATTTAAGTATTTTCATCTTTGACAAAAGTATAGGAGTTAGTATCAAAGCGGCTCCGTCATTGGCAAAAAGAGCAGAAACAAATGAGCCAAGAAGAAGAGAGTAAACAAACATCAAATGGCCACTGCCTTTTGAGAGTATTGCCATTTTTATGGCACACCAGTCAAAAAAGCCTATCTCTTCAAGCACCATAGACAAAAGTATAATACCTACAAATGCCAAAGTTGCATCCCAAACTATATTGATAACTGCCAATATATCATTGAAGTTGACAACTCCGAGCAAATATGCCAAAACAGCACCTATGATTGCTGTTGTGCCTATCTGCAATCCTTTTGGCTGCCAGATAACAAACAAAAGAGTTACAAAAAAAAGTGAAATTGCAAGTATCATTTTTTCTTTCTCGATAAAATCAAGACTTTACTATCCACTCTTTTTGAACCAATACTTTATCTTTAAACAAAATACGGCCTGTAAATTTATCGCCTTTTTTGTATTTTCCTACACCTTTGGGAGTGCCGGTCATTATGATATCTCCGTCTTGAACGGACATAAAACTCTCTATCTCTTTGAGTATATCCAAAGGTTTATATATCATCAAGTCAACTCCTCCTTTTTGTGCCAATTTATTATTTTTCCAAAGTTCTACTCCGATTTCCTCTATATTGCATTCAAATGAGACAAATTCGCTAAAGACAGCTGCTCCGTCAAAACATTTGGCTCTCTCCCACGGCAAACCTTTGGATTTTAAATAGCTTTGAAGTTCTCTTTTGGTCAAATCAAGCCCAAAGCCTACTGCAGAAATTTTTTGATTTTTTATCAAGAAACTTATCTCACCCTCATAATGGTTATCTTCACTGACATATTTTAGTTTATCACTGACAGCAGAATTCGGTTTGCAAAAAAGTACCATATTTTCAGGTATTTCATTGTCAAGTTCTTTTATATGCTCTACATAATTCCGCCCAACACAAACTATTTTATTAGGAAAAATTCTTTTGTTATCAAAATAAACACAATTCATTGTCTCTCCTTTTATAAGTACTTAACATTGTACCGACTGCTTTCTTAAGAATTAAGATAAAACTGTATATTTTCCGATATAATATTAATATTTTTTAATCATGTTATATAAATGTGTCATTTTAAGGATAATTTGTAAAAAGGTTTGTATCAAAAAATATTTTATATTTTACTATTATCATATTTTTAACCGTGATACTTATTGAAATCATAACAACACTGTGGCAAAACAGACAAGAACAAACCAAAATAACATTAGAACACAGCAGAGTTTTGTCTGACTATGCTATGACAAACAGGATATACTATCAAAATCTCTATCTAAAAGGCATCATACCTCTTACGAAAAATACACTAAAAGGTCTTCCGTCATTTAGCTCGTCTATCATATCAAAAAAATTCTCCGATACAAATAAAGATCACATAAAAATCAAAACTGTCTCGGATAACCCCGGAAATCCTAAAAACAAAGCTGATCCATACGAGCTTTCGGCTATAAACCTTTAAAAGCAATCCTTCAAAAAAGGAGTATTTCAAAGAGTATAAAAATTTTTATCAATATGCCATTCCTTTAAAGATAAAAGCACCCTGTCTAAAATGTCACGGAAAGATAGAAAATGCACCAAGTTTTATTATACAAAAAAATTATAAAAATGCTTATGGCTATAAAATTGGTGATATAAGAGGGGTATTGAGTATCAAAATTCCAAAATTTCACTTGCAGGCATATTTTACAAGAATTGCATGGTTTGAAACCGTAAAAAATATTATACTTTTTTCCGTATTGCTTATTTTGGTGCTTTACATTTCATTAAAAAACAGAAAGTTCAATGCAATTCTTAAAAGCATGGTGGATAGAAAAGCAAAAGAGTTGCAACAAAGAGAATAGCAGATACTTTATATCAGTCAGCATGATGAATTGACAGGTCTTCCGAATCGAATGTATCTTAAAGAGGATTTAAAGTCCTACAATATTGGAAAAATGGCATATATAAATATAGATGATTTTAAAGATATAAATGATTTTTACGGTATAAAAACAGGTGATATCGTACTTAAAGAATATGCTCTGTTTTTAAAAAATATTGCTAAAGATTATGATATAAATGTATATAAACTCCCCTCGGATGAATTTGCTCTGTTTTCTTATAAAGATATTGACAATAGCACATTTTTAAACAATATCAAAGAAATTCTCAACACATTAAACAATAAAGTTTTTACAGTCAATTCTCAGGAAATTATACTTTCTTCAACGGTTGGCATCAGTTTTGAAAAAGAATCTATCATGAGTAAAACCGATATAGCACTTAAGAAAGCCAAAAAAGAAAATACTGAATTGGTAATTTACAGCAAAGATGACAATATAGAACTTAATATCCAACACAACTTTAATATGATTAGAAAAATAAAAGAAGCCGTCAAGAATGATAAAATAGTACCATTTTTCCAACCCATACTCAATGTCAAAACAAAAACCGTAACCAAATATGAGTCACTCGCAAGACTGATTGAAAAAGACGGCTCGATAATATCTCCCTACAGCTTTTTGGAGATTGCAAAAAAGCAAGACTTTATCCTTATATCACGGAAAATATCATCAAAAAAACATTTGATACGGCTTTAAAATATCCTGACATATCTTTTTCAATAAATCTTTCATCTTTTGATATGCAAGATAAAAAAACTATTGATTTTATAAAAAAATCTTTTGAAAGATTAAAAAATCATGATAAAATAGTTTTTGAAATACTTAAAAGCGAAAGTATAAAAAATTATGAAAAAATAAGCAAATTTATAACTGATTTTAAAAGCACAGGATGTAAATTTGCCATAGATGATTTTGGAAGCGGATACTCAAACTTTGCCCATCTTATAGAATTAAATATAGATTTTCTAAAGATAGATGCTTCACTGATAAAAAATATACATACCGATAAAAAATCCTTTGAAACAGTTAAGGCTATAGTAAATTTCGCCAAAACAATGGGGGTCAAAACTATAGCTGAATATGTAGAATCCGAAGAAATACTAAATAGAGTAATTCATTTGGATATAGATTTTGCCCAAGGATACCACATAGGAAAACCTCAAGAAAAACTTAATCAATATTTTAATGCAAATTAGACTTTTTTACCTCTTCTCTTAATCTATCAAAAAGCTCATACAATTCATAACTTGCTTTTTCCATATCTTTAAAATTATCTATTATGACTTGCTCGTTTTCCACTCTCTTATCACCATCTTGGATATATCTCATATTCTCTATAACATTGTCATGGACTCTTCTATGAGGATTTTCTATCTTCGGAAAACTCGGAGCTTTTCCAAAGATAATTTTTCCATCATTTTTATACCATTTTCCAAGCCTGCAAGTATCACTATTTGCAAAATTTTTATCTTTTTCATTGTTTACGATAGCATTATAAGCATCAGCTTTAAATATTATGTGGTCTATTTTTGCCAATATTAAAAACACTTGATTTTTCATATCATCAGTCAAATCTGACAATCCTTTGGAGTCATTTTCAAGTTTTGTCATCAACTCTTTAAATTCCACAACCACTTGAGAAACTTCGTCTGATACCTCTTTCATAAGATTTGATTTTGAAACTATCGAATCGGTCTCTTGTTTCATAGTATTGATAGATACATTTATCTCACTTGTAGCCTTTTGAGTTCTCTCAGCCAGTTTTCTAACTTCATCGGCAACAACTGCAAAACCTCTGCCATGCTCACCCGCACGGGCTGCTTCTATGGCAGCATTTAAAGAGAGCAAATTTGTCTGTTCGGCTATATCTTTGATAAGATCAACTACGGAAGTGATACTGTTACTCATCTCATTTAATTCGGCAATCGATATATTGGTATCATTAATCTGTTCGGAAAGAGATTCTAATTTATAAAGCACATCTTCAAGCATCTGCAAACTTTGTGTGGACTGTTCGCTTGTGTTTTTTGTCGAATTAAATATATATGAAAGATTATCCACCAGATTTGATGTTTCATTTTGCAACAAAGAGAGTCCTTTGCCAACATCCTCAATATCTCTAACTTTTGTACCGAAATTGATAATTTCTTGTTTTTGATGAGCCTCTTTCATAGCGGTTATACCGCTTTGAACCATATGAATTGCCGTTGCAAAATCACCTTTTAGCCCATTATCATTTAATCTAAAGGAGAAATCTCCTTTTGATGCCAAATCAACAGAGGTATTTATTCTGTTTATAATATCTTTTATAATTTTTACTAACGAATCAAGCTCTTTTGTAATCTCATCCATCTCATTTCTCGGCTTTTTTCGTCTCTCTACCTCAACTGATAAATTACCATTGTTTACATCTTTTATAACTTCTTTAAACCTCTCGATAGCTTCCAATATGGAATCCATAATATTTTTGGAAATTGTAGCTATAATCATAAGAACAAATAAAGATATTATCGAAATGACAATTAAAACAGTCAAAGATTCACTCTTTATCTCACTTGCTCTTTGTTTTAACTTATCATCTATCTTGTTTTCCAATTTTTTGAGTAAATTTATCTTTTTTGTAATCGTTTTAAACCAGTATGTTGCATCTATGCCAAAACCACTATCTTTTGATAGCGCTATTTTTCTCATTCTCTCAACCTCTGTAAAAGGTTTTTGTTGTTTTATGGTATCAAAATCTTTTTTTATCGAATCAATCGCTGTGTGTTCAAATAAATTGAGTAAAACTTTTTGCTGAGACAAAACGGAAACAAATTTATAGTATAAAAAATGATTGAAACTATCTCTTGCAAAAACTCCCGATAAAACTGCCCTTTCGATTCCCGCTCTTTCTTTGGCGGAAATAAACAAAAGTAATGAATTCATAATATTTTTAATCTCCGGATGCTTGATACTGATAGAAAATTTTGCAATAGTATCAATCAAAGATTTATTTAGAGCCGTATAGTAATCAACCTCTTTTTTTGTATTTATTTTTAGAGATTTTACGGCATTTCTCATATCGGCAATACCGGAAAAATCAATATCTTTTTCTACGGTTTGGGTATAAATGTTATGATTTTTACGGATATAATCTCTTAAATTTTTCAATTTCTTGTCTGTGCTGATTTTTTGTTTTTCAAGAATATCAACAAATTTTTTACCTTTTGAGTTAAGATATCCGGCACTTGCACCTCTTTCTTTTTGAAGCTCATGAAGAAGATTGCTCATTTTGACCGATAATGATGCTATCTTTAAACTATCTTCGGCATCCTTGTAGTTTTCATAATTGGATACAAAATTAGAAATAGCATATAAAAATATAGTAGTTACCGCTAAAAAAGTAAGAATAACCAATCTCTTTTTAATAGTCATATTCTTAAACATTGTTTTCTCCCTGTTTTTTATATTTTTTCAATACTGATATTGTACTTATTGTACTTAAAAATATCATAAAAGCGAAGAAATTCTTAATTTTTTTATATAAAAACTTTTTCTGTGCAAAGGCGAATAGCCATATTTTTTTATCATGGCAATATGCTCTTTCGTGCCATATCCTTTGTGTTTTTCAAAACCATAGTCAGAAAACTCTTTGGAAATTTTTATCATATATCTATCCCTGCTTACTTTTGCCAAAATACTTGCGGCACTTACTTCGGGTATCTTTGCATCGGCTTTTATCATCCATTTAACTCCGATAACTCCGAAGTTTGTATTTCCATCCATCAATATCCGATAATTGCCAAAATGTTTTTTGATCTCCTCTATGGAATGTTTAAGTGCAAGCGAAAGACCGATTCTGTCTATAGTTTCATTATCGGTAAAAATTATTTTACAGTATGAATTTTGTTTGATGATTTCAAAGAGTTCTTCTCTTTTTTTAGGGGTTAGTTTTTTAGAGTCATTTAAACCTTCTATACGGGATTTTAAAACAACTCCCGCTACTACAAGCGGACCGGCAAGAGATCCTCTGCCGGCTTCGTCAATTCCGCAGAGTTTATCTTTTTCTGCTTCGGCTTTTATTTCTGCTGTTTCTGCTTCGACTTCTTCCATCTCTTCTGCCTCGTTGGTTTTTGCTTTTGCCACTACTGTTTTTGAACTTTTCCAAAAGTCTTTTTGCCTCTTTTTCACTGAAGCCTATATGCTCCGGTCCTTTTGAAGAGTGCTTTGACAAAAGCAGAGAAATAGCTTTAAGAGCAATCTCGCCAATATCGTTTTCTTCTTGCAGATTTGAAAGTATAATGCCTGCTTCGTTTTTTATATCAGTTTTTACTATCTCACTATTTAAATCATTTAACTCTTTTTCCTGTAAATCAAAAGATGTGGGAATGGTTTTTAGCTTTATGGGGGCTCCCATACTTTTTTGAATCCTAAGTAACTCTTTAAACTCCATCGGAGCTATAAGGGTAATAGCTTCGCCTTTTTCTCCGGCTCTTCCTGTTCTTCCTACTCTGTGAACATAACTCTCAGGATCAAAAGGTATATGATAGTTAAAAACATGAGTTACACCCTTTATATCAAGCCCTCTTGCCGCAACATCGGTAGCAACAAGTATATTGACCCTGGAGTTTCTAAAGTTTTTTATCACTTCGTCTCTTGCTCTTTGATCCATATCACCATGGAGCCCTTTGGCATCATATCCTCTTGATATCAAAGTATCGGCAAGTCTGTCAACTTCTATTTTCATTCTGCAAAATATGATAGCTTTATCAGGATTGCTATGATCAATAAGCCTTACAAGAGCATCGGTTCTCTCTTTCTCTTCAATAACATAGTAACTTTGCTCTATATCTTTGTTTGTTGCATTATCTTTATCTACAATGCTCACTGTTGCCGGATTGTCGAGTATCTTATCGGCTAAAACTCTTATAGGTTTTGGCATTGTAGCCGAACAAAGCACTGTTTGTCTGTTTTTCGGAAGATAAGAAAATATATCTTTTATATCTTCTAAAAATCCCATATCAAGCATTTCATCTGCTTCATCAAGAACTACAATTTCAGGATTAAAATCTTTAAGTCTTCCACTGCTTAACAAATCTTTAAGTCTTCCCGGAGTTGCAACAACTACATTTGCTCCTCTTTTTATAAGATCCAACTGCCTTGCATACGAACTTCCTCCGTAAAGTGTTACCGTTTTTACTCCTGCATATTTTCCAAGATTATATAATTCGTCAGCCACCTGTGAGGCAAGCTCTCTTGTTGGGGTAATAACTAAAAGCCCGACACCTTTAAGCCCGGCTATTTTATCCATTGCAGGAAGTCCGAAAGCTGCTGTTTTTCCTGTTCCCGTGTTAGCCTGAGCAACCAAATCTCTTCCTTCTTTTATAATCGGTATGGCTTTTGCCTGTATCGGGCTTGGGATTTTAAAACCGGCATTTAGTATGCCTTTGTTTATTTCATCTTTGAAACCGAAATCCAAAAATTGACTTTGTATGGTTGAATTTTCTTGCATTGAAAATCTTTATATTAAATTTTAATCCAAACCCATAAACTCTATTTTGATTTGTGTTTGGAAAAAACAGTATATCGATAAAGCGAAGTAGCTTGAATTAAGAGTGATATTATATCCGAATATATAAAATATTACAAGCGTAGATTGTATTTTTTATTAACTTTTTTCACCCTTTCTCCATTTATAAATCCTGCTTCGGTTTTCCTATATAATACCCCTGAAACTCATCAACATCAAGATCTTTTAAAATTTCAAAAATTTTCTTTGACTCTACAAATTCCGCCACTACCGTAATATCTAAATCTTTTGCCATATTGATGATATTTTTGATCATTATTAAATTGTTTTTATTGTATTCTATATCACTTATTAAAGTTCCGTCTATCTTGATAAAATCCGGTTTGATTTCAAGAATATATCTAAAACTCGAATAACCGCTTCCAAAATCATCTATAGCTATCTTTACACCCATATCTCTTACTTTCTTTATAAAATTCTCAGTAACTTCAAAATCCTCTATACCCTCACTCTCAAGAATCTCAAATATCAATCTTTTAGCTGTTTTAGGATTTTGGATTATAATATTTTCAATAAAACCCACTGTTTCTATATTGACAATATCATTTAAAGATATATTTATTGAGAAAAATTTATCACTATCTCTAAATTTTTTAAATGTTTTTTCGATCATTATTTTTGAAAGTTTCGGATAGAGTTTTAATTTTTTGGCTGTCAATAAAAATTCCGACGGAGATAAAACTTTTTCATTATCTTTGTTTATTATTCTTATGAGAGCTTCATATTTTACGATTTTTTTATTTTTATCACAAATCGGTTGAAAAAATGGAGTTATCCTATCCTCTTTTACCGCATCAAGCAATTTTTGCTTAATTTTGATATTTTTGTTAATGTCCACTCTATTATCTATACTTTGAGAATATACGGCATACATTTTATCATTTTTTTTAGCATAATTCAGTGCTATATCCGCTTTTGAAAGGGTGTTTTTTTTGCTCAAAGCGACACCCATGGTAACATCTATATTTATCTTAATATTTTCGACAAGTTTAAAATCGTTGGATAAAATGTAAAAATATAAAGATTCTATCATGTTTTTAAAAACATTAAAATCTTTCTTTCTATCTATAAACAACACAAATTCATCAGATCCGAGCCTATATACGGTATAAAGGCAACTCTTTTTTCTACCAAAATCCGATAAAATTTTAGCAAGCTGGATTAAAACTTCATTGCCAAACTTGCTTCCGTAAAGCTCATTAATGGTTTTAAAATCATTTATATCTATTATCACTAATGCATAAAAACTCTTTTTTTCAAGATTTTGTATCAAAATTTTTCTATTTTTAAGTTTTGTTAAGTGATCTGTGTAAAGTTGCTTTTTCAATATTCTATTGCTTAAATAAAGAGCTCTTTTTTGCTTATGAATATAACTGTCATAATCTAATAATCTTTTTTTTATGATCTTAAATAGCAACATTGATGATATTATGGAAAAAATTAAAATTATGATAGCTACTAAAAATATTATCAAATTATTTTTCTTTATATTTGAAAAAATCTTATCTCTTTTTGATGAAGAATTTGCATAAACATCATCAAGATATATGCCGGAAGCCACAACCCAGTTCCACTCTTTAACGAGCTTAAAATATGAAATTTTAGGACTTGTTTTATTGCTATTTAGTTTTTTATAGTAATACTTAACAAGCGCTTCGCCTTTTTGTCTGATCTGTCTTAAAAATTCCTTTCTAAACATAAATCCTTTTGCATCTTTATAACTATCACTTATATATTTTCCCACCAAATCCATTCTGTTGGGATTTGCTACCATAATGGCAAATCTATCTCCTCCGTTAAAATTTAATATCTTATATATAAAAATATAACCATTATTTCCAAAATGAAAACTATCGATAGTCTCTTTTATATCTTCTTTGGTATCTTGAGTCATTTTATTTATTTGAGATTTACTATATTTTTTATTTTTTATTTTTTTTCTTAACTCTTTTTGTTTACTTTTTATGCAATTTACAACAAAATCGACTCTATCTTTTATGGTGTTTTTTTTGTCTTGAATCAATGCTGTCTCAATATTGTTTATAAATTTATTGCCATCTTCAATATTTAGATAAGTATATATACCGACAGTTATAAATAGAAAAAACAAAATGGTAAACAACGGTATGAGTATAATATAGTTCAAAAAATTAAAATTTTTTCTCTTCACTTGCAAATTTCCTTTTTTTACCGTAGCAAAACTTAATATTTAAAGCATAAAAAAGATTTTAATATAAAATATATAAATTTTATCTTATTTATATGTATTTTATAAATTTTTTTTAAATATTTATATATAATACGATTATGCTAAACGAAATTGAAATTGAAAATTTTTTACAAAATATCGATAAAGACTCTTTACTTATAGATGCAAGAAGTCCGGAAGAATTTGAAGAATCACACATAAAAAATGCTGTAAATCTTTATGCTTTAGACAATACTCAAAGAAAAGAGGTGGGAACTTTATATAAAAAATCTCCTTTTGATGCAAAAGTACTCGGTGCAAGCTATTTAAGTCAAAATATGGGTAATTTCTTGCAAAATGAACTTTTGAATTATACACCAAAAACCAAAATATTTATTTATTGTGCAAGAGGCGGACAAAGAAGCGGAGGTATCGCAACCATACTTGATCATATCGGTTTTAGAGTTTATAAACTGCATGGAGGATATAAAAATTACAGGCATTATGTGCTTAAATATTTGGATAATTTTAAATACGATAATTTTATAGTGCTTGACGGGCTAACGGGAAGCGGTAAAAGCCTTATTGTCAAAGAGGTCCAAAATTCCATAGACTTAGAAACTTTAGCAAACCACTACGGTTCGAGCTTCGGGGCAATAAACGGAAAACAGCCGTCTCAAAAACAGTTTCAAAACTCTCTTTTTGACGAACTTGAAAGAGTTAAAAAGTATGATTTTGTATTGCTTGAGGGTGAAAGTAAAAAAATAGGAAAACTTCATATCCCGAACTTTTTGTATCAAAAAATGTTAAAAGCTCCCCGTATTTGGATTGATTCCCCCATAGAAGATAGGGTTGAGCGAATTTTACAGGATTATAAAAAGATTGATGAAACTTTTTTTGAAAATGCAATGCGAAAAATCGCACCCTATATCGAAAGAAAATATGCCAATGAAGCAAAAGAATCTTTTTATAGGGGCGATTTATACACTTGTGCAAAAATACTGCTTGAAAAATATTATGACAATGTATACAAACACAGAGGAAACTATGATGCTTTTATAAATTTTAAGGATACAAAACAAATACTCTGCGATATAAATAAATTTGCCAAAGATTATTTAGAGCACCTCCGATAACAAATCAATGAGCCGAACAAGTTCCCTCTCCACTGCTTTTTTCAAGCTTACCGGCTAAAAACATATCAATTGAGTCTTTGACGGTGGGAGAAATTCTGTCAAAATACAAATCCAACCCGGCTTTTGCAAAACCTTGAGCGGGAGCTCCTCCGATACCGCCAACGATTAAAGCATCAGGTCTAAGGCTTAATATATTTGTCACTGCATTTGTGCATGCTCCGCCACTATGACCCGGATTTTCGTAAACTTCAACATCTTCTATCATATTATCTTGAAGAGTTACAACCGTATAAAACTTCGCTTTTCCGAAGTGTGCACCTCTTTTGCTCAAATATCCCATATTTTCATCTGTCGGAAATACCAATCTCATTTTTTTTCCTAAAATTGAAGTTGTAGTCTGCCTTCTTTGAAGGCTTTGTATGCATTTTCCAAAGTCACTTCTCCGGCTCCGACATATACTTTTATATTTGATTTTTCAAGTATCTCAAGAGCTTTCTCTCCTGCTCCATTTCCCGTGATAATGGCATCAACACCCGCTTCAAGAGCCTTCTTGGCACTTTGCAATCCTACTCCGTGGGCTTTTTGCTTTGCTTCATCATTTGATATAGCCGTTAATTCATCTTTGTCTTCATCATAAACCACAAACATTTCAGCCCTTCCAAATCTCGGATCTACCAAATCCTCCCAACTCTTGCCTTTAGCGGTAAACAGTATTTTCATTTCGACTCCTTTTAATTCAAATTTATATGTGATTTTTAATCTCATTCCAACTTTTTATCAATACCTGTGATATATCGGAATGGTTTTTATACTCTATTATTGTTTTTGCTTCACTTAAAGCTTTTGTAAATGTTTCATCATAAGGCAATTTAGCTATAATCGGTATGTTTTTCTCTTTTAGGAAGTTTTCCAAATTTTTACTCATTTGACTGTTTAAATCACACTTGTTAATAATACATACACTTTTCAATGAAAATGATTCACAAAGTTTTAATACTCTTTTTAAATCATGCAATCCCGATACCGTAGCTTCTGTCACGAGAACTACCAAATGAGCTCCGCTAAGGCTCGATATCACCGGGCATCCTATTCCGGGACTTCCATCTACAAGCATATATTTTTTAGACTCTTTTTTTGCTAATTCTCTTGCAGTCGTTTTTACCTTGGCTACCAGTTTGCCTGAGTTTTCCGCACCAAAACCAAGCTTGGCATGAACCATTTTTGTTCCTGTCTTTATATGAGATATATACAAGTCACCGGCTTTTTGTTCTTTCATCTCTATGGCCCCGGTCGGACAGACCCTGCTACAATACCAACACCCTTCGCAGGACAGTGCATCAACTCTGTGTTGATTTTGGATAACATTTATAGCATCAAATCTGCAAACTTCTTTACATTTTCCACAATTAACACAACTGTCTTCATCTATAAAGGCTGTTTCACCGCTGTAAAAATCCTCTTTTTTGTCAAAATCCGCATCTAAAAGCAAATGCATATTGGCTGCATCCACATCACAGTCTGCTACAATCGCATCCTCTTTTGCCAAATAAGCAAGTGCCGAACTTATAGAAGTTTTACCCGTGCCTCCTTTGCCGGATATAACAACTATCTCTTTCATAATTCAACTCCCGTTTCATTTCTTAAATACTTGAGCAATTCCGAAAGAGATATTTTAAAATGATCTATGTATTTGTATAGCAACTTGCCTTTTGCATACAATTTGGCAACCTCTTTATCATTTAAAAACTTTGCAGCTATATCAATACCTTCATTTTTACAATATTCTTCAACTCTGTTATCTCCTATGCCATATCTGTTTATAACTACGGCGAATCTCTTTTTGATAACTCTCATAGTTTCCACGGCCAAGATAAGATCATTTAGTCCAAACGGGGTCGGTTCGGTAACAAGAAGTACAAAATCACTCTCTTTCGTAGCCTCTATAACGGGACAGCTTGTTCCCGGAGGCGCATCATAAATCCTTATAGAGTTTTTAAAATTTTCTTTTACAAACCCTATAGTTTGAGATATCAAAGGAACTGCCATCTCTTGTCCGATATCCAATCTTCCTTCTACAAAATCAAAATTACTGTTTTTGTAATATTTTATAGTTCCGATTTTTTCCTCTGCCATTGGCAAAGAATCAGTAGGGCACAGTTCACTACAGGCATAGCAACTATGACACAATTCTTTACAAACCAAGATTTCTGACGGCAAAGCAACTATAGCATTAAAATTGCAATTTGTTGCGCATTCGCCACAAAGAGTACAATTTTCACTTATCCATCTTGGGACCATTTTGTATGAAATTTTTTCCTCTAAAAGTTCCAAATCTACAAATAAAGAAGAGTTCGGCTCTTCAACATCCAAGTCACCAAGAGCTATTTTTTTTCCATTTTCACCAAGGTAGTGGGATAAATTAACTGAAAGAGTGGTTTTTCCCGTACCACCCTTTCCGCTTGCTATAACTATATCTATCATTTAATCTTTTCGACTCTTCTGTCAGCTCTGTTATATCCGTGTCCTCTTCCTTCTCCTCTTCCAAATCCT
>Ga0256914_1001487_pt1 | contig 20990 bp, 20 predicted proteins | sample HulkmetaG_FD_191571 | JGI IMG/M metagenome (GOLD analysis project Ga0256914, IMG submission 191571) | Hydrothermal chimney microbial communities from Main Endeavour vent field at the Juan de Fuca Ridge, Pacific Ocean - Hulk | ecosystem: Environmental > Aquatic > Marine > Hydrothermal vents ... | reverse complement strand
TTGGATATACTCTCTTTGTACGGGAATGATGGCGTTAAATATGAAATCTTTTATATGTTGAAGGTACGGTTCGAAAATTTGAAGATGAGCAAAAAGATAAAACGATATCAAAAGTACCGGTATAAGCGCTAATATGGTATGAAAACTAAGAGAAGAGGCATAATGTAGAAGATTGTGATCTATAAAAAACTTCTTTAACGCCTCTTTTGTTATTTTCAAAAGATCAGCCCCCGTTATCGAGTGCCATTTTGCCCGGATTTAAAATATTGTTCGGATCAAACGCCCTTTTTATCGATCTAAAAAGCTCTATCTCCTCTTTGCTGAAAGCTATATCCATAAAAGGAGCTTTGCTAAGACCGATACCATGCTCTCCGCTTAGAGTTCCACCCATATCGACGGTGATCTTAAATATCTCCACTATCGCCTCATGACCTTTTTGAAGCTCTTTTTCATCGTTTGCATCGACCATGACATTCGTATGTACATTTCCATCACCCGTGTGTCCAAAACATGGGATTTTCAGATCGTATTTTTTCGCTACAAAGTCAATTTTCTTCAAAAGTTCGGGTAGTTTCGATCTTGGAACCGTGATATCTTCGTTTAATTTTTTCGAGCCGTAAATCGTGATCGATTGACTGGCGTTTCTTCTGGCAAACCATAAATCGGCGGCTTGATTTTGATCTTTTGCCGTTTTAAACTCACTACAACCGTTGGCTTTGAAGATCTTTTCTATTTCGTTTAGTTGCGTTTGAAGATCGACTTCGAGATTTCCGTCAACATCGGTTACCAACAGCGCTCCCGCATCCGTCGGCAAACCTTTTTGAAACTTCTTCTCAACCGCACGAATCGTCAAGTTATCCAAAAACTCCATCGCAACGGGCGTGATCCCGGCCGCAAATGTTTTATAAACCGCATTCATGGCATCATCTACGGAGGGAAAAATTCCCATTGCCGTTTTATTGAGTTTCGGTTTTGCGATAAGTTTGAGAGTGATTTCGGTTATGACGGCGAGCGTCCCTTCGCTGGCTATGAGAATGCCGGCTATGTTGTATCCGGCGACATCTTTGATGGTCTTTTTGCCGGCTCTGATGATATCTCCGTTTGGAAGTACCGCGCGAAGAGCTAGAACATAATCTTTAGTTATGCCGTATTTGCCGGCTCTCATACCTCCGGCGTTTTCGGCGACATTACCGCCGAGAGTGGTATAATCTTGACTTGCGGGATCGGGAGGGTAGAAAAGACCGACTTTTTCAGCCGCTTTTTGAAGATCCATATTTATGACGCCCGGTTGAACTACCGCTACCATATTGTCCATATCGATCTCCAAGATTTTATTCATATGCTTTTCAAATCCCAAAACGATTCCGCCGTTTTTAGGTAGGGCGCCACCGGTAAATCCGCTTCCTGCACCTCTTGGAGTTATGACTATTTTGTGCTCGTTGCAATATTTTAGTATTTTGCTTACATCTTCTTCGTCTCTTGGAAAAACGACGCCGTCCGGTTCGTATCTGGTTCTTGTCGCATCGTACGAGTAGGCTATCATATGCGCTTTATCGTCGAACGCGTTATCTTTGCCTACGATTTCTTGAAACGCTCTTAAATGTTTTTTATCGAGCATTATTTAAGCCCCAGCATCTTTTTGTAGTAGAGGTTGTAATCGCCTATATCTTTCTCCCCTATGATTGCGCCGAGTGAACTTTTGATTTTCGGAATTCGGCTATAAAAAGGTTTCATTGTCGGATTTACATCCGATGAGAGTGTGATTGTATCTAAAACTTTAAAAGTACTACAATCCACAAAATAACCAAGTTTATCTATACTGAAGAAAAGAAGAGCATAGTCATTTTTTTTGCAGTTAGCCTGAAAATCTCTTTTTGAAGGCAAAGGCTCTTTTTCAATAAAAAGATTTGAGGCAAAAATATCCGGATGAACTATATCAAATGAAGAAAATTTCTCTTTGAACTCTTTAAAGCTCTCTTCATTAGGAGTGATTGGTAAAATCCTGTTATATAAATAGTTTAAAATTAGAGTGTCACCTTTTGAAGGTTTAATCTTATAATCCGGAAGCGCTTTTTGAACAAGACGGTCAAATTTTGAAAAAGAGACACTGAGATTTCCACTCTCTTTCGAGATGACCTCCGCTCTTGCTATGATGGTTTTATGTTCGCCGTCAAAAGAGTGTAGAACGATACCGCTCGACCCGACGGCGATATCTCTATCTTTTACTTCGGCACTATTTCCGGTAACTTTATCCAGAGTTGTTTTGTAAATAGCCGGGTTAAAATCCGCAAATAGAGATAATGCGGAAAAAATAGCTGTAAACAGAATTTTTTTTATCATTTTTTACCTTTTGATCTCTTTTTGAAGATTATACAAAATATAGGTTAAATGGAAGATGACTTACTATAGCGTCATCTTTTTCGCCAAGGTCATAGCAAAACCTTTTTCATAATATGCCGCTTCGTTTATAAAAAGCGCATAGAGCTCTTCATCATCTTCGTAAGAGATGGTTCGCTTATCGAAAGTTTCAAAAAGAGGATCGCCTTTTTTTACCGGTTCGAAATCTCTGTCTTGTCTTTCGTGATGAACCAATCCGGCTATTTCGCCGTTTTCGTCTCTTGGGTAGTCGATAAGTTTTACATGATCGTAAATCTCTATTTTTCGCTCGCACTCCGAAAGCTCTTTCTTGTCGTTTAATTTTTGGAAAAAGTCGAGTAGATGGTATGTCAAGGTTTGCGTTTTGAAAAAGAGATCGCTTCTTAATACTCCCTGCGGGATCGGCCCCACCTCTATGGCGAAACCGTTTGGTACTATCGAATCGACAAACGAATCCTCCTCGTCGCCCCTCCATCTGTAAACTTTCAAGGAAGGCTCTTTTGCACAAAGATATTTGACGGCTTTCCAAGTAAGTTCGCTTTGTGAGCTAACGACCAGACTAAGTCCCATATTCGCGGTGGTTGTATGGAGATCGAGAATAAAATCGACATTTGTACTCTTCGCACCTTTTGGACCCAATTTTGCGTTTAATTCTACGGCTCTTTTTGATTCGTACTTGTTGTCTGGTTTTGAAAGAGCTTGTATTGAAAACGAACGGTTTAAATCTTTTTCCACGTATCGTCTGCACAATTTTACGGCTTTGGGATTTGCAAGAAGAGTTATCGTCTCAAAATTCGACCTTTTTATTTGAGAGGGATCTTTTTGCCATTTTTTTACGAGATAGACACCGGTTAATTCGTTTCCGTGGGTTCCTCCGACAATCGCTACTTTTTTTACCATCTTTTTTTCCGAAATTTCTATTTTTTTTCAATAATTTAAATTGTATGAAAATAGTGTCCAAATGTCAATCTATTTTGCGTTCGTTTTGATATAATCTTTTTAAAAAACTAGACAAAAGGAGTCAATATGTCCGTTTTATTAGAGTTTTCGATGTTTCCGACCGATGTCGGTGAGAGCAAGAGCGAGTACGTAAGTAAAATATTGGATATGATAGATAAAAGCGGAGTATCGTATAAGTTGACTCCGATGAGTACCGTTGTTGAGACTGAAACGATAGATGAGGCGCTTGAGATCGTAAAAAAATCGTATGAGATTTTAGAACCCTATTCCAACAGAGTCTATAGCGCATTGAAATTCGACATAAGAAAAGAGAGAAAAAACCGCCTCAAAGCGAAGATCGCTTCAATTTCCAAACATCTTCAACGAGATATAAATTCTTAGAGATATGCGCTTGCGTATCTCTTTTACATTATAATCAATACTTTATCGATATAGTTACTTGACTTTACTGCAAAATTCTACTATACTCTATTTTTGAAAATATACCCTTGTAAATTGATAGATATACTAAATATGGAGTGACTATGCATGAAAAACCATATAGAAGCGTTGTAAAAACCATCTCATGGAGAGCGCTTGGTACGCTCGATACGATAGTCATATCTTATCTTATAACGGGAAGTTTGGCTATGGCCGCATCTATCGGTTCGATCGAGTTGGTTACGAAGATGCTTCTTTTTTATTTTCATGAAAGGGCTTGGAACAAGATAAATTTCGGTCGTGTTAAAAACGATATCGATTATCAGATATAGGAGTGAAGTTGGATTTTGATGTAGATAGTTTGAAAGAGCGGACTAAAACTTTCGATACGAAAGAGTTTTTGGAGTTTTTTTTACGCAATTACGGAGATAAAGCCGTTTTTTCTTCAAGTCTCGGACTTGAGGATCAAGTGCTAACGGATATGATTTGTAGAATAAAAAAGGATACTAGGATCGTTACGCTGGATACGGCTCGACTTCCTTATGAGAGCTACGATCTTTTGGATACGACGAATAAAAGATACGGGATAAAGATAGAGCTTTATTTCCCTTTGAGCGAAGATGTTCAAAAATATGTAAATGAAAATTCGATAAACGCATTTTACGACTCTTTGTCTCTTAGGAAAGAGTGTTGTTATATAAGAAAAATTAAACCGCTCAAAAGGGCGCTTGAGGGTGCTGATTTTTGGATAACCGGTTTACGAGCGGCTCAGAACGTTACGCGTAATTATCTTGAGAGGATCGAATATGATGAAAATTTCGCTCGTATCAAGTTGAATCCGCTCGCTTATTGGAAAAATGAAGAGTTATGGGAGTATGTAAAAGAAAACGACGTTCCGGTTAACCAGCTTCATTTTAGAGGTTATCCCAGTATCGGTTGCGCTCCGTGTACCAGGGCGGTGACACAGGGCGAAGATACCAGAAGCGGTAGATGGTGGTGGGAAGAGGCCGAACATAAAGAGTGCGGACTGCATATAAATATAAAGGAGAGGGAAAAATGATAACTAAAAAGAGGTTGACTCATCTTAAAAAGCTTGAAGCCGAATCGATTCACATTATGCGTGAAGTGGTGGCTGAGTTTGACAATCCCGCGATGCTATATTCGATCGGGAAAGATTCGTCTGTTATGCTTCATCTCGCATTAAAAGCTTTTTATCCTGCAAAACCTCCGTTTGTGTTGGTTCATGTCGATACAACTTGGAAATTCAAGCAGATGATAGAGTTTAGAGATAAAAAGGTGAAAGAGTTGGGGCTTGATCTTTTGGTTCATATAAATAAAGAGGCTCAACAAAACGGTATAAATCCTTTTACTCACGGAAGTAAAGTCCATACGGATCTTTTTAAAACCGAAGGTTTGAAGCAGGTATTGAACGAATATAAATTCGATGCGGTTTTCGGCGGTGCCAGAAGAGATGAAGAGAAAAGTAGGGCGAAAGAGAGAATATATTCGTTTCGGGATCAAAATCACAGATGGGATCCGAAAAATCAAAGACCGGAACTTTGGAATATCTATAACTGCAATATTGAAAAAAACGAAAGCATAAGGGTTTTTCCGCTCTCGAACTGGACCGAGCTTGATATATGGCAATATATCTATCTTGAAAATATAGAGATCGTACCTCTTTACTTTGCGGAAAAAAGATTGGTTACTGAAATCGACGGTGTTTTAATCATGGTCGATGATGAGAGGATGCCCAAAAAGTATGTTGAAAATGCCGAGTATAAAAACGTAAGATTTAGGACTCTTGGATGTTATCCCCTTACGGGGGCGGTAGAGTCCGATGCCGATACTTTACCTCTTATAATCGGCGAGATGCTTTTAGCCAAAACCAGCGAGAGGGAGGGAAGAGTGATAGATAGCGACCAAAGCGGTTCTATGGAGAAAAAGAAAATGGAGGGATATTTTTAATGGCACATCAAGATAATTTGATCGCTGAAGATATAGAGGCATATTTAAAAAAGCATGAAAATAAAGATATGTTGCGATTTATAACCTGCGGGAGCGTCGATGACGGAAAAAGTACGCTTATTGGCAGACTTCTTCATGATAGCAAAATGATATATGAAGATCAGTTGAGATCCGTTACGAAAGATAGCAAGAAAGTGGGATCCGCAGGAGATAGAATCGATTTGGCACTTTTGGTTGACGGGCTTCAAAGCGAAAGAGAACAGGGAATTACGATCGATGTCGCTTATAGATATTTTTCGACCGATAAGAGAAAATTCATAATAGCCGATACGCCGGGTCATGAGCAATATACCAGAAATATGGCCACAGGCGCTAGTACCGCCGATCTTGCCGTAATTCTTATTGATGCCTCAAAAGGGGTTTTAACACAAACTAGAAGGCACAGTTTTATAGTCTCTTTGCTTGGTATCAAACATGTTTTGGTGGCGGTGAATAAAATGGATCTGGTCGATTATAGTGAACGTCAATTTGAAAGGATTAAGGAGGATTATCTAAATTTCGCAAAAGAACTTGACCTAAAAGATATAAGATTCATCCCTCTTTCCGCTATTGAAGGCGACAATGTAGTGAATAAAAGCGATCGTTTAAAGTGGTACGAAGGTAAAACTTTGATGGATACTCTTGAGAGTATAGAGATTCTCGATACTTCAAATTACGATGAATTCAGATTTAACGTCCAATATGTCAACAGACCCGATCATGATTTTAGAGGGTTCTGCGGAAATATCGCATCGGGAGTTATACAAAAAGGTGATAAAGTTACGATCCTTCCCTCCAAGAAGGGTACGAAGATAAAATCGATCGTAACGTACGACGACCATGATCAAAAAGAGGCGGTAGTGGGTGAAGCCGTGACTCTTTTGCTTGAAGATGAAATAGATGTCGGTCGCGGCGATATGATCGTAAAGAGCGACGATTTGCCGTTTGTGGGAAAAAGTTGGGATGTTCATATAGTTTGGATGAGTGAAGAACCGCTTCTTTTGAATAAGAATTACTATATAAAAAGAGGCTCGAGTATAACGGGCGGAGCGTTTGATCGAATCTATTTTAAAAAAGATGTGAATACTCTTTTGGAACATAGCGCAAATAGATTGGAGTTAAACGAAATAGGATATGCGAGACTGGATTTGAATTCGAAAATCGCCGCCGACGCCTACCGAAAAAACAGATATACCGGAAGTTTTATCGTCATCGACAGAATTTCTAACGATACCGTGGGTGCCGGTATGATTGTCAAAGAGTCCGAATCTCAAAAAACGAACACGTACGGTGACTTCGAAATGGAGTTAAATGCGCTGGTTAGAAAACATTTTCCTCATTGGGAAGCCAAAGATATAACAAAAAATCAAGATTATTCCATATAGGATTTATATTATGAAAAATGAGACAGAAGAGACGTTTGAAGTGTTGGACGATATAAAAAGATACGCAAAAAGCGGTGAAACTATCGTTGACGAAACGATGTTGAAGCGGATGAAATTGTACGGCCTTTATCCTCACTCTAAAAGATCCAACGACGATAAAAAGAGTTTTTATATGTTAAGAGTCAAGATCTTGAACGGGAGATTGAATAAAAAACAGTTAAAAGTTCTCTTGAAAATTTCCTCGGATTTCGCAAGAGGTACCGCCGATATAACCGTAAGACAGGATATTCAATTTCACTATATAGAGATAAAGAACTTGCCCGAGATCTTTGATATGCTCAATTGCGTAAATTTGACGACGAAAATGGCTTCGGGAGATTGTGCGAGAAATATCGTCTCTTGCCCTCTAAGCGGTAAAATTTCGGATGAGGTGACGGATACTTCTCTCTTGCACGAAGAACTGAATAATTTTTTTGTCGAACACGAAGAGTTTTTAAATTTACCCAGAAAATTTAAAATAGGGCTTTGCGGATGTAAAAAAGAGTGTGTTCTTTGCGAAATCCAAGATTTAAGCTTCAAAGCACGATCAAACAACGGAAAAATTCGTTATTTGGTTAGTGTGGGCGGAGGATTGGGAAGCAATAAAGCCTTTGCCAAACAGTTGGGTTTTATCGAAAAAGAGAATGTATTGAAAGTCACGCAAAGCATAGTAAAGCTTTACGACGACTGCGGCAACAGAAAAAACAGGACAAGAGCCAGACTAGGACATATGATCGAAGAGATGGGTTTTGAAGAGTTTGTAAAACGGCTTGAAAAATCTCTCGGATTCAGATTTATAAAATTAAAAGAGGTGAAGACAAAACCGTACTTAAAAAGAGAACATCTTGGAAAAATCAAGAGCGTAAAAAAAGGTTTTTTTCATTTGGGATTTAGTACCGATGCCGGTGTGTTGAAGGATTCTGGATTAAAAACTCTTTACGATGCTATGAAAAAGTACGAGATAAAAAAGATCGCTTTCACCTCGTCACAAAATTTCATTATCTTGAACGTTCGCAAAAACAGATGCGAGGATTTGATAAAAGAGATGAAAAAAAACTCTTTCTATGCCGATTCGTCCCCTTTTAGAGTGAAAAATTCAGCTTGTACGGGACTGAAATATTGTAAATTTGCAGTGACTGAAACCAAAGATCTGCAAAAGAGAGTAACGAAATATCTTGAGAAGAAATTTCCCGATTTTCAAAAGGTATCGCTTTCGTTCAACGGATGCAGAAATTCGTGCGCGCATGCCCACACCGCCGATCTCGGTTTTATCGGAGTTAAAGTGAAGAGAAACGAAAAGAGTGTAGAGGGATTTTTGCTATATGTCGGCGCGAAGATGGACGGCGAAAAGAGAAGTTTCGCAATAAAAACGGGGATAAAAGTGGCGGCTGACGAAGTGGAATTTTTGTTAGAGAGGATATTTAAAGAGTATTTATCAAATAAAAGCGGATATAATGACTTCAATCATTATCTCATATCAACTTACGGAGCATCCACTATGCATGAGTATTTTAACAGACAGATACAACTATGGGGTGAGAAAACCCAAGATATGCTTCAAAATAAAAAGATCGCTATTATCGGTTGCGGCGGGCTTGGAAGTTCGTTGGGCATATCTCTTGGAGCGAGCGGAATAGGAGAGGTTCATTTGGTGGATTTCGATGAAGTGAGCATTCACAATATCCACAGACAAATAGCTTTCAAGCTCGAGGATGAAAACCGTCCCAAAGCTCAAGTATTGGCGAAACTTTTGGAAGATAGGTCTCCTTATGTAAAGGCGTTTTCTCATAACTGCGATTTTGACGAATTTAAAAAAAAGGGAATTAGTGTCGATCTTATCATAGACGCAACCGACAACCTACCTTCGAGAAAGAAGATTGACGATTATGCGAAAGAGGTTCGAACGCCTTGGATTTACGGTTCTGTCGAAGCTTTTAACGCACAGGTTTGTTTTTTCGAAAAGAGCGGTTTTGAGAGTTTCAAAATCACCGACAAAAAACCGGCCGGCATCGCCGCTCCTATCGTTATGCACACGGCTTCGCTTCAGGCGAATCTAGCACTTAGATATTTATGCGGATTGAGCGTTAAAAAAGATCTTTTGTATTATCTCAATTTTAACGATGAAGGGGAACTTGTAACGCAAAAGTTCCGGATGCCGAAGTCGTAAACGAGCATCTCTTGATGCTCTAATTCAAAAGGAGCTATCTTGGATGATCAAAACGAACTGGTAATCGGATTCAATTTTTTCGGAGGTCATGATACGAGTGTATTTTCTATCTTCGAAGATGATTTCTACGCGCTTTCGCAAGAGCGCGTAACCCGTATAAAACATGACTCGATATTTCCGATTGATGCTCTTGAGGAGATGATACGATATAAAAAGATCGATCCCGAAAATGTAAAAAAACTTCATGTGGGTGTCGCTACAAAGGCATTTGAGAACAGACTTTTTAATCGTCGCTCCTATAAAATGAGTAAACTTTTAAGAGAGATTTTAAGAGGTAAAAAGGAGTCTCTTTTTATAAAAGATTTCGAAAGAAAAAAAGAGGAGCTAAAAAGCTCTAAATTAAAAGCTCTAAAATATTTTCTTTTTAATACGAAAGGACTCAACTATCTTTTTGATCAGTTTTCGGGTGAAAAGATTGCGTTAAAAGATCTGGTAAAAGCGCATCTGAAGCAGATCTTTTCAAATGCCGAAATCGATCTGGAATTTTACGAACATCATCTCTCTCATGCCTATTGCGCATATTATTCAAGCGGATTTAAAGAGGCTTTGGTATTGACTCTTGACGGGGAGGGAGACGGCTATTTTTCAAAACTTTACTTGGTAAAAGAGGGAAAGTTCACTCCTATAGCCGGAAGTGAAAATATTTTTGTTGAAAATATGAAATCGTACGATTTTGCCGATAACGGCTACGCCTCTTTGGGAAACATTTATTCGATTTTTACGTATCTTTTGGGATTTACGCCCAATGCCGACGAAGGAAAAGTCGAAGCTTTAGCCGCTTTTGGAGATGAGAACAACTACTTTTTCAGAGATCTTTCACGATCAATAACGATCGATAAAAAGAGTATCTCTTTGAAAATCGAACCCGAAATTCTAAACCGGATCTTCGATCGAAGTTATCTTGATACTCTATTTGAAAAGGTGAAAAAAGAGGATATAGCCGCAAGCGTTCAAAGATTTTGTGAAGATATCGTACTCTCTTACTTAAAAGAGGTAAAAAAGAGCTTTGACTCTCCTTGTTTGATCTTAAGCGGCGGTGTAAGTGCGAATGTCATTTTAAATATGAAGATTTTCGAAAATCTGTTTGAAAATATCTTTATAACTCCGGCTATGGGCGACGAGGGTGTGGCACAAGGAGCGGCCGCGATGAAGTATCTTTCGCTCCGTCCCGATCTGAAAGGATCGTTCGTTTTTCCTTATATGCCTTATTTCGGCTCTTCTTATGAAAAAGAGGAGATTATAAACGCTCTTGAAAAAAAAGATCTCAAATATGAAGATCTTGGAGAAAAAGCTTACATAAAGGCGGCTGAAATGCTTGTTGATGGCAAAATCGGAGCGATATTTCAAAACAGAGCCGAGTTTGGGCCAAGAGCGCTTGGAAACAGAAGCATAATTGCCGATGTCAGGGATACGAAAATTCAAAAACATATAAACGAAAATATAAAAAAAAGACCGCTTTTTCAACCTTTTTGTCCCTCTATTTTGAAGGAGGAGAGAGACAGACTTTTTAAGAAAAGCTATGATAACAAACATATGACGATAGCTTTTAAGTTGAAAGAGGAGTTTAAAGATAAGATACCGGGAGCCGTCCATATAGATCTTAGCGCCAGAGCGCAATTTGTTCAAAAAGAGGATAATCCGAACTACTACGCTTTGATAAAAGAGGTGAAGAGGCTTACGGGATTCGGCGTTATTATTAATACCTCTTTCAACAAACATGGCAGAACGATGGTTTTAACTCCCGAAGATGCCGTTATCGACTTTTTGGATACAAATCTTGACTTTATGATCTTAGATACTATTTTTGTTCAAAGATGATATAATAAATCAAACTATTTTTACTAAATATCTATCCATGGAGGAGAGAGATGGCAAAATTTATCGTTGTAAAGGATATTGCGATTTTAGATCTTGGTGCGGGCGAAAAAAACAGATTTACCGCGATCGACGGAGTCGAGGTTGACGAGTACGGCTCTCTTTCAAAAGAGAGTTTGGCGGCGGCGAAAAGAGCTCTTTTAAACGAAGCCGTACAAAAGGGAGCCTCCCGTATAAATCAAAGCAACTGCGTAGATATAGAAAGCGGCGGTGCGGAGGCTAGCGACGATATGATCGTAGCGTATAACGGTGGTGATGTAGTATATACTTCACTTCAAAGCGGTTTTGAGATAGAGAAATTTATGATAAAAAATCATCTGTTGATACCGGCTTCGAAATTCTCGGTACCAAGAGTGACTATTATGGGAAAATACCCTAGCGCCTCGGTTTATGATGTATTGGAGAGTGCGGAGGAGATCGTACGATTTTTACCTAAACCGACAAGAAAAGAGGCAAGAGCCGTTATAGATATGATATTGCAAGAGAGCAGAATCGTTCATTTTGACTATGAAGATGAAGAGGCGGTTCTTAGAAAGTTGGTATAGCTTCGGGATCGTTTTAAATTGGTCGTTACAAAAAAAAGAGTATATATAATACTCCGATTGAAAACAGCACGATCGATACGGTTTTTAACGAGCCGTTTACGATCAAAATGAAAAATGCGGTAACGATCAATAGCACTCCTTTCGTTAGATGTTTGAAATAAGCTTTTTGCTTCTCTACCAAGAGATCTATGCTATCGGGATTCATATGAACCCATAGTGCGTTTTCACTCAGATCCGTCAGTACTTTTTTGATTCGTCTTAAAGTGAGCGGAAGAGAGGTGATTTCATTTTTTAAAAGTTTAACGATTCGATCGTTGGAGCCTAGAGCTTTGGGTATGTAGCGTTGAAGAATCGGTAATATATCCTTCACTCCGTTGAAGTTTTCTATGTACGTAGTCCCGAGTCCTTCGATAATGGCGCTGACTCTCAACATATATATGGCCTCTTGAGGGAGTTTGAAGGGAAGATCTTTCATAGAGGATAGAAGCTCAAATGCCAACTGCTGCATTGATGCGGCGTCGAGATTTTCATCGCCGAAAATCTCGAACATATTTTCCGCCAGTTGCGACATTTTATCCGCAGGTGCGTTATGAGCTATAATTCCCAATCTTTTACAAGCGGTGATAAATAGCTCGAAATCTCTCTCATGAGCGGATTTAATAAGCTCTATGATCGCGACTCTGGTTTGGTTTGAGATCTTTTTCACCATTCCGAAATCAAGAAGTATGAGATTTGATTCTTTATCTATTAAAAGATTGCCCGGATGCGGGTCGGCATGAAAATATCCCTCTATCAACATCTGATCCGTATAGAAATGTATCAGTTTACCCATCACCTCTTCGAATTTTATCCCCTCTTTTTCAAGATTTTTTCTATCGTCGAATCTATACCCCTCTTCAAAGCTCATAACGATGGCGTCTTCGCCGCAATATTCTTCAAAGGGGATCGGAAATTTTACGTCACTGTTTTTATAGATGACGGAAAATTTCTTTAAATTCTCCAACTCTTTAGTAAAATCCACCTCCGTTAAGATCATCGCCGAAAACTCTTCTATAACAGCTTCGACGGAGTTTTTGGTATAGTAGGAAAAAAGCGGGCGAAAGAGACGGTTAAAAAAGCGGAGTATTTTTATATCCGACCAAACCTGTTTTTTGATCGTGTTTCGTCTGAGTTTTACGGCGACTTTCGTACCGTCTTTGAGTTCGGCTTTGTGTACCTGCCCGATAGATGCGCTTGCGACAGGAACTTCGTCAAAGCTTTCAAAAGGAGAATTTTTGAAAGATCTTCGAAATACTTCACGAAATTCATCTTCGCTCATTGCGGGAATTTCATCATGCATGCTCTTAAGAGCTTCTAAATACTCCCCGCAGAAAAAGTCCGCTCTTGTCGCTAGTACTTGTGCCAATTTGATGTAGCTTGCTCCAAGATAGTCGATATTCTCTTTGAGCTTTTTTGCGCTAAGGGGTTTGAAAAATAGAAACCGATCTCTCTTTTTGATCAATAAAAAGATCGTTAGCAGAAAAAGAAACACCCTCCATATGCGAGAGGGGCTATAAAAATTTCCGTTTCTTTTCACTCTTTAGATATCGCTCTCTTCCAAAAGTACCCCGATCAAATCCGACATAGTAAGAATACCGTAGAGTTCGTTGTTATCTATAACAAGAAGTCTTTTTATACTGTTTTTCACCATCATCTGAGCGGCGTATTTCATCTCCAACTCTCTTGAAACCGATAGTGCCGGCACCACCGAAATGTCATACACGTTTAAAAGATCTATATCTCCGTCCTCAGCGATGATCGATTGTAAGATATTTTTAAACGTTACCATACCGTATGCGCCGTTGTTCGCGTTTTTATCGACGATAAGAGCTTTGATTTGATGTTTTTTCATAAGTCTTAAAGCTTCTCTGATCGTCGTCATTTGCGTAACGACGACAAGCTTCTCTTTCGGTGTCATTACCTCTTTTACAAGCATCTTCTTCTCCTAGAGTATATTTTTTATTCTATTTTCGAATTTATGTAGCTCTTGGATATTTAGTCCGGCTACATGACCTAGCGGTAGTGTAAAAGCCAAAGAGCTGTTTTCGTCATTGTCTATATCCAAAGCTTCTCTGAGTCTCTTCATAACTATCAAAGATATCTTTCTCGGAAGTATGAAAATGAGCAATGACACGTTCTCTTCAAGCGTCAAGCCGAAAAATATCTTCTTCTCTTTCAAACCCAAATTTCTACCTTTTACGATAGTAACCGCACCGGCTCCGGCATCTTTTGCAATGGTGATCGCCCTTTGTTCGTTCTCTTCGCCCACAATGGCTACAAGTGCTACAAATTTCACATATTCTCCTTTGGATTGAGCTTTTTAGACATATATGACGCATATATCCCGTATCCCATGACCGTAATCATAGGAAAAAGAGAAGCAAATGCTATGAGGCCGAAACCGTCTATGAGCGGATTTCTGCCCTCTATGTTTTCGGCCAGTCCGAGTCCCAAAGCCGCGACAAGCGGAACGGTTACGGTGGATGTCGTAACGCCGCCGCTGTCGTAGGCGATCGGTATGATATATTTCGGCGCCAGATATGTCATGACTATTACTATTATATATCCGCCTATTATATAGTGATGTATCTGATCTCCTACTACGATTCTATAAGCTCCAAGTCCTATTCCGACAGCCACGCCTAGAGCCACCGATATCCTAAGAACCGTCTGGTTGATCTTTCCTTCGCTCACTTCGGCCGCCTTTATGGCGATCGCTAAAAGAGCCGGCTCGGCCATAGTCGTGGAAAATCCTATCATGAATCCGAACAGATATATAAGAGTATTGTTCTTCATAGATGTCAGATCGTAGGCCATCGTTTCGCCGATAGGGAAAAGTCCTATCTCAAGCCCCAATATGAAGGCGTAAAGTCCGAGTATCACCAAAATGATGCCTGTTATAATTTTATGTAAATGAGAGATCGGTTTTTTTATAATTACATATTGGAAAAAGAAGATTACGGCGAGTATAGGAGTGACGTCTCGAACGACTGCTACAAGATCCCACAAGATGTTCCACATATCGAAATGTTTGGCAACTTCTACCGTCTCTTTTACGGATTCGGCTAAAATGGTGAAGTTCTCTTTTGCCTCCGGTTCGTATGCGTAAACCGCAATTCCGTAAAGTTGTACGAAAATCATAGGCGTTAATGATGCGAACGCGATGAGTCCAAAACCGTCGATTGCCGGATTTCTACCTTTTATGGAACTTGCAAGCCCTATACCAAGTGCGGCGACGAGCGGAACCGTTACCGTAGAGGTCGTTACCCCTCCGCTGTCGTAAGCAAGAGCGACAATCTCTTTGGGAGCGAAAAATGTAATTAACACAACAAGAATATATCCGCTGATAATGTAGTATTGAATAGGATGTCCGACTAAAATTCTAAATACTCCAAGAGCTATCGCAAAACCTACGGAAACCGCGACGGTGAGTCTTAAGAAAGAGGCGTCGATTTTATCCGCGCTAATTGTCGCGGCTTTGTCCGCGATTGCGATAAGCGCCGGTTCCGCTATCGTAGTGGCGAAACCTATCGTGAAGGAGAAAAGAAGAAGCCAAAAGAGTGAACCCTTTTTTGCAAAATTAATCGCGAGCGATTCTCCGATCGGGAATATTCCAAGTTCAAGTCCTCTTATAAAAAGCGCCAATCCGGTCGCGACGATAACAAGACCTATCATAACGGATGTCAGATTTTGAGGTATCGTTGAGATAATGAACGTCTGAAAGAAGGCTACGACCAAAATAATCGGAACAAGGTCTTTAAAAGCGTTTTTAAGATCGTCTAAAAAGATATGTAACGACTCTTTAAGCATAATAAAACCTTATTTGCTAACTCTATATATTGTACATAAAATTTGATTAATATCTTATTATTAATGATATATTCATGCTAATTATTTTATAATCGCTATATCTTAATATTATCTTAACAGTAAGGAAAATCATATGAGTACGGAAGCGTTGATAAAAAGCCATAAGCGGTTCAAAGAAAAATATGGGAAAAAATACTCTACACTTTTTAGAAGACTCGTTGACGAAGGACAAAGTCCGAAGACTCTATTTATAACTTGTAGCGATTCGAGAATAGTGCCCAATCTTATAACATATACGAAACCGGGAGATCTCTTTATAGCCAGAAATATCGGTAACTTCGTACCTCCTTTCGATCCTAATTCGCAGGCTTCCGCAACTCCGGCGGTGATAGAGTATGCGATTTCGGTTTTGAATGTCGATAATGTCATTATCTGCGGGCATACCGATTGCGGGGCTTGTAAAAGTCTTCACCAAGATATTCCAGATGACAATATCGAAATGACGAACATCAAAAAATGGCTGAAATTCGGTGAAAACGCGAAAGAGCAGGCCGTCGCGTTCGTAGGAAACAAAGATCCCAAAATTTTATATAGCGCTACCGAAAAATTCAATGTCATAGATCAGCTCAAAAATCTTTTGACATATCCGGCGGTCAAAAGAAAAGTCTCCGAGGGCGAAATATTCGTTCAAGGATGGTACTATCATCTTAATAGCGGCGAACTTGAGTATTTCGATCCTATCGAGCATAGATTCATGCCGCTTGAGTCGGCTTTGGATAAAGTGGATATAAAAGATCACTCCATAGAGCTTAACGAGCAGATGATAAACGAGGCCGCTCAAGAGTGAGATCGTTTTTCCGAAAGGTTTTTCGCCTTTTGGAGGCTCTTTCTTATAAAACTTTTTCGTTTAGCTTCAGCATCATATACTCAATTACGCTAAAAAAGATATCTATAGAGTCGTTTAACCGTTTTAAAATATTTCCGATCATCCTTTTCTCCTTTTAAATTGAAAATTTTTTATATTCATATTGTAATAAAAATATTTTTTATGGTATAATTATATTTCATTTTGAAATATAATTCTTTTTAGGAGTCGCTTATGTTTGATTTTAAAGAACTTTTGCCAAAAATAAAAGATATACTCTCTAAAGAGTTGGGAGATAAAAAAGTATTCGATAAAGACGTTGCGGATGCACTCGGGATAAATCAACTCACATTCGCCACTATGAAAAATAGGGGAAAGATTCCCTACGAAGAGGTTTTGAACTTTTGTGCGAAAAGAAAGATTTCGATCAATTGGCTTTTTTACAATCAAGCTACAAAAAGTCTGGAAGAGGAGACTCAAAAATACGCAAATGTTCGCTATTTCGGAGATATTTACGCAAGTGCCGGAGGAGGGGCTTTTAATTACGACGAAGCGGGCGAAACGATAGCTCTTGATCCACATATGGTTCAAAGATTGGGAGGTGAGAGAGAGATCAAAAATATCGATTCCATAAACGTTTTAGGAGACTCTATGGAGCCGACATTCAAAGACGGCGATATTATATTCGTAAATCGTACTCAAGACGATATAAGAAAAGGCGGGGTTTTCGTAGTTTCGACTCCTATCGGATTGTTCGTCAAAAGAGTATCTCTAAAAAGTGACGGAACTCTTGATTTGATCTCCGATAATTCCCAATACGCCGTAGAATCGGTTCCGATGGAAAATGTCGAGATAGTCGGTAAAGTGGTTGGAAGTATGAGCGGATTTTAAGATTAAAGAGGAAAAAGCCCTCTTTAATCTTTTACGATCTCTATCTTTTGGATCTTATCGTTCGCTTCTATAGTGTCCAATACGTTCATGCTCTCTTTATCTTCGGGAGATATTCCTCCAAAAACCGTATGGACGCCGTCAAGATGAGGGCAAGGGACGAAACAGATAAAAAATTGGCTTCCTCCGGTATTTGGTCCCGCATGTGCCATTGATAGAGTACCTTTTTGATGTTTGTGAACGTTTGTCGAAGTCTCGCACTTTATAGCCCATCCCGGACCGCCCGTCCCGCTCCCATGTGGGCATCCGCCTTGTGCCATAAAGCCGGGAATAACTCTATGAAAATTGAGATTGTCGTAAAAACCTTCGTTTGCCAAATGAGCGAAATTTGCGACGGTATTTGGAGCTTCTTCTTTATAGAGTTTCAGTTTCATTTTTCCTTTGTTTGTCGTAATGATCGCATAATTTATATCTTTTAACGCCTCTTTTGATATATCATACTCTTTTAGTGCCATATATTGTCCTTTTGTTCAAATAGTTTTAAATTTGGTTCCAAATTATAGTAAAAGTGCCTTTAAAGCAGCTCTATTGTAGAATTTGTCAGTTCAAAAAGAGGGTGATCTCTATGGTTTTGATAAAAGATGTCACGATAGCCGAAAGAGGAGAGAAAAAGTCGATTCTTCTGCATAATGGAAAGATAAAGAAGATCGCGGATTTTATAGATCCAAAAGGCTGTAAAAAGGTCGTAGAGGCGAGCGGATTGATTGCTCTTGCGAAGATTACGGATTTAAACGTTAGAATAGAGGATGATCTTTTAACGATAGAAAATCTTCATAAGCTTTACAAAAGCACGAAAAAAGCGGGCGTGGGTAAATTCGTACTATCGCCTAGAATTAGCCCCCTGATGGAAAATCAGACATTTTTATCTCTTCTTACAAAAGAGCTTGAAAGCTCATTTTCAAATATTCACCTCGCTATCAAAGCTTTAAAGGATAAAGAGCTTACCAAATTGAACAATATTTCGACGCTTTTGAAAAACGATATCAATATAGTTCAAGAAAACTCCGATATAAACGGAAATTTGCTAAGACGAATTTACGAATACAGCAAAATGCATAAAAACCTTTTTTTCGTTTTTTGTGAAAACAAAATTTTGAACGACAGCGGCGTTATGAACGAAGGTGAAGTCTCTTTTAGACTAGGACTTCCCGGTATCTCAAAAATCGGCGAGATAAGCGAAGTTGCAAAAGTAGTGCAGATGAGCGTACATTATGAAGTGCCGACTCTTTTTCAAGCGCTATCTTCCAAAAAATCGATCGAGCTCGTTTACGAGGGAAAAAAGAGTTTTTCAAAGCTTTATACCGAAGTTTCTATACACCACTTATCTCTTGACGAGAGATCATGTGACGGTTTCAACACTTACGCCAAGCTAAATCCTCCTCTTAGAAGCCCGGAAGATAAAGAGGAGCTTTTGGAGATGTTAAGAGAGGGGAAGATCGATACTTTGACGGCTCTTCACTCTCCAAAATCGATACTTTTCAAAGATGTCGCTTTCGCGGAAGCGAAATACGGAATAGATACGATGGAGAACTATCTTAGTATATGTTATACTTATCTTGTAAAAGAGGGGCATATCGGATGGAAAGAACTAGTGAAACTAATATCTCGAAAACCGGCTGAAATAATCGAAGAAAAAGAGATTGCGGCCGTCGAAGAAAACCGTAGTGCCGATATAATACTATTTGATCCTAAATATGAATTTAAGGTAAAACAAAGACACTCCCCATATTTCGGAAAAACTCTATATGGTAAAATTCTTCACATAAACGAGTAAAAATTTCAATTTATAATAATATATTTCTGAATATTTACGATATTAAGTTATCATGATTTGAAATTTTAATATCAAGGGGTTAAATATGCACCAACACGACAAAATTTATCCGCCAAATCCGGAGTTTGCCAAAAATGCGAGAATAAAGAGCATGCAAGAGTATCATGCGCTTATGAACGAAGCGAAAGAGGATTATGAAGGTTTTTGGAAAAGGTACGCAGACGAAAAGATCAAATGGCTTGCACCTTACGATAAAGTGCTCGATGAATCCGATGCGCCTTTTTACAAGTGGTTTACAAACGGAAAACTTAACGTAACGATTCAATGTATCGATAGACATTTGGAAAATAGAGGCGATAAAATCGCGATCTTGTTCGAAGGTGACAGAGGGGATGTACGAAAGATCACTTATAAAGAGTTAAGTCTTGAAGTGAATAGATTCGCAAATTTATTGAAAAATCGATTCGGTGTAAAAAAGGGAGATAGAGTCGTACTTTATATGCCGATGATACCGGAAGCTGCTTTTGCGATGCTAGCTTGTGCTAGAATCGGAGCGATTCACTCCATAGTTTTCGGAGGGTTTAGCGCCGAAGCGTTGAAAGACAGAATAGAAGATGCGCAGGCTAAATTGATTATAACCTCCGACGGAGCCTATAGAAAATCAAAACCCTATCTTCTCAAACCCGTGGTTGACAATGCGTTAAAAGATGGAATAAAAAGCGTGGAAGCCGTTTTGGTCGTAAAAAGAAATAATGAAGATATAGAATGGATAAGCGGTAGAGATCACTGTTATAACGATTTGATAAAAGAGCAATCCGACATATGCGAGCCGGAAATTATGGATAGTGAAGATCCGCTCTTTTTGCTTTATACTTCCGGAAGCACCGGAAAACCTAAAGGGGTGCAGCATGCGCAAGCGGGTTACATACTCTGGGCGCAAATGACGATGGAGTGGGTTTTTGATGTGAAAGACGATGATGTTTACTGGTGTACGGCCGATATCGGTTGGATAACCGGACACACATATATAGTTTACGGTCCGCTTGCGGCCGGTACTACAACGGTAATGTTCGAGGGTGTTCCTACATATCCCGATGCCGGTAGAGCCTGGAAAATGGTGCAAGAGCATAAAATCACGCAATTTTATACGGCGCCGACAGCTATTAGGGTACTTCATAAAATGGGTGAAAACGAACCTAAAAAGTATGACCTTACATCATTGAAGGTTCTAGGAACCGTAGGAGAGCCGATCGATCCTCCCGCTTGGCAATGGTATCATGACGAGGTCGGAGGAGGCAGATGCGCCATAGTCGATACTTGGTGGCAGACGGAGACGGGAGGTCATATGATCTCTCCGCTTCCGGGAGCAACGCCGATAAAGCCGTCATGTGCAACATTCGCGCTTCCTGGTATAATGGCCGAAGTGATAGAGAGAGACGGTACTCCTAAAGAGGTGGGTGAAACAGGACTTTTGTGCATAACAAAACCTTGGCCTAGTATGATTCGTACGATTTGGGGAGATCCGCAACGATTTAAAAAATCATATTTCGGCGATGCCGTAAAAGATTCGAAGCCGGTCTATTTTTCCGGTGACGGCGCTATGGTCGATGAAAACGGGTATATCACGATTACCGGTAGAGTTGACGATGTCATAAACGTTTCGGGTCATAGGTTAGGAACGGCCGAAATCGAAGCTGCGGTTGCCGAAGATGAAAAAGTT
>Ga0256914_1001486_pt1 | contig 20994 bp, 20 predicted proteins | sample HulkmetaG_FD_191571 | JGI IMG/M metagenome (GOLD analysis project Ga0256914, IMG submission 191571) | Hydrothermal chimney microbial communities from Main Endeavour vent field at the Juan de Fuca Ridge, Pacific Ocean - Hulk | ecosystem: Environmental > Aquatic > Marine > Hydrothermal vents ... | reverse complement strand
CGCCCACCCCTTCGTCGATAACACACGCGTAATCGCCGCCGTCAGCGTCGTCTTCCCATGATCAATGTGCCCTATCGTCCCCACATTCACATGGGGCTTCTTCCGCTCAAACTTCTGCTTGCTCATGGCCGTTTACCTCCTTTTCCTCACTCAGGCACGGCACCTGCGCTCTTTTGCCGTGCAAAGATGGATGCTTGAGTACGTGACACAACCCCTGTGATGCATAGAGTACACCTTACCGCACACTGCAAATCACGTAAAAACACGCTTGCAGGGCGCGCTTCGTCCTTGCCCCGCAAGCGTTTTCCGAAAGCCCACGACCGGATTTGAACCGGTGACCTACGCCTTACCAAGGCGTTGCTCTGCCTCCTGAGCTACGTGGGCATACAATGCCCGGCCGCTAGAGCGACCGGGCATCTGGTGGGCCGGGCTGGACTCGAACCAGCGAAGGCATACGCCAGCGGATTTACAGTCCGCCCCCTTTGCCGCTCGGGACACCGACCCACAATTCCAGGGCAATCACCCCCAACCAGAGCCGACGGTCGGACTCGAACCGACAACCGTCCGCTTACAAGGCGGATGCTCTGCCGATTGAGCTACGTCGGCACGTTCACCTATATATTATACGCAGGTTATGGGGCGCGTCAAACTTTGCCCCCGGTAGAGCACAAAACGCATCAACTTAGGGATGTGCCACGCTCATTACGAAAGCGCAAGGGAGTATATGCAACTCCGCGCGGCCTGTCAAGTTCACTCGCGAATTCGGTTCGACACCATGGCCGCGCGAAACAACGTCCCAAAAAACGCCTCGACCGTTGGAAGGGTAATCCATTCCCCCCAATCCACACGCTGAAGATGCGCTCGCGGCACCAAAAGTCCCAGACTATTGCTGTCCACCCCCCGCGTCGGAATGCGCTGGAACTCCCCGCGCCTCAAAAAGGACCGCAACGAAGACACAGGCGCCAAAAACGCCTCCTCACCCTTTTCTCCAATCACGTGACACCAATAATCGGCTCGCGTAACTTCAATGCCCGAAGCAACACGCTGCCGCGTGTTCATGACCTCAAAGTAAAGATTGCCGGTCTCCTCGGCCCGTTTGTCCCATTTAACCTCCACAGTAAACCGCCGACCCGTAGCATCAATGACACTTAGATCATAAGCATACCCATTATACCCGAGCCGCACATGAGCCCCTTGCAACATGAAGTAAAGGGCTACACGCAATTCATTGAAATGCCCTTCACGCAACTGTTGAGCAAACTGCTCTGGCGTGTTAAACCACCTTCGGACCATGCACAGTCACTCCGACTGGGTTGCCGCGGCCACCCTCTGCCGCCGAACCTCGTACAATGCCAGCGCGCCGGCCGTTGCCGCATTCAAGGACGTGGTTCGTCCCCACATAGGGATACGGACCACACCGTCACTTCGTTCCCGCAGGAGACGACTGACGCCTTCCCCCTCACTCCCCACAACAATACCCACAGGGCCAGTCCAATCCACCTCCCAGAGAGTAGGGGCTTGGGGAAGCCCTTCCAAAGCGTAAACCCAGACGCCGGCCTCCTGGAGCATCTCCACCACCCGGGCCAGGTTGGTTACCAGGGATACAGAAAGGTACTCTACTGCGCCTGCAGACGCGTTCACCACAGCAGGGGTGATCAACGCGGCCCGGCGTTTAGGGATTACAGCCGCGGTCACCCCAGCAATCTCCGCGGTACGCAATAAATTACCCACATTCTGCGGATCTTGCAGGTGATCTAACACCAGAACCAACGCGTCCGAGCCTGCATCTTCCACCCGTTGAAGCAAATCCACCTCATCCAGATAGGGATATCCATCTGTTAACAGAGCCACACCCTGGTGACCACTGGATCCAGCCCGCCGGGCAATTTCGCTGCGCGGCACATAAACCACCTCACATCCTCGCTCTGTGGCCTCAACCACAATGTCACCAAGGATGCCTTTAACCACCGTCCCCTGGGCAATGTAAAGCGTGTGACAGGGCCGACGTGCAGCCCGCAACACAGCCAAGACCGCCTGGCGTCCATACACCCACTCTCGCGGCATTCGGATGCCCTCCCGTTAGCGGGCCCAACGCCATGTGGTTCCTTGAGGCGAATCCTCCAGAACCACGCCCAGTTGTGCCAATCGGTCACGAATCTGATCGGCCAGGGCCCACTGTTTCTGTTTGCGCAACTCCGATCGCACAGCCACCAGTGCTTCAATAAAGGGCTCGGCTTCTGCGGCCTTAACCTCCGCTTTCAATTCCAATCCCAGTGTATGGACGAGTTCCAAGAAAGTAGCCTGTGCTTGCGCAAAAGGTTGCCCCCCCACCCCTGCGTCTCGAGCCGTGTTAATGGCTCGCACAAGAGTGAAGATGTGGCCCAATGCACCCGCCGTGTTGAAATCATCATCCATCGCGGTCACGAAATCAGCGCGGGTTTGTTCAACGTGCTTTTGCAGCGCGACCACAGCATCTCCTTCCACCATCTGGCCCCGGGGCGGGCGCAATGCTCCTCGCAAGCGTTGTAAAGCCCGCTCTGCATCTGCAACAGCCTCATCGTCGAACCCCAAAGGTTTACGGTAATGGGAAGAGAGGACGAGCAAGCGTAATACATCCCCCTCATGTTCGGCCAAGAAATCGTCAATTGTCACTAAATTGCCCAGCGACTTGGACATCTTCTCCCCGCGCAATTGAAGCATACCGTTGTGTAACCAATAGCGAGCAAAGGGGGCTTTCCCTGTAAATGCTTCGGACTGAGCGATCTCGTTCTCGTGGTGAGGGAAAATAAGGTCACTCCCACCCCCATGAATATCTATCTGTTCACCCAGGAAGTAGTACACCATAGCCGAACACTCAATGTGCCAGCCAGGCCGTCCCTTACCCCATGGACTTTCCCACCACGGTTCACCAGGTTTAGCGGCTTTCCACAGGGCAAAGTCCAGGGGATCCTCCTTGCGCTCATCCACTTCGATGCGCGCGCCAGCCCGCATCTCATCAGGATGGCGGCCGGAGAGTTTGCCATAATCCTTGAACTTGCGCACCCGGTAGTACACATCTCCGTCAACAACGTACGCGTATCCCTTCTCAATAAGCGTCTGCACAATGTGGATAATCTGAGGAATCACCAAACTCACGCGTGGATAATAATGTGCAGGCAACAGGTTCAGCGCCCGCACGTGCTCAAACCACTCATCTATGTAAATTTGGGCCAAGTCAAAGGGATCCATGCCTAACTCACGCGAACGGTTGATGATTTTATCGTCCACGTCCGTGAAATTCATGACATGCACCACACGATAGCCACGAAACTGCAAGTAGCGCCGAATCACATCAAATACCAACGCGGACATGGCGTGGCCAATATGAGCTTTGTCGTACACTGTGGGACCACACACGTACATCCGCACCCACGGTGGATCCATAGGCTCAAATGGTTCTAATCGACGCGTTAAGGTGTTGTACACATGCAACGCCATTGATGCCCTCCTCATCTTAACGTTGATTATCTTTCCCTGTGTCAGAAGCACTTTGATCCGCCAACACCGCGAAGATCATACGCCCCGCGGATGTCTGGAGTACTTTCGTGACGGTCACGTGGACAGTTTCACCAATGTAATGCTTCCCATCCTGAACCACAACCATGGTACCATCATCCAGGTAACCAACGCCCTGCCCCGGCTCCTTCCCCTCCTGGATCAGGTGAATGTCCAGTGATTCCCCAGGCAGAAGAACTGTCTTGACCGCGTTGGCCAACTCGTTAATGTTCAGGACTTCCACATTTTGCAAGGTGGCAACCCGGTTCAAATTATAATCATTCGTCAGAATAGGACATCCCAAACGCCTGGCCAGCCGCAAAAGTTTCTCATCGACCTGCTTTACCTCATTCACATCATCTTCGATAATTTCCAGGGTGACCCACCGTCCCTCCTGGAGTTCGTGCAGAATTTCCAACCCACGTCGACCGCGATTTCGGCGCAGAGGGTCGCCAGAATCCGCGATGTACTGCAGTTCGTTTAACACAAAGCGGGGAACAAGGAGTGGGCCAGGGATAAAGCCGGTACGGACAATGTCCGCAATGCGCCCGTCGATGATAACGCTGGTGTCCAACAGTACCGGCATGGGGCCCCAGCGTTTGCTAAGCCCTTTAGGCGTCAAACGGAATCCCCGTTGCCGCCACAGTTCCAGCAAATCCCGATACCGTAATACCGCAGCGACCACCCCGAGATAGGCAAAAATGATGGCCCCCACCAAGGGGAGAAGAGAACCAAAAGGAGATGGCAAGCGACTAAGGGGAATAGCGAGGATGGCCGAGATGACCAAGCCCACAAGCAATCCTACGCTTCCCGCAATCAAATCGGTCAAAGGCACATTCCGCAACCAGGAAACCGCGGCTTGCGCGGGGCGAATAGTAATGTAGGGGAAGACAAAGTACCCTATCAGGGCCCCTAATGCCGTTAAAGGAATGCCCCAGCGCAAAAATTCCATATGTGTCCAAACCGGGGGTACGCCGGGAATCCAAAAAGCTACCTCCCAGCCCAGTACCCCACCAAGCAACAAACCCACCAACCGCGCTGCACGACGATACATGATAAGTCCTCCAATGAAAAATAATGGAATGAATCAAATAATAAATACGAACAAGCCGGTGCGCGACGGCTTCTACATAACCTCTCTAAGGATAACTTGTGCCTTGCAAAACGTGTAGAAAGTTACGGTGAATGGTCCATGGGCGCCTCCTCTGAATGGAGCGAAGGCTGGGCCAACGCCTGCTGGGCCCCAAACGCGTAAATCGTGTGGGGGGCTACCTCGAGCGCTGCTTCAAAGTGCCGGCGCGCTTCTCCATCCTCACCCTGACGACGAGCGATAATCCCCAAGTTGTAATGGATCGCGGCCTGGTGTTTTGGGGACAAGCCTAACCGCTCCCGCGCTGCGAGAAGTTGTTCCAAAGTTCGACGCGCCTTATCCACATGTCCCAGGCGGAAGAGCACAATAGCCCGATTCATCTCCGCAAGAGCGCGTGTCAACGCGTCAGGCCGCAAGCGTACAGCCAGGTCAAACGCGATAAGACTATCGCGATACCGGCGACGAGATGCCAGAAAGTTGCCTACATCAGTTAACCACCGTCCTCGTAAAGTAACCATGTACAGGATAAAAAAGAACAGAATGGGATTCACCAAGTACCCCATCTGAACGAGTCCAATGCCCAGGGCCGTAATAATCACCCCCTCAATGGCGAACTGCAGGGACAGGGGTTCCTGGCGAGTCTTGGACAGAAAACCGAACAGCCCAATAAACGCCAGCCCTACAAAGGCAATCAATTGAGATAACGATATAGATAGCCACATGGTTCCCAATCCTCAATTAAAACGTGTGCAATCCCCGCCAGAATTCCTCATCTTTAAGAAGAACGATTTTGCTTCTCTCCGTGGTTCATATACAATGAAGTAGAGTTAATCTCTCCCGGCTATAATCAGATTAAACGCGCGGACATCCACGAGTGAGTATATATTACCACATCCTCGTTGACCACCCTAGTTTAACGCTCAGGAGGACGGAGAAGGGACCATGCCCATCTACGAATACGTGTGTCTAGACTGTGGACGTCGAGTTAGTCTCTTTTTCCGCACCTTTAGCGAAGCAGAGAACGCAACACCCACGTGCCCTCGTTGTGGTTCCACACGTTTGATTCGGCGTATTTCCCGAGTGGCTGTAGTGCGTTCAGAGGAAAGCCGGTTGGAGTCCATGATGGACACCGATTTTCTGGGCGACTTGGACGAGAACGATCCCCGCTCTCTGGCCCGCTTCATGCGTCGCATGAGCAATGAACTGGGCGAAGACCTGGGCGATGAGTTTGAGGAGGTGGTAGAACGCCTGGAGGCCGGGGAAAGTCCTGAAGAAATCGAGAAGCACATGCCCGAACTCGCAGGGGAGGACCTGGGAGGGGCAGGCGAGAGCAGTACAGAGTCGTCAGAAAGTGGAGAAGTGTGACGCCCTTTCCAATTCAGGGACGCAGCCCCAGGCGACGTGCAACGCGCGTCCGAATGACCCGGTGTAACGTGGGGACCGGATGTTGCCCGTCCAGAATAACCCATCGCTTACGGTCTTCGGAGGCTAGGCGAAGGTACCCGGCACGCACCCGTTTGTGGTATTCTATTACCTCCTCCTCCATGCGATTCCAATCATCTTGCCCCTCTCCTGCTCGCTTGCGGGCCAACCCCACTTCTACAGGCACGTCGAGAAGAAATGTGAGATCAGGCACCAGCCCCCCCGTGGCAAACCGGGTCACCGTGCGCAACATTTCCATGTCCAGACCGCGACCATATCCCTGGTACGCATAGGTGGAATCCGCGTATCGGTCACATACGACCACTCCCCCGCGTTCCAGGTGGGGCTTAATGACCTGCCGTACCAGTTGGGCGCGGGACGCGGAAAAAAGCAGCACCTCGGCTTCTGGAACCATGTTCCGATGTTCAGGATCCAGCAGAATTTGACGGACCTGGTCCCCGATGGCAGTGCCGCCCGGCTCGCGGGTAAAGAGAACATCCACACCGCGTTGGCGCAACCACTCGACCAGCAACCGCGCTTGTGTGCTCTTACCACTACCCTCTGGCCCTTCAAATGTGATGAACAGACTCACCGGGTCTCCTCCTCTGTGTTGGTCAAGAAAGCCAAAAGAAAAAGATTCATTTCACTTCCAGCGTGTAAAGCACTGGAAGTGAAACGAATCTCCCCCGTTCACGATGGGTGCGCTTCCGCAACCGGCCACTTATTCCCGGTAAATGCGCACACGCCGTTGCGGCTCGCGACCGTAACTGTGGGAAATGAGGTTGTACGAACGCGCGAGTTCGTGTTGTAATTTACGAATTTCAGGAGATGCCGGCCGAAGTTCAACCACAGGCGCACCGGCCAGCACCTTCTGAATGGCTTCCTCAGCCTCGGCCAGAGCTTCCGCTACTGGATCATGATCCACACTTTGGGAAAGGGCAAAAAGATCCGCGAGGATGTTTTCCATCTGCGTGACAGTATTGGAACGAAGCACGTAGATGGGCACACCACGACGTTCAGCCTCAGCAATGGGCTGAGGTCGCTTACGGAAGTAGTTTTTCAGCGTCAGAACAATGTCTGCAAGGCGCAATTCATCCACCAATTCCACAGGAACACCCAGGTTCCGTGCGGCTTGGCGTAAACGGTTTTGGCCCACACCGTACGGGTACACGTGCAATGTGCGCGGTTCACGGCGAGATGGGGTAACGCCTTCGGTCTGCCCTCGACGCCCCTGACGCACATCCTGAGCGGTTACCGCGCTCTTTTCAACGTGAACTTTCCCCTCCTCGTCTCGATATCGAACTTCGGGGGTTAACGTGCGGCCGCGTAACAGCGCATCCACTGCCTCGGCCACATCGTGATGAACCACCATGTGATTCCGATCCTTAATCTCGATGAGCACGTCGAACGTGGGAGGAGCACGACGTTCCAGCACGGTCTTCTGCGTGCCGCGACGTCGGGCTTCTTCGTCACTCAGGGTCACGCTCTCCACCCCACCTACCAGGTCAGAAAGTGTGGGATTCATCAGGAGGTTCTCCAACGTGTTCCCGTGAGCCGTGCCAATGAGCTGCACTCCCCGCTCAGCAATGGTCCGCGCGGCAATAGCCTCCAACTCACGGCCAATCTCATCGATGATGATGACTTCGGGCATGTGATTTTCCACAGCCTCAATCATTACCTCGTGCTGAAGAGCCGGAGTTGCCACTTGCATACGTCGCGCGCGGCCAATAGCCGGGTGTGGAATGTCCCCGTCGCCGCCGATCTCATTGGAGGTGTCCACAATCACCACCCGTTTCTTCTCCGCCAGGACCCGTGCTGCCTCACGCAACAACGTGGTCTTGCCTACCCCAGGACGTCCCAGCAAAAGCACATTTTTACCGGATTCGATAATATCCTGGATGATATCAATGGTGCCGTACACGGCCCGTCCCACGCGGCACGTCAGGCCCACAATTTTCCCCTGGCGGTTACGGATGCAGGAAATGCGGTGCAGTGTGCGTTCAATGCCCGCGCGGTTATCCGCGGTGAACTCACCAATGCGGCTCACCACGTATTCAATGTCCTCCTGGGTAATCTCCCGGTCGCTCAGTTGGTATTCCCCATCCGTATACCGGGCTTCCGGGACTCGACCCAGGTCCATGACGATTTCCAACAAATCATCGGCTTTGTTGGCCTCACGCAAGGCCTGGGCAATATCGGGCGGTAACACCGCCAACAGAGCGTCCAGATCGTCGGTAATGCGTGTTGTTTCTGCCATCATATGCGTCTCGTATTCCGTGTTCAGGCGCACGGTCGCCATAGGCTCACTTTCCAATAACGTGTTAATTGTCAATATCTTATCCCTTATGTAGATACGAGGACAAGAACGAAAAAGTTCCTGTCACCCGGTTTCCTTACGCTTTTGAAATCGAGTAAACGCCGGTTTCCCTCCCACTTCCAGCAAAGGCACGGCCGTTTGCGGGGCCGGCGCATCCGCGCGCAGGGGCACAGCCAAGTGCCGCACAAGCCATAGGCTTTCGGCCACAGGCTGAGCACCACGTCGTATCAGGGGATCCCGCACGCCTCCCTGATACTCGGGTATGGCCACATAAATGGGACGTTTGCGGTCGGTTTGGGATGCCAACTGAAGACCATAAGATACAAACGCATCCGCGTTCTCGCGCACCTCAGGGGCCAGCAGGTAACGCACCCAGCGCCCTTTTCGTCCGACCCGTACGGACACAGCACCTTGCAGATCCCCGTTCCACTCCCACACAAACACGCGGCGCTGGGCGTGCGGCATCCACGCGTAGGGGATATCCGTCCCATTGTTCGTGGTCAACCCCTCTGCAGCCAGCACCACCTGGGGAATAACACGTCGCCAAAGGCGGCGGAATTCCCACTCATCGGCAGTTGTCCGCGGCCATATCCGCCCGGGAAGGCGTATTTCCTCGGACGCGGGGGGAGAAATTCGGAACACAACTTCCTTACAGTAGAGCCGAAACCCTTCCTGCTGTAACACATCGAGCAACACACTGTCAGGAGGAGGGGCAGCGTAGAGGCGATACACCCCTTGATGCATTGCATCGCGAACCGCAAAGCGAATCAACTCCTGCCAATGCGCGAGGGACTCCACCTCGTGCTGGGCTCGGGAAGCGGCGAACGCGATATCCCATTCCGGGCGTTCACGACGCCGGACCGTCTGCAGCAGGTATACGGCACCCAGCCGACTGTATCCCAGGTATGTGCGAGTTTCCCGTCCAAACCACGCCCTAACGGCCTGGCGTATAGGCGCGTAACCGGCAACCAAGTGTTCCTCCAGCACCAGAGGAACACCTCGGGATTGTAAGCGATATATGTCCACTAAGTTGCGTAATTTAAACGTGCGAATGGACAAGGTGTCCGTCGTCAATAGACCTCCACTCCACCGTTCATGGACCCATTGCCATGTTTTCTAAGGCCATTATAACACAAAAGCACAAAGCATCGAAATCACGTCCCCGTTGGATTTAGGGCTTTTCGATAATCCATCAGTGCGGGCTATACTAGGGGGGATCCAATTCACAACGTGGAGTACGTGCTATGTACGGGGCTGTCGAAGCAGGTGGAACCAAATTCGTGTGTGCGGTGGGCACAGGCCCGGATAACCTTCTAGAACGGGTCCAGTTCCCCACGCGAACACCGGAAGAGACCATGGCTCGCGTAATCGCCTTCTTCAAACCGCATCTCTCCCGCCTCGAGGCTATAGGCGTCGGCACGTTTGGTCCTGTGGACGTGCATCCGACCTCCCCTACCTATGGGACCATCACATCCACCCCCAAGCCGGGCTGGCAGTACTTCAACATCCGAGAAGCCTTAGAACGTGCCCTGCACGTACCGGTCTACGTGGAGACCGATGTGAACGCGGCAGCGCTAGGAGAACACCAATGGGGGGCGGGTCAAGGCCTGCACACTTTTGTGTACATCACTGTGGGTACGGGCATTGGAGGGGGCGCTTTAGTCGAAGGGCACTTATTGCACGGCCTAATGCATCCGGAAATGGGACACATGCGAGTGCCTCACTACCAGGATCAGGACCCTTTTCCGGGCATTTGTCCCTTTCACGGAGACTGTTTAGAGGGCCTGGCCTCAGGCCCAGCGATGGCTGAACGGTGGCACGCGGATCCGGCAACCCTTCCACCTGAGCACCCCGCGTGGGATCTGGAAGCCCACTATTTGGCTTGGGCCGTGGTGAACCTGGTGACTATATTAGCCCCGCAACGCGTTATCCTGGGCGGTGGAGTGATGCATCAAGAACACCTTTTCCCCCGCATTCGTGACAAAGCCTCACGCATCCTCGCTGACTACGTTGCCCCTCTGGCCTCGGAGGACGCGTGGGAAACGTACATCGTACCACCGGCCCTGGGTGATAACGCGGGTATCCTGGGAGCGTTAGCATTAGCCCTTCGCGAGAATGCGGGGTAAGGACTTGGAAGACCGCATCATCCCGCGCGGAGCACCCATGTGTGTTCCCCATCAAACAAGGATGGCCACACGCGGGCGCACAGGGTGTGTTTCTGCCAGGGTGGAGAACCCTTCGCACCGGAAGAAGGGGTTACAATCAACGCGGGGGTATGGGGCAAGGACTGGTCGCACTGACGCCAGGTCGGTCGTATGACCAGAGGCAAGTTGTCAAACAGAAGGTGAATGTGGGCAAAATACGTTAATCCCGTCTCCAGCCCCAGCACCTCCCGGTAAAAGCGCACGGCCGCGGGCACATCCCGCGCGTAGAGGGAGACTTCGAACATGCCCACCACTGGCGGCGGGGCACTGGGCTCTGAGGCGGGATCAGGGATGTGCGCGCCCCGCTCCCAAGTACCCACGTCCAAAGCCTGCACCAATTCCACAGGGTTCCCGTCTGGGTCCAGGAAAATAAAGCGCGCCAAGCCAGGAACCACCTCCTCGAAAACAATCGGACGCTTCAACTTTCTGAGCCACGCTTTAGCCTGGACAATATCCTCCACCTCCAGGGCGGGAACAATGCCGTGAGGACCTCGGGCCCGACACTCAGGGCGTGGAGCACACAACTGCCAGCGAAAGCCATCCGGCATGAGGAGGAAACTCCCCTCTGCGCGGATCCCCAGCGCGCGTCGGTAAAAAGCGGAGGCTTGGCGTACGTCATTCGTCCACAAGAGTAGGGTCTTCAGGTGCATGAGGAGCGCTCCTGTGTTAACAGGTCCATGTGCTGGTCAGGTAGAACACACTCAAGGTGATGAAAACCCCGCCCGCGGCACCGGCCAAGAGTTGGGCGGGGGTGTGTTTTTTGCGATATAGACGGGCCCAAGCGACCAAAGGCAGGAAAAGATAAGTCCACCCTGCTATCGGCCCAAACACCAGTACGAGCAGAGTGGCAAAGCCGCTCACTCCGACCATGTGCAGACTAATCTTCCAAAAGTTGGAAACAGTGAACATCACAACGCCTAACGTCGCGTAAATGAGGGCCAAAAGCCACACCAAACGAGGGGCTCCAACCGAACACAGAACAACCAGGGCCAAGATATCGCTGCTCAAACTCACCAAAATAAAGCGAGGCCGATCCGAACGACGGCTAAGTTCCCAGTCACTCACCCATCCCTTACGTACTCCCACCCAGATGTAGGCAAAGGGAATCCCCGTAAGGATGAGCAAAGCAACCAGCGCCCACCCCACCCCCTTCCACCGGGCGGAATGCCACCCGAGCAAAGGGAACACAAACAGCGAGAGTACAGAACTATCGAAAAGGACAGAGACCCACCGGGCCAACTGGGATTTAGACACTCACCTCCTCCGCGTGTTCCCCTGGATAAGACATGACGTTCTGCCAGGGAAGGAATTCAACCGGATGCTGTGGTCCTATTCTCCCACCACTTGCACGATAATTTCTCGACGACGGGGCCGATTATCAAAATCAATAAAGGTGATCTGCTGCCAAGTGCCCAGAAGCAGCCGCCCCTCGCGAATGGGGACAGTCAGAGATGGGCCAAGAAGGGCTGCACGCACGTGTGCGTACCCATTCCCATCGCCCCAGCGCAAGTTATGCTGATAATCTCGGTCCTCGGGAGCAATCTCATCAAAAAGGCGCTTGAGGTCGGCCAGGGCGCCGCTCTCGAATTCAATGGTAGTGATTCCGCTGGTGGAACTGGGAGAGAAAAGGGTGACAATCCCGTTGCGCAGACCCGATTCCCGCACGATATCCCGCACCTGTGGCGTGATGTCGTGCATATCGGTATGTCCTTTGGTGGAAAGGCGGATGGTCCCCGTGTAAATCATGGTGCCTCCTTTCCCTGCAATGCATCATTGGTAGCAATAGATTCTACCACGGCTTCCCATTCTTCCCACAGCGCATCTAAACGTTGTTGCACGGCCTCGTACTCCTCACTCAAACGGCGGACGCGGTCCAGGTCCTGGGATTCCCCGGCCCGACCAATCTCCTCGCCTAAAGTGTGTAACCGCTCCTCCAGCCGGGCAATACTCTCCTCGATCTCCTGGCGTCGTGCCTGTACCCGTTCCAAAGCCTTGCGCGCGCGACGTTCTGCCTTGCGTTGTTCCCATTCTTGGTGTCGCGAGCCTTCATCCACGTGATTGGATACTGCCTCTTGAGCACTTCGGGCATCTCGCCAGCGCACGTAAGCCTCCCACCCGCCCAGTAGAGGGTACACCTGTCCCCCCTCAACAGCCCAAATGTGGGTGGCCAACGCCTGAATGAGATAACGGTCATGGCTGACAAAGATGATAGTGCCGGGGAAATCTTGTAAGACCTGCTGTAACACTTCCTGCGAGGGGATATCAAGGTGGTTGGTGGGCTCATCCAGGAGGAGCGTGTTGGGCCTTCGCACGGAGAGGAGAGCAAGAACCACCCGAGTACGCTGACCGCCGCTAAGTTCTCGAATGCGCTTGAACACGTCATCCCCATGAAAGAGGAAACTGCCCAACAGGGTGCGGGCTTCCTCTACTTCCATGTGACGTCGGGCAGAGAGAAGAGTGTCCAAAACGGTTTTCTCCGGATCCAGGTCGGAGTGAGTTTGGGAAATGTACCCCACACGCACACCCGTACCCCGACGCACGGTACCAGATAACGGGTCCAACTCGCCCAACAGGGTGCGGAGAAGTGTGGTCTTGCCCGCTCCGTTCGGTCCGACAATGGCCACGCGCTCTCCCCGGCGAACCGTAAGATCCGGTACCTGCAGAAGAGGATGAACCGGATCGTAACCGACAACCAAGTTTCGGGTTTGATAAACAATGTCGCCGCTGGTAAAGCGTGGGATGATACGTACGCGGATATGACGGTGTTCCCGGGGGCGTTCGATAGCTTCGGTTTCCAGGAAACGTTGAAGTCGGGTTCGACGTCCTTGGGCTTCCTTGCTACGCTGGCCCGCGATGTGACGACGGATGAACTCTTCGGTACGACGGATGTATTCTTGCTGCTGTTCCCACAGCCTCATGCGCGCTCGAAAACGCTCCTCCCGTTGACGTACGTACGCACTGTAGTTGCCCCGATAGGTTTCAAGGCGCCCAAACCCCAGTTCCCAGATGCGATTAGTGACTTTATCCAGGAAGTAGCGATCGTGGGCAATGACGATAAGGCTACCGGTAAAATCATTAAGCCAGGTCTCCAGCCATTCAACAGCAGCGATGTCCAGGTGATTCGTAGGCTCATCCAAAAGCAAGAGATCAGGGTCCTCCAACAGAAGGCGAGCCAGGAGCGCGCGAGTGCGCTGGCCACCACTCAGGTGATCTGCAGGCATATCATATTGGTGGGCGTGGAACCCCAAACCGTTGAGCACAGCACGAATACGGGCTTCATACGTGTACCCGCCTCGCCGTTCAAACTCCTCCTGAAGTGTGCTGAACTCGCGCATCGCGTTCTCGTCGCCCTGGGCCATGCGTTCAGCCAGGCGGTTCAAGTCCGCTTCCATGTGGCGCAGGTCAGCCACCGCGTCCAGCATCATATCCCATAAAGTGTGGTGAGCAAGAGTGGGCGGATCCTGGGGAAGATAACCAATGCGCAGATCGCGGCGGCGCTCCACCTTGCCTGATGAAGGTTCTTCCACCCCGGCGATGATGCGGAGAAGGGTGGTTTTCCCCTCGCCGTTCGGTCCGACCAGGCCGATGCGGTCACCTGCCTCCACCCGGAAGGTAAGGCCTTCGAACACATCGTGACCGCCGTAATATTTGCCGATGTTATTGGCCACAATCAGAGACATGGGTCTGGAACAACTCGCGCTGGGTTATCGGATTAAAATGATTGGGACAAGGGGATCATTCCACAAACTTTGCATTCGGGGAAAATCGTGGGACAACCGGGAATAGGATTTGTGTGCATTGGATTTCTTCAGGAACGACGGTGAACAGCCAAAATCAACTGGCGCACCAAAATAGTGGTGAAAGCAGCCCAATAGGCCGGGAGGAGAAGCAACAAGATGGGCAACAGGAGGCTCATCCCGGTCAGAAGAAGCAGGAGAAGGGCCGCGCCCAAAGTGTGAAGCGGGTACAGCAGCACGATGTACACCGCGTTCCGGAACAAAATAAGCGCCCGAGATTCATCCTGGACAGCCATCACCGCCCACAAGTACACGTTCGTTAATCCCCAAACCAGCAGGAGCCAAATAAACGCCACACTCAGGTAACGCCATCCGCCGCCCAACCGTCCGTAAAAAATCACATTTGCCAACAGCACTCCACCCAAAAACCAGGACAGCCCGGCCAACTTCCAGGCGGTTAGAAACACCGAGCGCGCCTCGTCCTTCCACATTCCCACGTGAATGGCCCGACCATCAGCAGCCCGGCGAACAATCTCATGCAAAGCAGCCAGGGCCGGAGGAGCGGGGAGAATCAGCACCGTGGAAAGCCACGTCAACACCGAAATAGCGACTAGCGGGAACAAATCCTCATACACCACTTTGGCTGCCAACCAGGCAATGACCAGTGGATTGGTGCCCTCATACCGGTTTGCCATAGACGCCTTCCTTCGTGGGGAGATCTATGGAGTGCTCCCGTCCCTCCGGCTCGTCAGAAGCGTACCCCCTGTCTCATGCCAGCACCATTATACGGAAAATCCCCCAAAGCACCAGATAGGCTATGAGGTTCCGGAATTGAAGGCCCAGGTAGGGCTTAATAAATGCTTCACACAAGACCTCGACAAATTTGCACGCATACGATGTCTCATTATACTGTACGGCTCGGGCAGCGCTGTCCCAAATCTTTTGTAATTCCCCCAAACATGACCGACGCGTCCTGCTCGGCCACGAGAGGTTTTCAGGGCCATGAAGGCCCTCCTCGTACAATGACCGTCCCCTCTCCTTGAATGCTGGGCGCGTCCAGCAGGGCATTCAGCCCAAACATCAAGGAGGTGTTTTCCCATGCGCTTGTACGAGTATGAAGGGAAGAAATTGTTCGCTCAGGTTGGCATCCCGATCCCGCGCAGCGCGTACTTTACCAAGGCTGAAACCGGAGCCATCGGCGCGGATCCCCAATTAGAACGCATTTTCGACGACTTGGGGGGCCGAGGTGTGGTGGTGAAGGCCCAAGTCCTGGCGGGAAAGCGCGGCAAAGCGGGCGGAATTCGCTTTGCCCATTCTCCGGAGGAACTCCAGGAGTTGGTCGAAGGGATGATTGGCACGCAATTCCTGGGAGAAGAAATCACCGGGGTGCTCATCGAAGAGAAAGTGGAGTTTGTGTCCGAGCACTACATTAGTGTGACATATGACACAGTGCGCCGGCAACCTGTCCTGGCCATTGGGCGCGAGGGGGGCATTGATGTGGAGGAACTGGCCCGAGAACACCCGGAAAAGTTGGGCCTGCGACACTTCGGCCCCATTGTGGGCCTGCTCCCCTGGGTGGCACGGGACGCGGCAGCAGAGGTGGGTTTCACCGGCCGAGAATTGCACAAGTTGGCCGCGATCGCGGTCAAGATGTGGGAGTTAATGGTCCGTACCGACGCGCGGTTGGTGGAGATTAACCCCCTGGTGAAAACGCCCAACGGGGAATACATGGCCCTGGACGCGGCCATTATCCTGGATTCAGACGCGCAGATGCGCCACCCTGAATTGAACTTCCCGCCCCGCCAGGCCACCGGTCGCCCCCTCACTGAACGAGAACTTATTGCCCAGGCTATTGATGAGGGGGATTACCGAGGTGTCGCGGGGAAGTACGTGGAACTGGACGGGGATATTGCCATGCTCACGTCCGGTGGCGGGGGATCCATCACCCTCATGGATGCCATTGAGGCTTACGGCGGTCGCCCTGCCAATTACACAGAGTACGGTGGGAATCCCCCGGCAGAGAAGGTGTATCGCCTGACCAAAGTGGTTGCTACCAAACCCGGACTGCATGGGCTCCTCATCGCGGGAGGCATCGCTAACAACACACGAGTGGATGTGACATTTGAAGGGATTGCCCGCGCGCTGGAGGAAATTCGTCCTCCCTATCCTATTGTCATTCGCCGTGCAGGCCCAGGGGAGGAAGAAGGGCTACGCCTGATGCGAGAATTGGCAGAACGGCTGGGATTGGACATGGAGGTACACGGCGCGGAACTCCCCATGACCGAGGCCGCGCGCATTATTGTGGAAAAAGCTGCCGCGTACCGGCAACGAGTGGAGGGATAAACAATGGGCATTCTCATCAGTGAACACACACGCGTGTTAGTACAGGGCATCACTGGACGCGAAGCGTCCAAGGTGACCAGGGAGATGCTGGATTACGGCACGAAGGTGGTCGCGGGTGTCACGCCCGGCAAAGGTGGCCAGGAAGTCCATGGGGTTCCCGTGTACAACACCCTGAAAGAGGCGCTATCGGAACACCCTGAAATCAACGCGGTACTCACTTATGTGCCCCCGCTGGCCGTTAAGGACGCGGTGTTTGAAGCGCTGGAATACAACATTCCCTTCATCAACATCATCACCGAACGAGTTCCCCTCCTGGACGCAGCCCAAATTTACTCTTACGCGCGCACCAAACCGGCTACGCGCATTGTGGGGCCCACATCCGTGGGGGTTATCAACCCCGGGGCTCGGGTGAAAGTCGGCCCTATCGGGGGCGTGAACGTGGATCGGGTTTACCGTCCTGGCTGTGTGGGGGTCATCTCCAAGAGTGGCGGCATGACCACAGAAACGTCTTGGATTATCCGCCAGGCAGGGTTTGGCATCTCCACCGCGATGGGCATAGGCGGGGACTTTATCAAGGGCAGCGCGTTTGTGGACCTGGTCCCTCTCTTCTTCAACGACCCCCAAACTAAGGCCATTGTTATCTTTGGCGAGCCCGGAGGAGGAGATGAGGAAGCCCTGGCCGAATATCTGGAGAAATACGGGATGAGAAAGCCCATTATTGCTTTCATCGCGGGCCGCTTTGTGGATCACATGCCTCAGGGAGTGCAATTCGGACACGCGGGCGCGATTGTGGAGCGGGGCATGGGAAGTCCGGCGAAGAAAATCGGCGCGTTGCGTCGTGCGGGCGTGCTCATCGCCGAAGTTCAGCATGAGATTGGGGCCTTGCTGAAGGATGTGTTAGGTGCAGAACCTGCATAAGGGGAGTAGGATGAACTTCATCACATTTTCGACGTTCACCGCGCCGAAAATGTGATGAAGTTCTCTTCGCTTTCTTTGTGTGCTCTTACGCGGGCACGGGGAACGACCGACACAGGTCCATGACTTCCTGGTGCACCCGCTCTTGCAGGTCTTTGTTCCCAATGTCGTTGAGAATTGCCCCAATCCACGCCGCGATCTGGCGCATTTCCTCGGGCCCCATCCCCCGGGTGGTGACGGCTGGGGTGCCCAGGCGAATGCCGCTGGCCACCAAGGGAGGCTTCGGGTCATAGGGGATCATGTTCTTGTTTGTGTGAATGCCCGCTCGGTCCAGAGCCTTCTCGGCCTGCTTTCCGGTCACTCCCAGAGGACTGAGGTCCACCAAGAGCAGGTGATTGTCCGTACCTCCGGTAACGAGGCGCACACCGTACTTGAGGAGTTCTTCTCCTAGAACCTTGGCGTTCTCCACAATGCGGCGGGCGTACTCCTTGAATTCGGGCTTTAACGCTTCCTGGAAGGTGACCGCTTTGGCCGCGATGATGTGCTCCAGCGGTCCGCCCTGGAGGCCGGGGAAGACAGCCTTATCAATGCGCTCGGCCAAGTCTGCCTTGCAGAGAATCAGCCCGCCACGGGTGCCACGCAGTGTCTTGTGGGTAGTGGAAGTGACCACATCACAATAGGGCACCGGATCGGGGTGAACGCCTGCGGCAATGAGACCGGCCACGTGTGCCATGTCGAACATGAGGTACGCGCCCACGGCATCCGCTATCTCCCGCAGTTTGGGGAAATCAAACCAACGGGGATACGCGCTGGCTCCCACCACAATGACTTTGGGTTTGTGCTGGTCTGCCAGGCGGTAGATTTCCTCGTAATCCAGCCGTTCGGTCTCCTTGTTCACTGTGTAGTGGACAAAACGGTAAAACTTCCCGGTAGCACTCAAACGGAAGCCGTGGGAAAGGTGCCCTCCGTGGTCTAACTTCATGGCCAGAGCCGTGTCACCGGGTTCCATAAGCGCGTAATACGCGGCCTGGTTAGCCTGGGTACCCGAATGAGGCTGCACGTTTGCGTGGTCCGCGCCAAAGAGCTTTTTGGCCCGTTCGATGGCTATACGCTCTACAACGTCAATCCACTCGCAGCCGCCATAGTACCGTTTGCCCGGATACCCTTCTGCGTACTTGTTGGTGAGCACGGATCCAGCCGCGGCTAACACGGCCGGGCTCACATAGTTTTCAGACGCGATGAGTTCCACACCCAGCCACTGCCGACGTCGCTCCCCTTCAATGGCCTCAAAAATTTCGGGGTCCACGTCGGCCAGCGCCTGACGAGGGTCCGGCAAATCAAGCCATGAAGGGATACCGGCATCATTGCCTTGGGAAGCAGCAGTCTTTGAGTCCGCCATCATTGGTTTGCCTCCTTTTTACTCGAGCATAAGCGTTATCTCGGACGTATTTCTGATTGCTCAAGTGTTCACACAAGTATAATCCAATTTGGCCGATAGAACACAACCACGCGGCTCCATTATCGCGCCCTGCTCTCCCCCCCATTTTTATGATTTACATGATAACAATTGACCTTCCCATCCTCTGTGTGTTACAATGCGTGTGAACACGGGGAAGGGAAGTTGAGGGCGTCCACTATGCCGGCTATGCACGCTATTCGCCAGCGCATCCTGCAAGTTATTCGAGAACGGGGAAGAGCCACGGTGGCCGAATTGGCCGAAGTCCTGGGGATGGCCCCGGTCTCGGTGCGTCATCACCTGGACATTTTGCAAGGGGATGGACTTATACGGGTGGATGGTGTGCGCCGCAGAAGCGGAGCCGGACGTCCTCAACACGTGTACACGTTAACCGCGGAGGCCAGCCGCTTTTTCCCAAAGAATTACGAGGAAGTGCTTCACCACCTGCTGGACGAACTGAAGGCAACGCTTTCAGCCGAGGATGTAGACGCTCTTGTCCGGCGCATTGCTCACCGTATGACCGCGACGGTCTCGCCGGAGCCCGCAGAGGACCGTACAGACCTCATTATTCGCTTTCTCAGCGAACGGGGGTACATGCCGCACCTGGAGGAGAAAAACAACGGGTACGTATTGTGCGTGACGAATTGCCCTTACGCGGATGTGGTTACCGCGCATGAGGAACTGTGTCGACTGGATGCGTATTTGGTGGCCCATCTGCTGGATTTACCAGCCCCGCCGCAATGGGATCAGACCATCCGGGAAGGACATTTACGGTGCCGGATGAGGATTACATAGGGGGCTTTGAGTTCTCACGTTCTGGAGGCACTTGCATGTACGATAAGTACGGGCGACACATTCATTACCTGCGCATTTCCTTGACGGACGCGTGCAACCTGCGTTGTGTGTACTGCATGCCTGAAGATGTGACTTTCATGCCCCGGTCCATGCTCCTCGAGGATGAGGAGATTCTCCGCCTGGTGCGCATCTTTGCCCGCCTTGGGGTGGATAAAATTCGTCTGACCGGGGGCGAACCCACTATTCGGCCCCGCCTGGTGGAACTGGTACGACACATCCGACACGTGCCGGGCATTCGGGAGTTAACCATGACCACTAACGGCTTGCTGCTCCCCGAATTAGCGCACCCCCTAAAACAGGCGGGGCTGGACCGGGTGAACATCAGTCTGGATACACTGGACCCCCAGAAGTATCACACTATTACCCGCTGGGGACACCTCGAGGATGTGTGGGCAGGAATCCACGCGGCAGAAGCCGCGGGCCTGGAGCCGATAAAGATTAACAGTGTGGTCACCCGCGGGTTCAATGAGGAAGATGTGGTGGACTTGGCTCGACTCACCCTGGATCATCCCTGGGATGTGCGTTTTATCGAGTTGATGCCTGTAGGGGGGGTCGCGGAATTTGCCCAAAGTGCAGTGGTGCCTTCCCGGGAAACGCGAGCCCGCATTGAAAAGGCGTTGGGGCCTCTTCAGGAGGTGGCCGGATATGATCCCCGCGATCCGGCCCGTCCCTACCGGCTGCCCGGTGCCAAGGGCCGCATCGGGTTCATCGACTCCATCTCTAACCCCTTCTGCGCGGGGTGTACTCGCATCCGATTGACCGCGGATGGCAAGTTGCGGCTCTGCCTGCTTCACGACATGGAGGTGGATTTGCTCACACCCATGCGAGAAGGGGCCGATGATGAAACACTGGCTCGGATCATCCGAGAAGCCGTGTGGGAGAAACCCTGGGGCCATGGTCTTGCCCATAATGTGATTCCTCGCTCCCGTCACATGTCCCAAATTGGGGGGTAGACGGGATTGGGCCGGTATCTTAACGGGTCGATTCTGAAGTACCGGGCGTAGAATGCAGTGACACGCGGTTTGACGATTACGGTGTGATGTTTGTCCGCGAAGGAGAGGAGAGAGGCTATGGTGAGCAAAAGCGATCTGGTCCGAATCGAGCCCTATCTTTATGAGATT
>Ga0256914_1001485_pt1 | contig 21005 bp, 19 predicted proteins | sample HulkmetaG_FD_191571 | JGI IMG/M metagenome (GOLD analysis project Ga0256914, IMG submission 191571) | Hydrothermal chimney microbial communities from Main Endeavour vent field at the Juan de Fuca Ridge, Pacific Ocean - Hulk | ecosystem: Environmental > Aquatic > Marine > Hydrothermal vents ... | reverse complement strand
GCCCACCGTGCCGCAAGCCCTGGCCGCGGGCGCGGATTTGGTGGCCTTCTCGGGCGATAAACTGCTGGGCGGCCCCCAGGCCGGCTTGATCGTGGGGCGCCGGGCTCTGTTGCAGCGCTTGCGCCGGCATCCTCTTATGCGCGCGCTGCGGGTGGACAAAATCACTTTGGCCGCGCTGGAGGCCACCCTCACCCACTACGCCCGGGGCGAGGCCGAGCAGCAGGTCCCCATCTGGGTCATGCTGGCCACGCCTGTGGAGCGGATCCGGCAACGGGCCCGGCAATGGCAACAAGCCCTCGGCCTGGGGCAAGTGCTTCCGGCCCAATCCACCGTAGGCGGTGGGAGCCTGCCCACGGCCACCCTGCCCAGCGCGGCTTGGGTGCTGACGACGCGCAAGCCCCACGCGCTGGCCCGAGCCCTGCGCACGCAACCCGCGACGCCGGTGGTGGCTCGGGTGGCCCAGGGTCGGGTTTGGCTCGACCCGCGCACCGTGCTTCCCGAACAAGACGAGCCGTTGCTCCGCGCCGTGCGCGCGGCCTGGCAGGCGCTCGGTTAAAGACCTCGGGGCCGGCCAGCGCCGGCCCCGCGTTGGGCCAAACCATCAACCCCGGCGTTGCTGGTTTTGCAGCCACATCTTGACAAACACGGGCACCTCGTCGTCTTCCAACAACTGCGTCCAATCTTCGCGCAGTTCATCGGTCTCGGGGACCGGCTCCGCGGGGGCCGGCCGCGAAGGGGCCTCGGCCGCGGTGCGCCGGGGGACCGAGTGCCCAGGCCGCGCGCGTTGCTCGCGGCGGGACGAGGGCCGCGGACGCTGCCCGTCGAAGCCCGTCGCGACCACGGTGATGCGCATGCGCCCCTCCATGCTTTCGTCGATGACCGCGCCGAAGATCAGATTGACCTCGGGGTGTGCCACCGAGCGGATGATTTGCGATGCCTCGTACACCTCGTGCAAAGACAAATCCTTGCCGCCGGTGATGTTGAGCAAGATGCCCCGCGCACCCTCGATGGTCACATCCAGCAACTTGCTGGAGATGGCCGCTTCGGCTGCCTTGCGGGCGCGGTCGTCGCCCGAGGCTTCGCCCACGGCCATGAGCGCCGCGCCACCCTCGGACATAATGGCCCGTACATCCGCGAAATCCAAGTTGATGAGCCCGGGCACGGTGATCAACTCCGAGATCCCCTGCACGCCTTGCCGCAACACATCGTCGGCCGCCCGGAACGCGTCTTGCAAAGTCATGCGTTGGTCCACAATGTCGAGCAGGCGGTCGTTGGGGATGACGATGAGAGTATCCACGGCCTCGCGCAGGTTGGCGATGCCCTCTTCGGCCACCTTGGCCCGGCGAGCCCCCTCGAACGAGAAGGGGCGGGTGACGACGCCAATGGTCAGCGCGCCTTCTTCACGCGCCAAGCGGGCGATCACGGGCGCGGCACCGGTGCCCGTGCCACCGCCCATTCCCGCAGTGATGAAGACCATGTCCGCGCCTTTGAGGGTCTCGCGCAGTTCTTGCTGGCTCTCTTCGGCGGCTTTACGCCCAATTTCGGGGTTGCCGCCCGAGCCCAACCCCCGGGTGACCTTCTCGCCAATGCGCACCCGAGATGGAGCCAGGCTCTTGGCCAAATGTTGGGCGTCGGTATTGACGGCCACAAAATCCACGCCCTGCACCCCTTCGGCGATCATGCGGTCCACCGCATTGCAACCGCCGCCGCCCACACCGATGACCATGATGCGGGCAAAAGGTTCTGGCGCTGCATATCCGATCTGAGCGTTCATGATTTCAAACCTCCTCGCGGATGAATGTATTTTACCAAGATAGACGCGTTTTGTAAAGAGTACAAAGGTTTTTCGCGACAACATCGCGCGCGATAACGCGCGTATCGGCCGCGTTTCAGGGCAACAAGCCGCGCAAAAAGTGCAGCACCCGCTCCCACCAGGGTTCGCGCGCGTCCCAGCCGCGCGTCGCGGGCGTGAGCGATTGCTGATACAAATGCGCCAACTTCAGCGCGCCCACCGTGGCCGCGAAAGTGGTGTCCTGCAAGCGTCGGGGCAGGCCGGCCAGCGTCTCGGGTTGGCCAATGCGGCTGGGCAAACGCAGCACCCGAGTGGCCAAGGTGCGCAGCCCCGGCAGGTGGGCCGTCCCACCGGTGAGCACCACGCCCGCCGCCAACAGGCCCGGCACGGACGCGGCCTCCACCTGCTGAGCCGCCATTTGCAGCATCTGCTCGACCCGAGGGCCGATGATGAGCGCCAAGTCCGAAGGGCGCACCTGCAGTTCGGTCTCCGCGCCAAAGGGCCGGATGTTCAACGGCTCTTCGTCCTTCGCGTTCCGCGCGGGCAGGGCACGGCCATATTCGACCTTGATTTGTTCGGCCACTTCCAAGGGGATGTTCAACCCGTAGGCCAGGTCGCGCGTGATGTGGTCGCCGCCCCAAGGCAAAACGGCCGTGTGCCACACTTCCCCTTTGGCGTAGACGGCCACGTCGGTGGTGCCAGCGCCAATGTCGAGCACCACCACGCCCATGTCGCGCTCGGCTTGGCTGAGAACGGCCTCGCCCGCGGCCAGCCCCCCCAAGACGAACCCCTCCACCGCGGCACCGGCTTCTTCGACCGCACGACGCAGGTTGAGCAGCGCGGTCTTTTCCGCGGTCACGATGTGCACCTCAGCCTCCAAGCGGTAGCCATACATGCCCAAGGGCCAAGGCACGTCTTTGTCGTCCAGCCGAAAGCCACGGCGAATGACATGCACGACTTCTTGGTTGTGCGCGATGGTCACCGCGCGAGCCGAGTCCTCGGCCCGCCGGATGTCGTCCTCATCGACCACTCCGCGGCTCACGCCCACCGCGGCGCGATGGTTGCGGCTTTCGACGGGCGACCCCGCGAACGTAACATAAACCGTTTCGATGGGCTGCTGCGCGATGCGGGCCGTGCGCTCCAGCACTCGCCGCAGCACCCGCTTCACCTCGGTCATGTTGACCACCGCGCCCTTGCGCATCCCTCGGCTGCGCTCCAGCGCGGCCGCGATCACTTGCAGCCCCTTGGTGGGATGCGGCACCGCGGCCAGCGCGGCCACTTTGGCCGTTCCCACATCCAGCGCCACCAAGGGCGGGCCATCGTATCCGCGTGTCGTCATTGCCTACCTCGCCTCGCTTTCGAAATGCAGCGTGGGCGTTTGCCACGCGCCCAAATCGATCCACACCGGGTACAGCCCTCGGGCCTCCAGCGTGGCCGCCAACGCGTCATAAACGGCCAGGCGGGTCTCCAGGCCCGAGGGGTCGTGGCCGACAAACACCAGCCAACCCGGTTGGGCGCGCCATCCCAGGCCATACACCGGGTGATACACCAACGGCTGCGCCGCGCCCAAGCGCTCACGCAAGGCCAAGGCCAGGCGGACTTGCCCTCGCGTCGGCGGCGGGGGTGGCTCCATCCCGTCCTGAACCTGCACCTCCACCACAGGCCAAGCCGGGTCAGCCGCGGCCGGGGCCGCGAAAGCCACCCCTTGCGCGTCGACCCACCACGATTGAGTCCCAACCTGCCACACCAGCACCGGCTGCCGCTCTTGGGCGTGGATCACCATCCGGTTGGGCCAGACGACCTGGACGCGCACGTCGGCCAACGCGGGCCACGCGGCCCGCACCATTTCGGCGACTTGGTGCGCATCCACCGCGCTCAAGGGGCGCCCACGCCACGCGGCCACCGCGGGCAGCGCCCGAATTTGGGCGGGGTCGGTCCACCGTAGGCCCGTGACCTCGATCTCGGCCACCCGCAGCGAGGGATGCCACGCCAAAGCCAACGTCACGGTGAGCAGCAGGAGGAACCAGCCCCACGCGGCCCACCGCCGGGGCCAGGGCACGCGCCACCCACGGGCTCGGCCGCGTGCCGAGCCACGGCGAAGCGCGCGCGGTCGCGGCATGGGGGCCACCCCGCGCGCGGGCGGACGCGCCAAAATCGGCGGGCCTTGCTCCGACGTCACGCGTTGCGACGCCGGCCGCGGGCGCGTCCGCGGCCGCGCGCGGCGGGGTTTGGCCGTTCGCGAAGGCGGTTCCCCCGCCCCCGTCGGGCGCGTCATCACGCGCGGCGTGATTCGCGGCAGGGTGTCCAAGTCTGACCCACGCGTCATGTCAACGCTCTCCGGCCCGCTCCAAGGCGAGTTCGATCAGCCGATCCAGCAACGCCGGATAAGGCAGCCCAGAGGCCTCCCACAGTTTGGGATACATGCTGATGGGCGTGAAGCCCGGCAAGGTGTTGATCTCGCTTATGTAGAGGATACCGGTGCTCGGATCGAGCAGGAAGTCGACGCGCGCCATGCCCGCGACATCGGCCACCCGATAAGCCTCCAGGGCCAACGCCTGCACCCGGCGGGTCAGGTCGGCCTCTAACGGCGCGGGGATGAGCAAGCGAGAACCCGCGTCGAGATATTTGGCCTCATAGGTATAAAATTCGGCCGCGGGCACAATTTCGCCGGGCACCGAAGCCTGGGGCTCGTCGTTGCCCAACACGCTGACCTCGATTTCGCGGGCCCGCTCGATGCCCCGCTCCACCAGCAGACGGCGGTCATGTTGGGCAGCCTCGTCCAAGCCGGCTCGCAGTTGGGCGCGATTGCGCACTTTGCGCACGCCGACCGACGAGCCCAAATTCGCGGGCTTGGTGAACAAAGGATAGGGCCCCACGGCCTCCGCGGCTTCCAACACGGCTTGAGGATTCTGCTGCCAAGCGTGGCGGGTGAACACCGCGTAATCCACCACGGGCAACCCATGGGCCCGCATGATATCTTTGAAAAAGCCTTTGTCCATGGCCAGCGCGGACGCGGTCACGCCCGCGCCCACGTAGGGCACGCCGGCCAGTTCCAGCAGGCCCTGCAAAGTGCCGTCCTCGCCCCAGGGGCCGTGCAACACGGGGAAGACCACATCCAGTTGGGCCAAGAACTCGACCACACCATCGGCCCACGCCCACAAGCCGGCCCGCGAGGGGTCGGGGGGGATGAAGACGGGTTGGAGGCCCGCGGTATGGCCCTGGGCCAAGGCCTCGCGCGCGTCAGGGCCATAGAGCCAGGCGCCCTGTTTGGTGATGGCCACGGGGTACACCTGATAGCGCGCGGGATCCAAATGGGCCAACACCGAACGCGCGGACATGAGCGAGACCTCGTGCTCGCCAGAACGGCCGCCGAACAACACGGCTACACGCAGTTTCGTCACGCCTCACCTCCCGAGACTTCCAGCCACGTGGGCGGTCCGTAGGCCTGGGCCACCTGCCGCGGGTCCCACGCGCCCAGCAGTTCGATTTCGGGTTCCAACAGCACGCCAAAGCGCCGGTAAACTTCGCGGCGCGCGTGCACCAGCAACGCCCATACATCGCGGGCCCGGGCGCGGCCGCGGTTGACGAAGAAGTTGGCGTGCAATGGGCTGATTTCCGCGTCGCCCTGACGCAAGCCTTTGAGCCCGGCCGCGTCGATGAGGCGTCCGGCGAAGTCGTTGGGCGGGTTTTTGAACATCGAACCCATGCTCGCGCCCGGGGGTTGGGTTGCCCGGCGGCGGGCTTGCATCGCCTCGACCCGGGCTTGCAGCGCGGCCGGGTCAGCCGCGCGCGTCAGACGGAACTCCGCCTCCAGCACGACGCCGCGGATCTCGCGGCGTTTGAGGGCGCTGGAACGATACGCGAAGCCCAACGCGGCCGCGTCGACCACGCGGCGCTCGGCCCGACCGGAGGGTTCCCACACCAACAGCGTGGCTTGGGTGAGCACATGGGCGATCTCGCCGCCGAACGCGCCCGCGTTGCCCACGACCGCGCCCCCCACCGTACCAGGGATACCCGCCGCCCACTCCAAGCCGGCCAAGCCTGCAGCCACGGTGCGCCGAGCCAGCGCGCCCAACGACGCGCCGCTGGCCGCGCGCGCATGCGCGACCTCGGCCGCGAGGTCCAACGCCACGTGCCGCGCTCGGTTGAGCACGACCACGCCCCGCACGCCCTCGTCGGCCACCAGCACATTTGAGCCACCGCCCAAAATGTGAAAAGGAATGCCGCGCTCCCAGAGCCAAGCCACAGCCGTGGCCAACATATCGTTGTCGTGCACCGTCAGCAGCGCGTCCGCGGGCCCTCCGATGCGGGCCGCGGTCCACGGCGCCAGGGGGACATCGAAACGCACCGCGGGGCCGAAGCGCTCGGCCAACGCGTGTCGTTGCTGCGGGGTGAGGGGCGCCACGCGGTTCACGGCCCGACCTCCTGGGGCAGCACACCCAACTGTCGGAAGATGCGCGGCGCGTCGCCGGCCGAGAGCAGCACCACCACGGCCGGGGGCCGCACTTGCGCGGCCAAAAGGTCCGCGGCATGGTCCAAACTGCGGGCATGGGCCACGAAATGGGGCCCCCGCGCGCCCCGCGACGCGGCCAGGGCTTGCGCCAAGGCAGCCGCGTTGACGCCGGGCAGCGGCTGCTCGCGCGCGGGGTAGATGGGCAGCACCAGCACCGCGTCCGCGGCCTGCAAAGCGCGTAGGAAGCCGTCCCACAAGGCGCGGGTGCGGCTGTAGGTGTGCGGCTGCCATACGGCCCACAGGGTCGCGTCGGGGAATTGCTCGCGCGCGGCGGCCAAGGTCGCGGCGATTTCGGTGGGATGATGGGCGTAGTCGTCGACCCAGGCCAAGCCGGCGCGGCGCGCCACGATGGTGAAGCGCCGCCCCGCGCCGGGGAAGTCGGCCAACGCGCGCGCGGCCGCGGGCACATCCAAGCCCAGGCGATCCACCACGGCCAGCGCGGCGGCCGCGTTGGCCACGTTGTGCAGCCCAGGCACGGCCAGGCGCACGGGCACGGCCGGCCCAGCAGGGCGCTGCAGCCGAAACGCGTAGCCACGGCCGGGCTGCCGCGCCAGGTCGACGACGCGGTAATCTGCAGGTCCTTGCAAGGCAAAGGTGCGCACCCGCGGCGTGGCCGAAAGCCGCGCGCGCAGCGCTCGGACCCCCGGGTCGTCGGCCCGCAACATCAGCGTGTCGGTGACTTGCTGGGCGAACGCGACGAACGCGTCCAAATACGCGTCCCAGGTGGGGAACAAATCGGGGTGGTCGTGCTCCAACGTGGTCACCACCGCGACCTCGGGATGCAAGCCCAAGAACATGTGGTCATACTCGTCGGCTTCGATGACGAACCACGGGCCGCGGCCTACGCGGGCGTTCCCCCACCCCGGCACCTGCCCGCCGACGATGAGGGTCGGGTCTTGCCCCGCGCCGACCAGGGCCCACGCCAACATGGCCGTGGTGGTGGTCTTGCCGTGAGTGCCGGCCACGGCCAAGGTGCGATAGCCCGCGGTCAAGGTGGGCAAGAACGCGCGTCGGGTGAGGACAGGCACCCCCGCGGCCTGGGCCGCTTGCACTTCGGGGTGCTCGCGCGACACCGCGGAGGAACGCAGCACCAAATCGACCGCGGCCACATGGGCGGGGTCGTGGCCCACATGCACCGAGATGCCGCGCGCGCGCAGGGCGTCCACGCGCGGGGTGTGAGTGCGATCGCAACCGCTCACGGTCCACCCGCGCGCGTGCAACACTTGCGCGATGGCCGAGAGGCCAGTTCCACCGATGCCGATCAAGTGAATGCGCGGTCGGTCGGTCATAGCGCCCTCAAATGAACACCACCAGCACGAACACAAAGGCCGCGGTGACGACGATGTAGAGCAACGGCACCCCCAAATAGCGCGGGGGCATACTTTCCACCATGCGCAAAGCCGCCATGCCTTGCGGCGTCGTCGCGTCGGGGGGGATGATCAGGTTCCGCATAAACGCCTGGTATTCGGGCTGCATGAGATAGTCCACTTCGTGCAAGAAGAACCACAGAGACCCGACGATGAGATAGCCGTTGAGCAGGCCCAACAAAAAGCCCAACAGGCGGTTCTGGAGCCAATCGCGGCGGCCACCCCCACCGCTGCCAATGCCCGCAGGGGTTTGATATCCGAAAAAGGCCATGAACAACAACACGAAGGCCCGAATGAGGAACTCGGCGCGGGGTGAGGTTTGCAAAATCCATGGCGCATACACCTCGATCAACGTCAAGATCATCAGCGCAACCAACATGCTGAAAGTCACCAACAACTCTTTGGCCCATCCGCGCAGCGCGCCCACCACGCCGAAGAGCACTTCCAGAAACCAAAACAGGTAGACTAAGTGCACCATCGTTCCGCCCCTCCACGATACGGGGCCCGCGCGACCTCACAACAAGGCCAACAGCAAGAAGACGAACAGCACCAACATGACCACGAGCGAGGCATAGACGCTCTGGCCCAGCACCGGCTTCGCGATGTAGGCCGGCGCCATGTAGCGCAAGAAGTTGGGTTCGGTGAGGCCATAGGCTTCTGGGGCTACAAACGCATCAAAGGGATACCCATAGCCGGCCAAGTAGTACCACAACGAGCCGGCCAGCAAATAGCCGTTGATGGCCCCCAAGACCGCGCCCAAAATGCGATCTTGGGTCCGCGTGGTGCCGATGCGAGCCGCAAAACGACCCAACCCCGCGGTTTCGTAGCCGATAAAGGCAAAAGTCAGCAGCAGGCCGGCGCGAATCAGCACCTCGGTCCTCGGGTTGACCTGGTCGGCCAGGGGGGCGAATGTCCAACTCGGCTGCGGGGGCACAGCGTTAGGATAAAGTTCGATCTTGGGCTCGCGCTTGTTCAGGAACAGGGAGATGATGACAAAAGCCAACACCAGGCTGGAGGTCACCAAAATTTCGCGCACCCAGCCCCGAATCGCGCCCACGGCCGCGAAGAAGAGCACCAACAGCCAAAACACCACCTGCAGTGCGAGCATGGTCATCCCTCCTCGCCTGCGGCCAGGTCGCGCAGCAACGCGGCGATGCGATCTGCGGCGTGGGGTTGGGCCAAGCGTTGCATGGCCGCACGCATGGCCGCGCGTGCGGCTGAGTCGAGCAAAAGGGTGCGCACCACGGGCAGCAGTTGGTCGGCCAAGTCTGCGTCCGCGACCACTTGCGCCGCGCCCCGTTGCGCCAGCCACTGGGCGTTGACCTGCTGGTAGCGCCACGCGTACGGATAGGGCACCAACACCGCGGGCAGGCCAAACAAGGGGAATTCCCCCAACACCGACGCGCCCGCGCGCGCCACCACCAGATCCGCGGCCGCCAGAGCCGCGCCCATGTCACTGTCGTACAAGAAGGGGAACGCCCGATAACGACGCTGCAAACCCGGGTCCAAAGATTGCCAATGGGCCTGCACCACGGGCCAGTCGAGATGGCCGCTGATGTGCACCACTTGGGTCAAAGCCAGCAGGTCCTCGAGATGCGCGGCCAAGGCCTGATTGATGCTGCGCGCGCCTTTGCTGCCGCCAAAGACCAACACCACAGGCTCGTCAGGGGCCAACTGCAAGTGCTGCCGCGCTTCATCCCGCCGGCCGACCCAGGCAGCCACCTCTTGCCGCACCGGATAGCCGGTGACCACCACCCGCTTGCCCGGGAAGAACGCGCGCGACGCCTCCACCGTGACCGCGACCACGTCCGCGAAGCGGGTGAGGACCCGCAGGGCCAGGCCGGGCTCGATGTCGGGCACATACAGCAGGGTGGGGACGCGCCATCCGGCCAAGCCCACTGGCCCAGCGACATAGCCGCCGGTGAAAAACAGGGCTTGGGGACGAAACGCGCGCAAGATGCGGCGCGCAGCGAAGAAGCCGCGCGTCAAACGCCAGACATTGCCCGGCAAAGCGCGCCACCCCACCCCGTGCAACCCCGCGGCCGGGATGGCGCGGAACGGCACGCCAGCCCGCCGGACCAAGTCTTCTTCCATGCCCCCCTGACCGCCTACCCACAGCACCTGGGGCGCGTCAGGCGCCAGGCGCTGCCACACGGCCAGAGCGGGATACACGCCGCCGCCGGTTCCCCCGGCGCAAATCAACAACCGCACGATTCGGTCCTCCTTGGGCCTGGGCCGCGCGGCGGGCTTCACCGGCCACGCTGAGCACCAAGCCCAGTGATGCCAAGGTCACGGTCAAATTCGAACCGCCATAACTGAAAAAGGGCATGACGTTGCCTGCCTCGGGCAACAGCCCGACAATGCCGGCCATGTTGAGCACGGCCTCGCCCACCAACCACAGAACCAGGCCGCCGGCCAACAGCCGTCCCATAGGGTCGGGCGCGTCGGCGGCAACTTTGAGCCCCCGCCACAGCAGGAGGCCAAAGGTCGCCACGACCAGCGTCGCGCCCACCACGCCCCATTCTTCGCCGATGACCGCGAACACGCTGTCGGTGTGCGGCAAGGGCAAGTAGTAGAACTTGCTCTGGCCTTCGCCAATGCCCACGCCCAGCCAACCGCCGCGCAAGAACGCCCAAATGGCCTCACGCAAATGCCCCTCGACTTGTGCGGGCGCGCGCAGCGCGATCCAAAAATCGCGAAAACGGGTCACGCCCACCGGATACAACCAACGCATGGCTGGAATGCCAATGGCGAGGACCAACACGGCCACGGCCAGGGTGAAGCCCACCTGCTTGGGATGGGCACCGGCCAAAAAGAGCATCATCATCCCCAGCGCGAACACGGTGGCCGCGGCGCTCAAGTCGGGCTGCAACAGCACCAACAACGCAAACACGCCAGTGATGGCCCCTACCGAGACCAATTCGGTGCGCCAATCGGGCATGTCGCGGCGTCGGGTAGTGAGCCAAACGGCCAAGTACACGATGAGCACAGGCTTGGCGAACTCCGCGGGCTGCAGGGAACGCCCAAACAGGGTGCGGCCCGTAACGCCCGCGAGGCGATTGCGAACGAGCAAGACCAACAGCGCGAGGCCAACGGCCGCGGCCAGCACAGCCACCAAGCGAGGGCGGGCCCGCAGCGGAGCGTATCCCACCCGCCACACCACCAGCATGAACACCAACCCCACGGCCACGAACACAGCATGCCGCACCACGAAGTAGAAGGCCGGCTTGTCGGTGCGGGTCACCGCGAAGGCCACGGAGGTGGAGTAGACGGCCACGGTGCCCTCAACGAGCAGCGCGAGGATGATGAGCAGCAACGGCCAATCCACCGTGGCCCACCACGGCGTTGGTCGCGCTTCCGAAAAGGGGCGGCCAGAGCGAGGCGCCGAGGCCTCGGGGCGAACTATGGCAATGCGTGGACCCATTGGCGAAACTTCTCCCCGCGTTCAGCAAAGTTGCGAAACTGGTCGAAACTGGCGCAGCCTGGCGAAAGCAGCACGACCGCGCCCGGTTCGGCCAGGGCCGCGGCCCGACGCACGGCCGTTGCCAGATCGGGCACCACGGTGAGGGTCTGGGGGCCGGGCCCTTCGGCGGCCTCAACCGCAGCCCGAATGAGATGCGCGGCTTCGCCAAACAAAATCAAGTGCTGCACCCGCTGCCGCACGGCCTGGGCAAACGCATCCCACGGCAGGTTTTTGTCGCGGCCGCCGGCCAGCAAAACGATGGGTTCCTGCTCAAACGAGGCCAACGCGGCCAGCACCCGCGCGGGGCTGGTGGCAATGGAGTCGTTGTACCAGGCCACCCCGCGATGCAACCGCACCAATTCCAGCCGATGGGGCACGCCGGTAAAGCCCTCGACCCCGGCGCGCATGTGTCCGGGCTCCAGGCCCAAAGCCCGAGCCACGGCCAGGGCCGCGGCCACATTGAGGCGATTGTGCCGGCCACGCAGGGCCACGACCGAGGCCGGCAAGAGCGGCTCCTCGCCACCGTTGGCCGCGCGCCACACGAACATGTCCGCGCGCAGATACACGCCCTCGACCCCAGCAGGCGGGGGCGTAAGGCCAAAGCCGATCAAACGGCCCCGGACCTGGGCGCGCAAGCCCCACGCGTTGGGGTCCTCCCAGCCCAAGATCGCCACATCGTCCGCGCGCTGAAAGGCCAAAATGCGGGCTTTGGCCGCGATGTACGCGTCCATGGTGCCGTGGCGATCCAGGTGATTGGGCGTGATGTTGAGCACCACCGCGACGCGCGGGGACGCGTGGGCAACCTCCAGTTGGAAACTGGAAACCTCCATCACGGCCACGTCATCGCCGCGCATGTCAAAGACCTCGTGCAACAGCGGATTGCCGATGTTGCCCCCCACCCAGGCCCGGCGGAAGCGTTTTGGGCGTGGGGCCGCGGAATTCGGAGTCGCATCTTCTTGGCTATACGCAATGCCGCGCGCTTCGCGCGCCGCCGAAGCCACCATGCGCCCCACCAACGTGGTGGTCGTGGTCTTGCCCGCCGAACCCGTAATGCCCACGGTGGGACACGGCGCCTCCGCGAAAAACAACCCCGCATCGCTGACCACGGGCAAACCGCGCGCGCGCGCCGCTACCACCAACGGCATCTGCAACGGCACACCGCCCGACACCGCCACCACCTCAGGGCCCTGCAGCAGAAACGCAGGATGACCGCCGGTCACCCACGTGGCGCGGACTGCGGCCAAATCAGCCCACGCCGCGGCCAAATCGCGCGCCGGGCGCCGGTCGTTGACCACCACACGCGCGTCGCGACGCGCGTAAAAACGGGCCAGCGACGCTCCTTGACGTCCGGCACCGAGGACTAAGGCCCAACGGGCGTGTTCGGGACGGCGGTTCGTCATCGTTGCTCCTACGCCAGGGCAATCAGGACGCCGATCAGCGCGGCCAGTAAGTTCACCAGCCAGAAACGCATGACCACCTGGGTCTCGCTCCAACCCGAGAGTTCGAAGTGATGATGCAGCGGCGACATCTTGAAGATGCGCTGCCCACCCGTGAGTTTGAAATACGACACCTGCAAGATCACGCTCAACGTCTCGGCCAAGGGGATGATGGCGATGAGGGGCAACACCAACCATTCGCCGGTCATGAGCGCGATGACGCCTAACGTCGCGCCCAAGGCCAGAGAGCCCGTGTCGCCCATGAACAGTTGCGCGGGATGCGCGTTGAACCACAAGAAGCCCAACACGCTGCCCACCACCAAGAACGCGAAGCGGGCCAGCGGCGCGTCGCCCTGCGCCAGCGCGATGCCACCATACGCCGCGAACGCGGTCGCGGTCACCATGCCCGCGAGGCTGTCTAAGCCGTCGGTCAGATTGACCGCGTTGGAAGTACCCACAATGATGATCACGCTCAGCGGCATATACACCCACCCCAACGGCACGGGCAACTGGATGCCGGGCAAATACATGGGCGGCGCTTCGTAAATGTCGTGCAACCACCACGCGGCCGCGGCCGCCAACAAGAGTTGAAAGGCAAATTTGGTGCGCGCCCGCATGCCCCCACCTGAGCCGCGAACGCCCATCCAATCGTCCACCGCGCCCAGGAGCGCGTGCCCCACCATGAGCCCCACCGGCAGCAGCATCTCTCGACCCAAAAACGTCAGGCCCCAAATCTCGGTGGCATAGAAGAACGTGGCCAGCAGCACCACGGGTAGGACGATGATCCACCCGCCCATGGTGGGGGTACCGACTTTCTCTTTGTGGCTCTGGGGGCCTTCGACCCGGATGCGCTTGCCAATGCGAAAATGCCGCAGCACGCGCAGCATGGGCTCGCCCCAAATCAACGTCAGCACAAAACTGGCGGCCATGAGGCCTAAAATGGCGGCCGTGTGAGTCATGAGGGCGCCTCCAATGCAGCAACGATTCGTTCCATGCGCATCCCCCGGGAGCCTTTGACCAGCACCACGTCGTCGGGGGCCAGCAGGCCCTGCACATGGGCGATCAAGGCCTCCACCTCGTCCGCGTCGAATTCAGCCACGCGCGCGGCAGGCAGCCCGGCCTGCCGCGCGGCCTCGGCCATATCGCGCGCTCGCGGGCCAAAGGTGATCAGATAATCCACCACCCCCGCGGCCCGCGTGCCCACCATGGCGTGGCCCTGCTGCTCATAGGGGCCCAGTTCCAGCATGTCGCCCAGGATGGCGATCTTGCGTCGCGCCTGGATGTCGGCCAACAAGTTGAGCGCGGCCAGCATGGATTGGGGCGCGGCGTTGTAAGTATCGTCGATGACCAGCGCCCCTTGGGGGGTGTTCACGATCATGACCCGCAGTTGGGCTTGGTCCGCGCGCAGGCCGCGCAGCACATCGGGCCAGTCGAGGCCGGCCAACAAGCCCACCGCGGCCGCACGCAGCGCCAACTGCACCGCGTGCCGCCCCAGCAAAGGCAGATGCACGGGGATGGTCTCGCCTTGATAGTGGAACACGAAGCGAATGCCGTCTAAGCCCAAGCCTTCCACATTCGAAGCCCACAAGTCGGCCTCGGGGCTCAGGCCATAGAAGAAGACGCGCGCCGCGGTACGGGCCGCCATGTCGCGTACCCAGGGGTCATCGTAATTGAGCACGGCCGCGCCTTCGGGCGGCAGCGCCTCGACCAATTCGGCTTTGCCCCGCGCGATGGCCTCTTGTGAGCCAGCCCGTTCCGCGTGCACCAAGCCGATGTTGGTCACCACGCCGATCATCGGCCGGGCAATGTCGCACAGCAACGCGATGTCGCCGGGCACATAAAAACCCATCTCCAACACTGCCCACTGATGCTCGGGCCGAGCGTGCAACAAGGTCAACGGCAGGCCGATTTCGTTGTTGTAATTGCCCGGATTTTTGAGCACGCGGTATCGCTGGGCCAGCACTTGGGCCACCAGTTCTTTGGTCGAAGTCTTGCCCACGCTGCCGGTAACGCCCACCACGCGCAAATCGGCCAACTGCTGCCGCCAATGGCGGGCCAGGGTTTGCAGCCCGCGCAGGGTGTCGTCGACGCGTAAGCAGCCAGGCAGGCGAAAGGCCGCCCACGCGGCAGGGTCGAAGCCGGTGCGCAGATCCAGCGTTGGGCAATCGGGCACCGGCCGGTGGATCAGCGCCAACCGTGCGCCGCGTGCGAATGCGTCGGCCACGAAGTCGTGCCCATCGTGACGTTGGCCGGGCAGCGCGATGAACAGGCTTCCGGGCGTTGCTCGCCGCGAATCAATCACCGCGGCCGACAACGGCTCTTGCCCACCGTGGGGGGGATAGACTCCCGTGAGGCCATGGATCACATCGGCTACACGCATACTTCACCCTCAACGCCCTTGATACACGGCTTGCTCCACCCCGTCGTCAGGGGGAATGCCCAAGATGACCACCAACCGCTCCACCACCTGCCGAAAGGTCGGGGCCGCGGTGAACGACGCCCAACCGTCGTTGGCCCGAGGGTCCTCCAGCCACACCAACACCAAGAACTGCGGATCGTCCACCGGCCCCCATCCCACCATGGTGGCATCCAACAGATCGTCAGGATCGCGGGGGTTGAAGGCCGTGCCCGTTTTGCCAGCCAAACGATAGCCAGGCACTTCGGCGTTCTCATACGTGTCGTGCGTCATGGCCTGGGCCAAAAACGCGTTGACCTGGGCCGCGGTCTCGCCGCGGATGACCCGCCGCACCACTTGCGGGAACGGCGTCGGCACCAAACGGCCGTTGACCAACTGGGCTTTGACCAAATAGGGGCGCATGAGGAAGCCGCCGTTGGCGATGGCGGCTTCGGCAACGGCCAGTTGCAACGGCGTGACCGACACCGCGTACCCAAACCCCAAGCGGGAATGATCCGAGCAGGCCGCGACGGAGAACATCCCCGAGCGCTCAGGGGCCAAGTCGATGCCCGTGGGCTCCCCAAAGCCAAACGCTTCCATGTAGGCGCGCACAGTTTCGCGGGGCACATGCATGGCAATGTTGGCAAAACAGGTATTGAGCGAATTGGCCAGGCACCCCACGATGTCTTGCTTCATGTGCGCGCCATAGTCCCAATTGTACACGGGCGCGGTGCCACCACAAGGATATTCCACACCCGTGTCCATGTAGGTGAAATCGGGGGTGATAGCGCCCGAATCTAAGGCAATGGACAACATGATAGGCTTCATCACCGAGCCAGGTTCGTACGTGTGCTCCACGGCCCAGTTCCAGCCTTGGCCTTCAAAAGTGCGCAGAAACGACAGCACGCTGTCGTAATCATCGAGGCGCGGGCGCGGGCTCATGGCCAGGGCCAAAATTTCGCCGGTCTTGGGGCGCATCACAATGATGACCCCGCGCCGGGCCTCATATTCTTCGATGGCCGCATCCAAGATGGACTCGACCAAGGCCTGCACATCCCGGTCCAAGGTGAGCACCACGCCGGAAGGGGGTTCGGGCAACGGCACTTGGGAGGCTGTTACGCTATAAGGCTCATAAAAGGGGATGGTGACCCATTCTTGCTGCAGCAGCCGGTCGTAGTATTCTTCGACGCCGAAGTTGCCGATCCACATGGGCCGGGCTTCGCGATCGCTGAGGGTCACAAAGCCGATCACGTTGCCGGCCACGTCGCCCTCGGGGTAGTCGCGCACCAACACGGGCGTGAAGCGGAACACATCGTTACGTGTGGGGTCGATGGGCGCTTGGTCGCCCAACGCGGCCCAACGGGCCCACCATTGCAGCAGCAGTTCGCGCTGTCGGGGGGTGATGGTGTAGGACAACATCACCGCGGGCGGCATTTGGGCTTGGTCATCGGGCGCCAAACGGGCCCACAGATCTTCGGGCGCCATCTCCAACACTCCGGCCAACACCGCAATCACCTCGCCGGGCCGCCGCAGCGCGTCGGGGGCCACGTCCAATTGATACGCCAAGCGCACGCCGGCCAAAACCCGCCCGTGGCGGTCGGTGATCCAGCCCCGCGGCAAGGGGAACATCTCGCCGGTCATGTAACCCCGATCTTGGCGGGCGAACTCGCGAAACTCGGCCAGTTCGGGGTCGATTTGGAACCACGCCAAGCGCAGCACGATGAGCAACGCCAGCCCGGCCAAGAGCCCACCCAGCGCGTAGAACGGCCGCGGGCTGGGCGCGGTGGGCACAGGCCCAGCCTGAACAGCCTCGGGCGTTGGAGCGTCGGGAACGACGAAACGGGTTGGCTGGCGCACGGGATCCTCCTCACGGACGGCGGACCGCCTCAGGGCTGGCCAAGTCGGCCCAACCCAATGCCTGCTGCAAACGCTGCCAACCGCCCTGGGCCAACCACTGACTCCCGCTGAGGGTGTATTCGGGCGGCAGCCATGGGTCGGGCGTGGGCGGCGGCGCCCACACGCCAGGCACGTCGGCCGAGGCCGCGGGCGGCGCGCTCGGCAGCGCCACAGGCACATACAAGACACCCGCCGGCTCTGGCCAACGCAAATCCAACTGCTCGATCGCCTCTTGCATGGTGTGCGCGTTGCGTCGTCGAGCCAACTCAGTTTGCCAAGTCACGATATCCCACCACAGTTGCCACGATTCGTATTGCATGGTGCGAATCTCTTCCCACAGCACCACAGCCTGATTGGCCAAGTAGAGGTGCGCCGCCACCACTGCAAAGAGCGCGGTCACACTCAACGCCGCGCGCGCCCACCACACGCCCTGCCGCGACCAGAAACGCGACCACGCGGACGCGTGGACCGCGCGGCGGGCCCAACCCCACACTGCGGCGGGCTGCAACAAGGACGGGACGCGCCCGCGCGCGCTCATGCTCGCCCTCCTTGGGCGGCGGCGCGCTTTTCGGCCACGCGCAAGCGCGCGCTGCGCGCGCGCGGATTGCGCGCCACCTCGTCGGCCGTGGGCCGCACCGGAAACGGCCGAATCAGCCGCACCTGGGCCCGATGCCCGCAAGTGCACACCGCTTGCTCGGGCGGACACACGCAATCGCGGCTTTCGCGACGCAAAAAATGTTTGACAATGCGATCCTCCAGCGAATGAAACGCGAGGATCGCCAGCCGGCCCCCTGGGGCCAGCACCTCCACGGCTTGGGGCAGCAGACGCTCCAAGTTCTCCAGTTCCCGATTGACCGCGATGCGCAAAGCCTGAAAAGTGCGCGTCGCGGGGTGCATCCCTGGTCTGCCGCTGCGGGTGACTGCGGCGACCACGCGCGCCAGTTCGCCCGTGGTGGTGATGGGCCGATGCTGGACGATGGCGCGCGCCACCGCGCGCGCCCGCCGCTCTTCCCCATAGCGCCACAGCAAATCGGCCAACGCGTCCTCGGGCAGGGTGTTCACCAAATCCGCGGCCGTAGGCCCCGGCGTCGAAGGGTCAAAGCGCATGTCCAACGGTCCGTCTTGGCGAAAGGAAAAGCCCCGTTGGGCCGAGTCCAACTGCAGCGACGACACGCCCAAATCCACCAACACGCCATCGACTTGACCATACCAGCCCAGGGCGCGCACATAATCGGCCAAATGCACATACGAGCCGTGGCGCAGGTGCACGCGCTCGGCGAACGGTGCCAGGCGCTCGCGCGCGACAGCCAAGGCCTGGGGGTCCACATCCAGGCCCAACAACTGCCCGTCGGGCGCGCTGGCCGTGAGCAGCGCCGCGGCATGGCCTCCCAGGCCCACGGTGGCGTCCACATAGCGCCCCCCGGGCCGGGGACGCAGCGCGGTCAGCACCGCGTCCAGCAGCACGGGCTCGTGATGGGCGCGCGTCATCGCTCATCCTCGGGCGTTGGGCTCGCGGGCGAAGTCGAGGGCTGCGTAGCGGCTTGAAGTGAGAGTTGGAACATCGCGAAGCGCTGGGCATTGGCCTCGGCATCATGCAGCGCCCGCTCTTGCGCCTCCCAGGCTTGCGGCGACCACAGTTCGAAGTAGTCGCCCACGCCCGCGATGACGACCTCGTTTTCCAGCCCGGCCAGCGCTCGCAAAGGCGGGGCGATGCGCACCCGCCCCGCGTTGTCCAGCCGCTCGAACGACGCGGCCGAGAAGATGAGGCGCTTGAGTTGCCGGGCCACGGGGTCGGTGAGGCTGAGGCGCTGCAGTTGGGCCGCGAGAGCCTCAAATTGGGGCGGCGTCAGGGCCATGAGATTTTGGTCCAAACCGCGCAGCAAATACACCCCCGCTTGCAATGCCGGCCGAAACCGGGCGGGGATGATGACGCGGCCATGGCCGTCTAAGGTGTGGACGTATTGACCCAAGAACATTCGTTCTACGCCCCAATTAAAGGCAGAAACGCCGGAGGACTCCGGCGCCCCATTTCGCGCCATTTTCTACCAGATTCTCCCACAGTATACCTTAAACGCGCCTAAGAGGCAAGGCGCCCCAGGCCAATTGAGGCCATGAAAAGGAAAATTTTAAGATTACGACCCGCGTAACGCTCTGTCTGCAAAAGCATCCAGAAAAGAACGCCGAAAACCGCACTTTTGGCAAACCTCGCGCGAGCACGCGTGGGAGCCTTCGGTCGCGTGGCGGGGTGCCCAGGCCCAGCCCACCAACCGCCACGCACGGCCGCGCGAACCGAGGTATACTTTTAGCAAAACCATCTGTTCCGGCATTCGTGGCACGCGCGCGGCCCGCGGCCGGACCGCGCCCCACCAGGAGGAGTTGTCCCATGAAACGAGCCGTGAGCATTAGCCTGGGTTCCTCCAAACGCGACAAGCGCGTGGAGGTGGAGTTATTGGGCGAGAAGGTCATCATCGAGCGCATCGGCACCGATGGCGACCGGGAGAAAGCCGCGCGCCTGTTCCGTGAGTTGGACGGCAAAGTGGATGCTTTCGGCGTTGGGGGCGCCGACCTGGCCACGGTGGTCGACGGCAAAGTCTACCCGCTGTATTCTGTGCTGCCCTTGGTCAAGGATGTCAAGCATACCCCCTACACCGATGGCGCGGGGCTCAAGAACACGCTGGAGTATCGCTTGGCGTTTTTCATCGACCGCCATTTGGGGGATTACATCGCCCAACACGGGGGCAAAAAAGCCCTCATCACGGTGGGCATTGATCGCTGGGGCATGACCAAATCGTTTGTCGACGCGGGTTACGAGACCGTGTTCGGAGATTTCATGTTCGGCCTGGGGCTGCCCATCCCCGTCCGCACCGTGCGCGGCCTAAAGCGCATGGCCGCGCTGTTCATGCCCATTGTGGGGCGTTTTCCCTTTGAATGGCTCTACCCCACCGGCGAAAAGCAAGACCAACGCATCCCAAAGTGGGAAAAGTACTACCGCTGGGCCACGGTCATTGCCGGCGATTGCCACTATATCAAGCGTCACCTGCCCGACTCGTTGCCCGGCAAGATCATCGCCACCAACACCACCACCGAAGCCGACTTGGAACTCTTCCGCCAAGTGGGCATCAAATATGTCGTGACCAGTACGCCGCGCCTGGACGGTCGTTCGTTTGGGACCAATATGATGGAGGCCGCGCTGATCGCCGTGGCGGGCAAAGGCCGCCCCCTGACCACCGAAGAACTCAACGAACTCATCGACCAATTGGGCCTGGAGCCCCAATTGGTTGAACTCTAAGCCCTCGCAGGAGACGCTCCCATGGAAGCCCTTATCCTGGCCGGCGGTCATCCCGGCCCCGACGACCCCTTATATCCATACACCCAGGGCCAGCCCAAAGCCTTGCTGGATCTGGCCGGCAAACCGATGTTGCAATGGGTGCTCGACGCGGTCAACGCGTCGCAGGCCGTCACAGGCTTGCGCATCTTCGGCGTCGATCCCGACGCGCACCCATGGGCGATCGCCAAGCCCGCGCACTTCTACCCCGACCAGGGGAGTATGCTGAAGAACATCCTGCGCGGCTTGGCCGACATCGGTCAGCAAGCCGCGCCCGACGAACCGGTCTTGTTGATCTCGGGGGATGTGCCCACCATCACCGGCGAAGTGCTGGACTGGGTCGCGAGCAATGCCGACCGATATCCGGACTTGGATGTGGTCTATCACGTGGTCGAACGGCGGGTCATGGAGGCCCGTTTTCCGGGGGCGCGGCGCACGTATTTGCGCCTCAAAGATGTGGAAGTGTGCGGCGGCGATGTGAACTTGGTGCGGGTGCGCGCCGGCCAACGCGACGACGACTTGTGGGAACGCATTGTAGCCAGCCGTAAATCGCCGTTGAAGCAAGCCGCGCTGCTGGGGTGGCGCGTGTTGCTGGGGGTGCTGTTTCGGCAACTGACATTGGAACAAGCCGTCGCTTTAGCCTCGCAGCGTATGCGCTTGGCCGGCACCGCGGTGCTCAGCCCTTACGCCGAGTTGGCCATGGACGTGGACAAGCCGGAACACCTGGAATTGGTACGCCGAGATCTGGCCGCCCGAATTGCCCAGGAGGCCGCATGAACTGGCGCGCGCGGTTGCACACGTGGGACACTCGCCTCTCC
>Ga0256914_1001484_pt1 | contig 21023 bp, 18 predicted proteins | sample HulkmetaG_FD_191571 | JGI IMG/M metagenome (GOLD analysis project Ga0256914, IMG submission 191571) | Hydrothermal chimney microbial communities from Main Endeavour vent field at the Juan de Fuca Ridge, Pacific Ocean - Hulk | ecosystem: Environmental > Aquatic > Marine > Hydrothermal vents ... | reverse complement strand
ATACACTAAAAAACCGAGCAACGAAAACAGCGTGGTATCCCAGCTTTTACGCAAAGTTTTGCTGTTTTTGCGGATTTGCTGATGCCAGAACTGCGTAAAAGTGGTTGGCGGCAGGGTTTCCACAAAGGTTTGAGGGTGAGCGCAAAACGTAATTTGGTAACCGCTTTTTAGCCGAAAACGCTCGGTTAAATACACATCATCGCCACTACGATGGTTTTTAAGTGCATCGAAACCGCCCACCTGCATGTAAACGTCTTTGCGGTATGCCAGATTTCTTCCCACGCTGGTCAGGGGAAAGCCCCACATGGTTGGCGCAGCAGCCATGATTGCCGAATACAAATTGTCGAACTGCAACAGCAAATTGAGGGGCCCTTTCATCCGTTTCAGGGGTGAATAGCCCAGAACCATGGCCACCTGAGGCTCAAAATAGGCGCTCATGTATTTTAGCCATCCGGAGGGTACGCGACAATCGGCATCGGTGGTAAAAATCAACGTGCCACGGGCCTGCTGAATGCCTTCTTTTAAGGCCCGTTTTTTCCCGCTGGCAAAATCTTCACGGCTGCGCAGGCGAATAAGCTTCCAATTGGGTTGCTTTTGTACGTACGATTCGATAACCCGGGCTGTGTCATCGGTAGAACCGTCGTCCACAAAAATAACTTCGTACCGCTCCAAAGGATAGTCCAAATTTAATAATGAATCTAAGGTAGGAACAATGCGCCGGGATTCGTTACGGGCCGCGATGACCACCGAAACATGAGGCTGGGTGGTTTTTTCTTTGATTCTCAGGCGTTTTAGCCCCCAAAAAACAAAATGCAAAAGGGTAAAATAGGCAAATGCAATCAGCAAAAAAATCACAAGTAACAGGTTCAACGCAAATTTCCTTCTTCGAGATTAAAGCAAAGTGATTTACCCAAACCGGGCGTTTAACTTACATCTTTTTTCAAAGTGAGCGGTTCGATGGCGGAAATTCGATGTTTCGCTTTCCGTTCGTTTTTGGCGTACAGCATGCCGCAGGCAGCCTGAATTTCCCATCCTTTGCGATTGCGCACGGTTACGGCGTAAACGCTGTCTTGTACTACTTTTTCGAAATGACGCAAGCGTTCTTCCGTCGGTGGCGGGAAACGGGAATCCTCCGAATTAACGGGAATGATATTTATTTTGCAGGGGATCCTTCTGGTGATGCGCACCAGTTCCCGGGCATCTTCATCGCTATCGTTAAAGCCTGCAATGAGAACGTATTCAAAGGTAATACGTTTTCCGGTTTGCCGGGTGTAGATACTGGCGGCACGTAACAGGGCATCCAGAGGATATTTGCGGGCAATGGGCATCACCTTAACCCGTTTTTGCTGAAAAGCCGCATTAAGCGAGATAGCCAATTTAAAAGGACGATTTTCATCAGCCATGCGGCGAATTCCCGGAATGATGCCGCTGGTGGAAATGGTGATTTTACGCCGGCTAAAGCTTAATCCGTCTTTGTCCGCCAGAATCTCTGCGGCACGCATTACTTCGTCGTAATTGAGCATGGGTTCGCCCATCCCCATAAACACAATGTTCGTAGGCGGCCGAAGCGCTTCTTTCTTCATTTGCAGCACCTGCTCCACAATTTCTCCGGCGGTCAGGTCACGTAACCAGCCCATCTTCCCGGTGGCGCAAAAGGTGCATCCCAACGCGCAGCCCACCTGCGACGAAATGCAAAAAGTAACGCGTTTACCCTCGTAAATAATGACGCTTTCGATCTTCATTCCATCGGCTAATTGCCACAAAAATTTTGTGGTGCCGTCTACAGGAGAAACGACGCGCTCGATTTCACGAAATGTGCGCAGGGTAAAATCTTCGGCCAGCTTTTGGCGCAAACTTTTTGACAGATTGGTAAATTGCGAAAAGTCTTCGTATCCCTTCTGGAATACCCCCTGGTACACCTGTTTAACCCGAAAACGCGGCTCGCCTAATTCCTGAAAATATTGTTCAAGTTCCTCAAGTGTGGCATTTAATACGGAGCGTTTCATCTATTCTCTTCTTCTTATTCCAGATTAATAATGCGCCAGATCGCGCATTAAATAGTTTTGCACATAGTCGGTAATGCCCTCTTCCAATGAATGGAATGGCCGGACAAAACCGGTTTTACGAAGCTTGTCGATTTTGGCTTCTGTAAAATACTGATAACGATCGCGCAGATGTTGCGGCATATCGAAGAACTCGATTTTCGGTTCTTTGCCCATAGCGGCAAAGGTGGCCGTGACCAAATCGAGAAAAGTACGTGCTTTACCCGAGCCGACATTAAACAATCCGTTTTTGTCCGGATGATTCAAAAAGTAGAGAATCACTTCCAGAACATCTTTCACGTACACAAAATCACGCAATTGTTTGCCGTCTTCGAAATCCGGCCGATGCGATTTGAACAGCCGCACATAGCCCATTTCTTTAATTTGATTGAAGGCCTTAAAAACTACCGATGCCATGTCGCCTTTAAAATATTCATTAGGGCCGTACACATTAAAAAATTTAAGGCCCACCATGTGCTTTAGCCATCCTTCGCGGCGGGCCTTTAAATCGAAAAGCTGTTTGGAATAGCCGTACATGTTCATGGGACGCAAAAGATGAATTTTTTCTTCGTCGTCATCGTAACCCAACTCGCCCATGCCATAGGTTGCTCCCGAACTGGCATAAATAAACCGCGTTCCGTGCTTCGCGGCAAACTCTGCCAAACGCAGGGTGTAGCGGTAATTGTTCTCCATTAAATAATGGGCGTCGCGTTCGGTGGTGGCACTACAAGCCCCCATGTGAATAATGGCTTCAATCCCATCATTCCTTTCCAGAAAATCAAACAACTGTTCGCGGTCCAGATAATCGATAAATGAAAGATGGCGTAAATTTTTCCACTTGTCGTTGGAGCGCAAAACATCCACGGCAATAATATCCTCGCGCCCTTCGCGATTCAAACGCGAAACCACACAACTGCCAATAAATCCGGCTGCACCGGTTACGATTATCATCTCGTCCCATTCCTCGTTAATGACCACATCTTATTATTGCACCCATTTTTTGGATGCTTGTTTAGAGTTTAAGAAAAAACGCAACAATTGCCAAACGGCTATTCCATATTCAGCATTTTTTTGACATACGGTGGTAAAACAAAAGCAGCCTGGTGCACCTCGGGACTGTAATATTGCAAACCGTGTTCGTCGCAAAAAGCCTGTACCTTTTCCGCATCAATCTTGCGGGGGTCCATGCCATTTTTCACAGCCACCTGTCCGCTCCAGACACCCGTCGGATAGGTAGGCACATGGAACAACATCACGTGGGCGCGCCCGTCACCGAAGATATCTTTTAAAGTCTGGTGAATTTCGGCAAACACTTTTTCGTTAAAACGCGGGGCTTCGCCCTGCACCACCAGCACTCCGTTGTCATTCAAAATGCGATGGCAGTTGCGATAGAACTCCGTAGAGAACAATCCTTCTGCCGGACCGATGGGATCAGTCGAATCCACAACGATCAGATCATACGAATTTTCCGGAGCATTGGCCACAAACTTAATGCCGTCTTCGATTCTCAGATCCAATTTGGGATTGTCGAAGGCCTTGGCAATTTTCGGCAAATGCAGGCGGGAAGCCTCCACCACCTTCTCGTCAATTTCCACCATGGTAACCTTGTCAACCTCGGGGTGACGCAGAATTTCGCGCACCACACCACCATCACCACCACCAATGACCAGAGCCTTTTTCACATTACCGTGGGCAAACATCATCGGATGGGTCATCATTTCGTGGTAATGGAACTCATCTTTTTCGGTGCACATAATCATGTTGTCGATGGTTAGTGTTTTACCGAACGCATACGTATCCAGAACTTTGATATGTTGGAACGGTGAACGTTCGTTGTACAACACATCCCCCGTATGGCGCAACGAAAGCGCGATGTTTTCGTCTTTATCGGTTAACCATACATTGCGTTCAAAGCGTCCTTCCTGCATGTAACGCAAAAATTCTTCGCGCATTCCTTTGGGATCGAAATCGATGCGCTTGAGCAAATTTAAGGAACCACGCCAGGTTTCCAGAGCGGAATAATTTTGTGCTTTGAACACTTCTTTCAGGTGATCAAAAGCTTTCCACGGATCCACCGTATCGCCACAGGTAAACAAATCCACAGCAGCATATTGATACTCCGGCCAGGTGTGCACTGCCAGATGGCTTTCTTGCACCACCACCACTCCCGAGACTCCGTAAGGGGAAAAATAATGAAAAGTCGAATTAATAATTGTCGCATTCGCCCGGTCGGCCGCTTCGAGCATTCCCTGTTCAATGGTCGTCACTTCGTTCAAAACATCCGGATCGCAACCCATAAATTCCACTAAAATATGTTGACCTAAGGCATTCATTTTATCTCTCCATCTTTATTTTGTAAATTCCCAATATAATGTATTTTTAATTAATTACGCAATAGCGCACTCCTGCCTGCAGCAGGGAGCAAAACGGCTATTTTTTTGATGTTGCTTCAATTTGATTATTTTTAACTTCGATAGTTACAAGAAAATTTTGTAAAATATCACAATTTTTTTCTAAATTCCTTTATGCTTTGAACACAAATTCAAAATTGTTCTTCACCATTCGCATTGCTTTTAAACAGAATTGACGCGAACGTTCAATTTTTTAATAAAAATACATTGTAAAGTACGTTCCCGGGACCGCAATTATGTCGGGTAATTTCGTTTCTTCGGTAATGAGCAGACATTTGGAATAATTCACATAAATCATCTTTAATGTATTACTTTAATCGAGGCACGGTATGTCATCAGAAAAGCGTAAATTGCAACGCAGGCACTTAATTTATTACTTACGTGTGTTTGATCGGGAAACAAACGAAGTCCTGGGGCACCTGATTAACATTTCACCCGCAGGAATCATGCTGATGAGTGAAGAACCTATCGAAACGAACAAAATTTTCAAACTGCGCATGGATTTACCTGTAGAAATTTCGGAAAAAACCGAGATATTATTTGACGCGGAAAGCCGTTGGACCAAAAAAGACGTAAACCCCGAATTTTACGATACGGGATTTTTCATTATTAATTTGAGTTATCAGGACGGTCGATTAATCGAACAATTAATTGACGATTACGGTTTTCGTTCGTATTAAACCGAAAAGTGCCGATCTTAATTCTGATTGTGGTAATTTAAAAGATTGGCTGTTCCAAAGCGGTTCTCTCTTCTCTTTTGGGAAAACAAAATTGAACAAGATGTTTTATTTTACAGCAACAACGGAGCTGCTCCATGCTAAATCCTTTTTTAATCGGTGAAAAAATTTATCTGCGTGCCCCGGAACCCGGCGATGAAAAAATAATCGCTTTGTCCGAAAATCACCCGGAGGCGCGTGCCTACCTTTACTACGCGCTACCGACGAATATCGAGCACCACAAACGTTTGTTGGAAAAGCGCCAGGACGATCACAACGCCATCTGGTTTACCATTGCCACCATCGAGCCCGATGTTCCTATTGGCACCACGGCTCTGGTTCGCATAGATTGGGTAGGCCGTATGGCCACCTTTTACATTGCCATTGCCGAATCGAAAAACTGGTCGCACGGCTACGGCAAAGAAGCCACCCGTCTCGTGGTCGATTACGCCTTTGGGACTTTGAATTTTAATCGCATTCAACTGCACGTAAGTGTAGAAAACCAGCGCGCAATTAAGGCCTATGAAAAAGTCGGTTTCAAAATAGAGGGCACACTGCGCCAGGCCATGTACTTTGCCAATCGTTATCACGACTTTTACTTAATGGCTATTTTAAAAGAAGATTGGTTAAAAGACCAAACGTGAACAGCAGGCTTTATTTCGTCACTAAAGAACAAAAGTTGTTCGAGTGAATCATAGAAACACGGGGGAATTTTATGCGACTAAAAAAAGAAGAAAAGGCAAAAAAAATTTTGAATGCCGCCATTAAGGTTTTTGCCGAAGACGGCTACCGGGATGCAAAAATCAGCCGAATTGCCCAACTGGCCGGTGTTGCCCACGGCAGTGTGTACACCTATTACCGGAACAAGGAAGATTTGTTGTACCACATGATCGCAACCATCTGGCAGGACCTTGGCGAAAAAATCGATGCCATTAGTAAAAACGATGCGCTTGATCCCCTGCAGAAAGTTCACGAAATGGTTAAAACCGCCTACGACGTTTTTACCGCAAATCCCCGTTTGGGCCTGGTAGTCATTAAAGAGCACAACGAACTGCGTAAAAAGGGCATCGACGCCTCACGCAGCGAATACGATCATCTCGTGGTTGCTTTTTCCAAAACCTTTGCACAGGGTGTGGAACAGGGCTTTTTTGATCCGACCATTGATGCGCCCACTTTCCTGCATTTTATTTTCGGCGGATTGTACCACCTTATTCACCTGTGGGCCGATAATCCCCGTTTGTACGATCTGGATTTAATGCGGCAACAATCGGGTTATTACGTGCAACAATGTTTGATTCGCGGTTAAGCATCTCTGCCATCTTTATTTGAACCATAAGCGGAATTTTTCGTATTATTCGCACAGGTATTTGTTACTCAAGCCGGCATAGTCAAAAGGTAAGGTTTATGTCTAAATTTAATCTCGATCGCTTAACTCTATCGGTTGTTCCGCTTAAAGCTGCCCTGCGTTCGCTTTTTATTTTTAAAATTTCGCACACCCCGCGTCGTCTTCTGAATACCGGGAAAATCCTTCTTTCCATGAATCTTTCGCGCTGGCTCAAAAAGCCGGTTGTTTGGGGAATTGCTCCTATCGTCATGATCGAGCCCACCAACATCTGCAACTTAAAATGCCCCATGTGTCCTTCGGGCAACGGCGACATGGCCCGCCCGCGCGGCCGCCTGAGCTTGCAGAATTTCAAACGCATCATGGACGATATTGGCCCCTATGTGTACCAGATTCAATTCTGGAATCAGGGGGAACCTTTTTTGAACAAAGACTTTTTGGCAATGGTGCGTTACGCCAAAAAATATGGGGTTATGACCCAAACCTCGACCAACGGACATTTTATTCGCACGGAAGAAGAGGCCCGGGCCGTGGTGGAATCGGGACTGGATCAAATCATCTTTTCACTGGACGGCACCAATCCGGAAACCTACGCCAAATACCGTGTCGGGGGAAACTTCGAGACAGTGATGAAGGGGTTGGAGCTTTTGTCCGATGCCAGACGGCAACTCGGCGGCAAACGTCCTTTGATCGAGTTGCAATTTTTGGTATTTAAACACAATCGCAACGAAATTGAAAACATCATTCGTATTGCACAAAAAAATCGGGTGGATCGCGTGGCTTTTAAAACCGCACAAATTTACTCCGACGAACAGGGAGAAGAATTCTTGCCCGAAGACGATTCTTTTTCCCGCTACGAATTCGACGGCGAAAAATTCCGCATCAAAAGCACACTACCCAATTTTTGCAAACGATTGTGGCTCAACAGCACTATCAATTGGGACGGTTCGGTAAGTCCGTGTTGTTTTGACAAGGATGCGTACTACGCTATGGCGTTTTTATTCGACGAGCAAACTTCGTTCAGGCAGATTTTTCACAACAAGAAATACATGGCCTTTCGCCAAAAAATTCTAACCGATCGCCAAAGTATTCCCATGTGCAGCAATTGTACGGAAGGCCTAAAGCAACCATATGAACGCATTGTGGAAATCTACAACGAGACTTCTGTTCGAAACTTTTTAAAGGAAATTGCCGGGCAAAGCTAATCGCTTCCGTATCGGGCGCCGGCGCGACCGTCCACGCGGCCCAACTGACTTTTGGCAATTTGTCCAATGGTAATTTATTGTTGCCGAAATCCCAACAAATTTACGGTTAGCGGCCGTTTGAGTATGGACTTAAAATTTTCGTTCTTTTTAATCTTCAAAAAATGTACTCCGTCGGCTCCTTTGGCTGCTTTGTACGCGTGATACAGTGCACTGCCCCACAAGCCACCGATAGCGCCAGCCCAAAATGCTTCTTTGGGGCTGTAAACATTTTTGTACGAAATTCCAATAACACTTTGATCGAATTCTTTCGGGTCCAGATACAAATCCCCAATGTAATTTGCCTTATTCCTTTCCACTTTAAAAAACAAATTGGGAATTTCCAGACCCTCATCAATAATGCCTACTTTATTTTTAAATTGAATTTTCTCGATATGATAAAGCCCGGGAACCATACAAAATCCGAACGGGCTATTCGGAAGCAATTTCAGGGGAATGACTTCCGTATTTTTCAAGCTGACATTTTTCACCCAAAGAACCATTTGCCAGCCGTCCGTATATTTTTCCGGAATCTCTCCCAAAATCACGTGGCGGGCCGAATCGATTAAAGTGACAATCTGATCTTTTGGGAAAAATTTGGGTTTGGGATCGTAAAAGGGACCTTCGCGGCGGGGATCGAACAAAACCCCATCATCGTTTATTTCCAGAATTTTTCCGGAGGCTCCGTGCAGTTGCCCCTTACTTTTCCAGAACAGGGTAGGAGCTTCTTCCGACCATTTCATGTACACACGAACGTGATAAAATCCTTCTACCGTGGTTTGGCATTTGGAATTGGGCGTTAAAATTTTTACTTCCGGTCCGCAACTTGTCAAGATGAAAAGAAAAACCCCTAAGGCAATAAAAGAACGCTTCATTGGTTCTCCTCCCTATTTTTAATCAAACAAAAGTCGGGTATTTGTCTTATTTTGCAGGGTAGTAGCGTAGTCGCACGGTGCGTTTTTATTTGTGTTGGTCGATTAATTTTTTCAGTTGATCCAGTTTTTGCAGAGCCTGCAGCGGAGTCATGTTATTCACATCTACCCGTTCCAGTTCTTGCTTTACCTTTTTGCCCATTTCTTTTTCCTTGCGCTCTTCCAAATCGAACAGGCTTAATTGATTGGCATCCACACTGCGCCCGGGACGGCGCATAGCCAGCCGCGGTTTGCGCGTGGTCGGCGAAAGTTCGTTCGCTTCCAGATTGCTTAAAATTTCCTTGGCCCGTGCAATGAGCGGCGCGGGTAAACCGGCCATTTGTGCCACGTAAATTCCGTAAGAATTATCCGAACCGCCCGGCACAATTTTACGCAAAAATACCACCTGATCCTGCCATTCTTCTACCGCCACATTGTAGTTTTTAATGCGCGGATACATCATGGCCAGTTCGGTTAATTCGTGGTAATGGGTGGCAAACAGGGTTTTACAGCGCAATTTGGGTTCACGGTAAATGTATTCGGCTACGGCCCAGGCAATGGAAAGTCCGTCGAAGGTACTGGTTCCCCGGCCGATCTCATCCAGTAAAATCAGGCTTTTGGGTGTGGCATTATTCAGAATGTTGGCCGTTTCGTTCATTTCTACCAAGAAGGTACTTTCGCCCAGGGCCAGATTGTCGGAGGCCCCCACGCGCGTAAAGATACGATCGACAATGCCGATGTGGGCCTGCCGGGCCGGAACAAACGAGCCGATTTGCGCCATAAGCACAATAAGCCCCACCTGTCGCAGAAACGTGGATTTCCCGGCCATATTGGGCCCGGTAATAATCCAGATTTGTTCCGTTTCGGGATCGAGATAGGTGTCGTTGGCAATAAAATCTTCGCCGGGAGGCAACGTTTTTTCCACCACCGGGTGGCGCCCTTCTTTAATTTCCAACACATCGGAATCGTCCACAACCGGTCGAACGTAATTATTTTCCCGGGCTGCCTCGGCCAGGCTCAAAAAGCAATCCAGTTCGGCAATCAAGCGGCTATTGGTCTGGATGGGCTCTACGTAGCGGCCGATTTCTTTGCGCACTTCCTGAAAAAGCTCGTATTCCAGTTGATTAATTTTCTCTTCCGCGCCCAGAATTTTGTCTTCCCATTCCTTTAGCTCCGGTGTGATGAACCGCTCGGCATTGACCAATGTTTGCTTGCGAATGTATTCCGGAGGGATCTTATCTTTGTGCACATGGGTCACTTCGATGTAATAACCAAACACCTTGTTGTAATTCACTTTTAAAGTAGGAATGCCTGTCCGCACCCGTTCTTTTTCCTGATATTGAATGAGCCAATCCTTGCCGTGCTCCGAAATTTCACGCAATTCGTCCAGCTCGGCATTGTAACCGGGACGAATAATGCCCCCTTCCTGAATGGTCAGCGGGGGATTTTCCGCAATGGCCGCATCGATCAGGTCGGTTAATTCGCTCAAAGGAATAAAGCCTTCGAAGTATGCCTGCAATCGGGCACATCCCGATTCGCGCAAAGCCTGTTGCAGGGGGACAATTTGTTTGAGCGATTGCCCCAAATTGAGCACATCGCGAGCATTGGCCCGACCGGTTACGATTTTTCCCAACAGGCGCTCGGTATCAAAGACGCTTTTCAGTTCGTCTTTTAGGCGGGTGTGCAGCGAAGAATCTTCAAACAGTTCCTGCACAATGTCCAGCCGCCGATTGATGGCTTCTTTGTCCAACAAGGGCTGCTGAATCCACTGTTTGAACAAACGCGCTCCCATCGGAGTAACGGTATAATCGATGTAATGCAGCAGCGTGCTGCGTACACCACCTCCCGACATGGATTCGGCAATTTCCAGATTGCGTCGGGTACTTTCGTCCAGAATCATGTACTGCGAAAGATTGATGCGCTGTAAATTGATGAAATGTTCCAGCCGGGTTTTGTAATTTTCCTGCAGGTAATGAATGATCACTCCGGCCGCCACCAGGCCTTCGTTCAATTCTTCTACTCCAAAGCCTTTTAGGGAGTGCGTTTTAAAATGTTGCAAAAGCAATTGGTAGGCATAGTCCCGATCGAACAGCCAATCGTCGCGCTTGGTGAGCACCGCGTTCAAACGGTTAGCCAACCGTTGCTTGCAATCTTCCATTTTGGAAGCCGCCACCAAAACTTCTCTGGGCTGGTAACGAATCAGTTGATCCAGCAAATGTTCTTGGGCAAACTCGGTGGTCTGAAAGCTACCGGTCGAAACATCGGCAATGGCCATGCCGCAATTGCCATTGCGGCAATGCACAGCCACCAAATAATTGTTGCTGCGGCTGTCCAGCAGTTTATCCGAAAGCGTCACTCCGGGCGAAGCGATTTCTACCACTTCCCTTTTTACCACGCCTTTGGCCAGTTTGGGATCTTCCACCTGCTCACAAATGGCCACCCGCAACCCGGCACCCAGCAATTTGGGCAGGTAATTGTCCAGAGCATGGTAGGGAAATCCGGCCAAAGGCACATCGGCCGTTTTGCCGTGAGATCGCTTGGTTAACGCAATGCCCAGGGTGCGTGCCAGCACTTTGGCATCGTCGTAAAAGGTCTCGTAAAAATCGCCCATCCGATACAATAAGAGCACGTCCTTGTAATCGGCCTTGATTTTGAGGTACTGCTCCATTAAGGGCGTCGGTTTGTCAGCTTTTTTCTTCGCCATAGTCGTCAAGATTAAATTTTAATTGGAATGATCGGTAAGCTAAAATAGAAGGTACTTCCCTTGCCCGGCTGGCTTTCGACCCACACGCGCCCTTTGTGCAGGGTAATGATTTCTTTGCTGATGGCCAGCCCCAGACCGGTTCCTTTTAAGGAAGCATCTTTGCCTGCTTCGGTTTGCTCGTATTTGCTGAAGACTTTTTCCTGTTCTTCCGGCGGAATGCCCACTCCCGTATCTTTAACGGCCACGTGAACGGCCATAACCTCTTCGCCGGTCAACTCGTTTTTCTCTTTGACCAGACGGCTCATGATGGTAATTTTACCGCCGGCGTCGGTAAATTTTAAGGCATTGCTCAAATAATTATTCAATACCTGCTCAATGCGCATGCGGTCGAACTGTAAAAAGGAAATTTTGTCGTCCAGGTCCAGCTCCATGGTAATGTTTTTCTTTTTGGCCAGAACCTGGTAATGTTTGTACACCGTTTCGATTAATGCATTTATGGAATGAATTTCGATGTTCAGCTCAAAGCGCCCGGCTTCCAGTTTGGAAGCGATCATGAAATTGTCAATCAATTTGAGCACCTTGTCCACATTTTCTTTGGCGATGGTTAACAGCTCGGCCTGCTCGTCCGAAATATTGCCCACAATCTGGTTACGCACAATGTCGATGTAGCCCTGAATGATGTTCAGCGGCGAACGCAAATCGTGCACGATCATGGAATTAAAATCGGCCTTCAATTGTTCCAGACGGCGCTGGGGACGCAAATCGGAAAGAACCCCGATGAAGCCTGCTTTTTTCACATTTTCATAGTAGGGCGAAAGGTAAATCTTAAACGGAATGTATTCGTTGTCGTTGCTCATCAATTCGATTTCCAGCCCCTCGCGGGAGAGTTTTTCCAGCTCGCGGTGCGAAATATCCTTCTGAGCCAACTTTACGATATGGTTCTCCAGCTCGCCGCGGGTTTTAAGCGAACAAAGTTCGTAAAAACTTACGTTCAACAAAGCATCGCGATCTTTGTAGCGCAACAGAGAAAGCAAACTTTGGTTGGCATAAATGATTTTGCCTTTAAAATCACAGGTCACCAATCCCATGGTCATGGTTTCGGCCAACAGGCGGTATTTTTCTTCGGAGTTTTTCAGGTCCTGGTACAGTTTGGCATTTTCCAGAACCACGGCGGCCTGGTTGGCAAAATATTCCAGACTGCGCACCTTCTCTTCCGAAGGCCGTACCCGATCCACCGGATCGTTTACCGCAATGTAGCCCAGTTCGCGCCCCCGGCTGCGAATGGGTACAAACAGCCAGTCGTCATCGCTCCATTCGCGCCCCAGTGAAAGCTGAAATTGCAATTGATCTTCGGGAGTAATGCGTTCTTTGCTAAGAATATTGTCGTAAAAATACGAATGGCTAATCTTGAAGCATCGGTCGATCAACCCGCGGTAAAACGCATTCTTGTATTTGGCACGCAGGCGTTTGTACGCAGCAGAGGTCAAGCCGTAGTAACACACATTTTTTACTTGCCCGCTGTAAGGATCGATCTGATCCAGAATTACAATATTCCAGCCCAATGTGCGGCGGATCGCCGTGGCAATTTTGTCTAACAGTTCGGAAATGTCGTTTTCCAGAGTGAGTTCCTTGCCCAATTCAAAAATGCGATCCAATTGCTTAAGTGTTTTTTGCGCCTGCTTTACCACCCTGCTTTCTTCCAGCACGGCCGTGGCGTTGGCAATCATTTGCTCGGCTTCCATGATGCGGTCGGGAGTAAACACATGGTGGCTGTTTTGCGAGGCCACCACCATCAAGCCTTTTTTCTCCGTGCCGATGCGAATATTAAAAATAACACCCACCCGATATTCTTTGCCGGTTAAAGACAAAATGTTTTGCACATCGGCGGCGTTATCCTGAGTAAAATCCAGCACAATGCTGCTGATGTCCGATTCCAGAAATTTCTCCAGTGTCGGGTAATCTTTCAAAAGCAGTACGGGCGGTTTTTCCTTCTCCAAAAAATTGGTTTCTCCGTTTGCCTGAAAGGAATACTGAGGGTACAAGAAGCGAAAGCCTTCGTGAAAATTAAAGTAAATACTCACATCGCCTTTAAAGTGCGCCAGCAACTGTTCATTCAAATGTTTGGCGATTTTATCTTCGTTCAAACGTTTGTACAAATAGCGAATACTCGTTGTGTCATCCTGGCGTTCCGTGGGTGCCGGACGTTTTAGAATTTCGGCCAGACGGCTTTGCAGGGTATCGGTCACAAACAGAATTTCATTGTATTTTTCACGGGAAAGCCGGTAATCATTCTTGAAGCCCAGCAAAATAAGGCCGTTAATTTTGGAGTTTACTTTAATGGGAAATTGGTAATAGGTGCGTGCATCCAGCCCGATGGTTTTGAGAAATTCCAGCACGTACGAATCGCTTAACACATCGGGATCGAGCTTGGGATGGCTGAGAAAATATTGCTGCCAAAAGGGCAAATCCAGAATTTCGTCTTTGATTTTATTGCGCATGCGTGTTTTGGAGAGCACGCTGCTGAATTCGTATTCTTTCTTTTTTACATCGTAAATAAAATGAATCAGGTAGTCCGGATCGAGCACCGAATAGATAAAATCGTTGACCACTTCACCCAGATGCATCACATCGTGCAGGCGCAAAATGTTGTGTTGCAGTTCCACAATGCGTTGCAGATCCCACATTTTTCGTTCGTAGTTGATCAATCTTTCCCGCTGTTCGAGTAAAATCATGATTTTGATTTTAAGCTCACTGAAATTGGGCGTCAGGTCGACCGTATCGTCAATGCCCAACTTTTTAATTTCCAGACGTTCGAACAACTCCACATCGGGAATCATGACAATAATGGGAATAAAGGTGCCTTCTTTACTTGATTTAATTTTCCGGATTACTTCTTTGGAAGGCGCGGTGAGCGAGGTGCCCCACAAAATCAGATCGGGTTTCATCGTGCGTGTCAAAGAGTACACATCCTGAATGTTTGGGGCCACAATTACCGAAAAACCGGTTTCGCGCAAATAACGCGCCAGCCGCTCTTGAATAACGTTGTTACGATGGATAAGTAAGATCTTTTTTCGTTCGTCCATTGAATGTCAACCTGAATTTTATGAATTCGTAACCAATTTGCGCTTACGATTTTGCGCCTGTTTGCAACCGCCGCTTCAGGCAGGTTTGTTCCGCAAATAAATCAGGCGCATGCCTTCCAAACTTAAATACGGATCGACTTTCTCGATGCAGGAGGTGTGTTGAATGATTTTATCGGCCAGTCCCCCTGTAGCAATAACCCGGCTGTTTTCACCCAATTCTTGTTTTATTTTCTCGATCAGCCCTTCAATCATAAATACCGTTCCCCAGAAAACCCCGCTCTGAATGCTTTCTTCGGTGGTTTTTCCGATAAACCGATAGGGAAATTCAAAATTTACTCTGGGCAATTTGGCCGCTTTTAAGTGCAAAGCCTCGATAGAAGTCATAATACCCGGAGCAATAATGCCTCCCAAATAGTCTTTTTGTTCATTAATACAATCGATGGTGGTCGCCGTACCAAAATCAACAATCATCACCGGAGCTCCGTACCTGTGCACACCGGCAACCGCATTGCACAGGCGATCGGCCCCGACCGAAGCCGGATTTTTGTATTTTACCTGAATACCCAAATCGATAAACGCATCGATAATCAAAGGTTCTATTTTAAAATAGCGTCGGCTCAGAAACTGATAAATAATGGTCAAATCGGGCACAACCGACGAAATGCAAATGCCTTTTACATCTTTTATGTTCAAATTTTCCTGCAGAAAAAAATAGTGCAGCAAAACGCCCAATTCGTCTTCGGTACGTGCCATTTCGGAAGTAATACGCCAGTGGGCTATCAGTTCTTCGCCTTGAAAGCAGCCAACAACAGTATGGGTATTGCCAATATCAAACGTCAGTAACATGATTACTCTTTGTAATTTCTCCGGCGATTAATGCTTTTAATACACCTTTTTGATCTTCGTACACCAGGTAGCCCGATTCGTTCACATCTTTAATAATTCCGATTTCTTCTCCAAATGGGGTACGAATTGTTACTTTTTGGCCAAACTGATCGCAACGCTCTTTCCATTCATCGACCACATGGTCGTAAAAATTACGTTCAAAGCGTTCGTAATTTTTCTCAAACTCTTGCATAAACATACAAAGGAATTCTTCCCGATCGATCGGCTGGCCGGTAATACTGCGCAACGAAGTGGCAATATCGCGAATTTCCGGAGGCATTTTTTCCACGGGTTCGTTCAAATTAATGCCGATGCCCAATACCATCGCCTCGATTTTTTTGTCACGCAAAATCGATTCGGCGAGGATACCGCTTAATTTTCTGCCATTCACCAACAAATCATTCGGCCATTTAAAAGAAATCTGGACGGGATCGAGCTGATGAGCCTGTAAATAATTTTCGATGGTATTGGCCAGAATAATGGCCGTGGCCAGCATGATTTTTTTGGAATAGTCAATTTCCAGTTCGGGTTTCAAAAGAATGCTGAATAACAGGTTCTGTCCCGGGGCACTCAACCATCTTCGCTTTTGTCGTCCGTGACCTGCGGTCTGAAAATCGGCCTGGACAACAGTACCTTCAGGAGCGCCGTCCCGGGCCAACGTTAGCAGGTACGCATTGGTCGAATCGATCACCTGAAAGCAATAGAGTGTTCTGCCGAAAATAGATGTCCGCAAATCGGCGCGTACTTTGTCGCAATTTAACATAAAACACATCTACCTTTTTGTGTTGAATTAAAATGTTCACCTACCCTGCCAACGTGTCATCCTTGAAGTGAGCAAAAGCTAATAAATTTAAGGACTAAAATCCAGTTAATTCATATTTTAAAAGGGGAAGCCTTTCGGCAAAAGGCTTCCCGTCACACATGTATTATTTTTTTAAAACCACTTTTTATTAAAAAAGATTCCCGTTTTTATTTCCGCAAAATCACAAAATTTGTTTGGCAATGGTAACCAATTGCATGTTGGAAGTGCCTTCGTAAATGGTACCGATTTTGGCATCGCGGAAGAATTTTTCAACCGGATATTCTTTGGTAAAACCATAGCCGCCAAACAAATCGATGGCCAGTGAGGTAATGTGCTGGGCCACCTGCGAGGCAAAGAACTTGGCCATAGCGGCTTGTTTGATAAATTTTTGCCCGGCCATTTTCATACGGGCGGCATTGTACACCAAAAGGCGGGCTGCTTCCAGCTTGGTAGCTGCTTCGGCCAACTGGAATTGTACGCCCTGAAACTTGGCAATGGGCTGCCCGAATTGTTCGCGCTCGTTTACGTATTTAATGGTTGCATCCAGTGCACCGTGGGCCAAACCCACCATTTGCGCTCCAATTCCGATGCGTCCCTCGTTCAGCGTTTCGATGGCTACTTTGTAGCCTTTGCCAATTTCACCCAAAACATTTTCTTTGGGAACTTTGCAGTTTTCCAGAATTAGTTCACAGGTAGAAGAAGCCCGAATGCCCAATTTGTCTTCTTTCTTGCCTACCGTAAATCCTTCGAAATCTCTTTCTACCACAAAAGCGGTAATGCCCTTGTAGCCCGCTTCGGGATTGACATTGGCAAAAATAATGAACACTTCGGCCTCACCGGCATTGGTAATCCACAACTTCTGTCCGTTCAGTTCCCAGTAATCCCCTTTGTCCGTGGCACGGCAACGCAGGGCAAAAGCATCGCTGCCCGACCCTGCTTCCGAAAGCGCGTAAGCCGCCAGACGTTCCGAGGCCAATTGGGGTAAATATTTTTTCTTGAGTGTGTCGTTTCCCCAACGCAAAAAGGCATTATTGACCAATGTGTTTTGCACATCCACAATAATGGCCGCCGCCGGATCTACGTAACTTAATGCTTCAATGGCTAAAATCGCCATAAAAAAGTTGGTTTCAGCCCCGCCGAATTCTTCCGGAACTTCAATTCCCATCAGTCCCATTTCGAAAAAGCTTTTAATGATTTCCGGATCCATCTTGGCTTTCTCGTCCATTTCGCGGGAATGGGGTTTTACCTGTTCTTCGGCAAATTCCCGAACCGAGTCGTAAAACATTTGTTCATCTTCGGAAAGCGTGGTTAATGGTTGAACGAGTTCCTGAGTCATAACTCCCCCTTTTTTGGTAAAATGAACAACTCCGTAAAACTATTTTTGCTGACTCTTAATATAACATTTTTACATCAAAATATCATCTATTCGCGTAAATTTTTTACGTGACTCAGATCATTTTAACGAAGTGACAAAATGTAACGGGAATGCCTTTTAGATCGAAAGTGCCTCATTTGGCAGGCACTGGTGAAAGATTCTTAACGATTTTCCAGTCGAACTTTCCTTCGCCAATGTATGTGTACGTAACGTAATCCATCAATTTGGTGATGATAGAAAGCCCCAATCCGTGATCTTGCAATACTCCGGGATCGAGAATTTCAGGATCATCCTTAAAATCGCCTTGCTCAAACGAAAAAGAAACGGTAAACGGATCGAGAATGGTGTAGTAAACCCAGCCGTCAAGCACTTTGTTCAGCAAAAATTTACGTCCAAGAAGATATTGGGGGTATGGCGGGTAGTACGATTCTGCCTGAAAGCCCGGGCCATGATCAAAAATAGAAATCAAAATAAACTTCATGCCCATTTCGAACTGAAAGCGTACCATCTCGTCAATGGCGGCAGTATTGGAATGTTTAACGATATTCATGAACACTTCGTTCATTACGGCCCGCAAATTCTGCGATAAACTGTTCTTATCGACTTCGGGCACGTGCAAGTAAGAGGCGATTAGTTCGGCAAAATCTTCTACCATGCGCGTGTATTCCGTTTTGCACGGAACATGAAAACGAACGATATCACTCATTCGGAGGCTCCCGAATTTGCATACGTGTTAGGTAGCTTGATCAAAAATTTAATCCATTCACCTGGCTTGGATTGTGCTTCGATGCTACCACCGTGCATTTCCACGATATTTTTTACCGTGTAAAGTCCAAGCCCCACATTGCCTCTGCCTTTTTTACGGTGAAATCTGGAAAATTTATTAAAAATTTGCGGCAGATTTCTCTCATCCGGAGCTTCTCCGTAATTCAGAAAATGAATTTCGAGTTCTTTGTCTCTGGAAAAGATCGAAATTTCTATTTCCGATTCTTCATCTCCGTATTGAATGGCATTCAAAAGCAAATTGCGAAAAACCACTTGCAGCAAATGCAAATCGCCAAAAAAGATGTTTCTTTCTTTTTCTTTTTTAATGACAACTTTTTGCTTGCGATGTTCCAACGGCAACCTTACTTCTTCCACAATCGGCTCAATTACATCTTCTACCAGGTCGAATAGCTGGCGATCCAGTGTTAATTTTCCCTCTTCGATTAAAAACATATTCAATAGCGTATCCACCATAGCAAATAGGTTGCGCGTGAGACGATCAATATTTTCAGTTAGGGGTAAGAGTCCGTCGGTTTTGTTTTGCTGTATTTTTTTACGAATAATTCGGTTGTAGCCATAAATTGAGGTCAGGGAGTTTTTGAATTCGTGCGTAACCACGCTCAGCAAATTTTGATATTTCTGGTTGACTTCCTTAAGATGACGCTGTATCTCGGAATTTTCCCGAATAAGTGCTGCCTGAGTGCCGAACAGAATGAGGGATTTGATCTTTTCCTTTACGTCATCATCATACGAATTTAATTTTTCCAGCGAAATTTCTGTGGGAGGAAGATCGTTTAGACGTTTAAGATAATCATCTAAAATGGCAGAAAGTAATTCTTTGCTTTTGGGCTCATTTTGGATTAGTTCTAATCCCCGATCGTACAGACGCTGATACTCTTTTAATTCGAGTGGAATGTTTTCTAAAACATCCAGTTCTTCTTCGGTAAAGCCTGGTTTGGTTCCCATAAATTCCCCTGCGTTTTTTTGGAAGTACTGTTACTTTCGGCCAATCATTCAATTTTTTTAGCTTAAATTACAGTAAAATAAGAACTATTAAAATCAAGTAATCTTTGGCAAAAAGATGGTAAAAGAGGATTTAATTTTGCAAAGTACAATCAGGAAGAAATTCCCTTTTGTAAAAGACTCCGTAAAAAGGCTTCTTTGCGGACACCGACCCCAAAATAGCGAATGGTGGTACGTTCCATGAGAACAATGGTCGGTGTGCCCAAAATTCCGAAAATGCGCCCGAGTTCCGTTTCTTCCAGTAAATCTATTTTTATGATGTTCGGAAATTTCTGACTTAACCGGCCAATCAGCGGATTCATGGTGCGGCAGGCCGAACACTTTGGCGTGTAAAAATAGAGCAAAGTTTGGGGATGGCGCTCTATTTTGCGCAACAAATCGGGTGGGATGTTCGATATTTTTTTCCCTTTTTTAAAATGCCCGATGGTTTGCATGTACACCTGAAAGGCCACGAACAAAACGACAAAAATAATGGTGGCGTAAAGAAAAAAATCCATCTATTTTTCCGCTTCGCTGGTTTTCTTTTTACGGGTATCCCATCCCAAAACAATACCCGCTCCCAGGCCGTAACCGGTCATTAAATAGGGATTGCTGGTTAAAGCACAACTTCCACTGGCACAACCGATAAAATAATAATAGGCATAACCGGCCGCCATGCCCAACAAACTAAAAATAATTAACTTTTTCCAGCGAATATTTTTCATGGGTTTCCTTTGTTTATTTTTCTTCTGCTAACGTATTCAGCTTCACAATAATTTCCGTCATTTTATCGGCCATGCCCTTTTCTTTCAATTTTTCTTCCAGGGTGCCCCAAACCGGCTCGCCGCACACCATGCACTGAATCCCCATTTCCTGCATGGGACGCACCAATTCCGGATGCTCTTCCACAATTTCTTCGATGGTCGTATCTTTGTCAATTTTTGCCATTGCGAACTCCTGTCGTTAGCTTAATTTCAATTCGAATTTTTAGATGCGCAAGGCATTTCGACGGGTCAAAAGATTAAAAAACCGGGGAGCAAAGCAGGGTGATTCTCGCCCGCCGAGCGCACAAATGGGTGCGGATTCGTTGAGAAGCCGCGTGCTTAATGGATGATAAGTTGGATACTCCCCCGGGCATTCCTTCGGGATTAATCGTATTTTCGGCGTGCGGCGTGCTTTGCTTCGGTGACTGGGAGGTAAAAGGTAAAGGGTTAAGGGTAAAAGGGGGAGCTGTACAAGCGTCATACCCAACTTTAGTCCGTGCCGTCACAAAGTGGGCCTTTCGGGGGCAGGTATCCTACGGACAATTGGCAATTTCCCTTTATTCCTTTTTCATTTTTCCTTTTTCATCTCCTCCCTACCGTCCGCCGGACAATTCGTAATTCTCTTGCCCGGGGCTCCGCGCCGCGGAGCTCTTCGGCAAGGAGAGAAGCCTCCTTCACCTTCACCTGAAAGCGGGCATTTGCTCACAAAAAAAGAAAAGGGGATGCGATTTGCATCCCCTTGATGTATGGTTAACCGATTTACGCCGCTTCTCGTTTTTTGGAGAAGACCAGCCCCTCGGCATTGGCCGAAATGACCACCGTGTCGCCGGGCGCAAGCTTGCCGGCAATGATTTCTTTGGCCAGTTCGTTGACCAGCTCCTTCTGGATCAAGCGACGCAACGGTCGCGCACCAAAGGCCGGATCGTAGCCTTTTTCCACCAGATAGTTGATGGCCTCGTCCGTCAGTTCGGCGTAGTAAT
>Ga0256914_1001483_pt1 | contig 21024 bp, 34 predicted proteins | sample HulkmetaG_FD_191571 | JGI IMG/M metagenome (GOLD analysis project Ga0256914, IMG submission 191571) | Hydrothermal chimney microbial communities from Main Endeavour vent field at the Juan de Fuca Ridge, Pacific Ocean - Hulk | ecosystem: Environmental > Aquatic > Marine > Hydrothermal vents ... | reverse complement strand
AAATCATGGCAAAGCAGCATTACGAGCGCAACAAGCCCCACGTGAATGTGGGAACCATCGGCCACATCGATCATGGCAAGACGACCTTGACCGCGGCCATCACCAAGACCCTGAGTCTGAAAGGCTGGGCAGATTTTTCAGCCTTTGATCAGATTGACAATGCGCCGGAAGAGAAAGCGCGTGGTATTACGATTGCCATTGCGCATGTGGAATACGAAACCGAGGCTCGACACTATGCCCATGTGGACTGCCCGGGCCATGCCGACTACATCAAGAACATGATTACCGGTGCGGCGCAGATGGACGGCGCCATTCTGGTGGTGGCAGCGCCCGATGGCCCCATGCCGCAGACGCGTGAGCACATCCTGCTGGCGCGCCAGGTGGAAGTGCCTGCGATTGTTGTGTTCATGAACAAAGTGGACATGATGGATGATGAAGAGCTGCTGGAGCTGGTGGAGCTGGAGCTGCGCGAGCTTTTGGACAGCTATGGCTATCCTGGCGACGACATTCCTGTGGTATTGGGAAGTGCGCTGGAGGCGCTGGAATGCACCAGTGACGATCCTGATGCCCCTTGCTACGCCCCCATCTGGGAGCTGATGCGTGTGGTAGATGAGTACATTCCCACGCCTGAGCGAGACACCGACAAGCCGTTCCTGATGCCCATCGAGGATGTCTTCTCCATCAAGGGACGTGGCACGGTGGTAACTGGCCGTGTGGAACGTGGCCGCATTAATCCCATGGATGACGTGGAGATTGTGGGGCTGAAAGAGACCCGCAAGACAGTGGCGACCTCGTTGGAGATGTTCCGCAAGATTTTGGATTATGCGGAAGCAGGCGAGAACGTGGGCGTGCTGCTGCGAGGCATCAATCGTGATGAAATCGAGCGTGGTCAAGTGTTGGCCAAGCCGGGCAGCATTACCCCGCACACCAAATTCATGGCGGAAGTGTACGTGCTGCGCAAGGATGAGGGTGGTCGTCATACCCCCTTCTTCGAGGGCTACCGTCCGCAGTTCTACATTCGCACCATGGACATCACCGGCTCGGTGCATTTGTCAGAGGGTGTCGAGATGGTGATGCCTGGCGACAACGTGAACATGGAAGTCGAGTTGATTTCGCCTGTGGCGCTGGAAGTAGGTTCCCGTTTCGCAATCCGTGAAGGTGGCCGCACTGTGGGTGCTGGCGTCATCACCGAGATTATCGAATAACAGACCCTGAAATCCGGGTGGGGGTCCGCCTCCATCCGGCTCATTCTGTCTCATCCCCATTTTTTGGAAGGTCTGCGAATGGCTAAACAGCGGATACGCATCAAATTGAAGGCTTACGATCATCGTGTTTTGGATAACTCTGTGCGCGAGATTGTCGAAGCTGCCGAGCGCACCGGCGCTCAGGTCATCGGGCCCGTGCCCTTGCCCACCAAGCGTGAACGTTTTACCGTTATGCGTTCCACCTTTATCGATAAAGATTCACGCGAGCAATTCGAAGTAAGAACGCACAAACGTTTGGTGGATGTCATCCCCTCCGGCAGCAAGACCATTGATAACTTGATGCGTCTTTCTTTGCCTGCGGGTGTCGATATTGAAATCGAATTGTAATCACTTTGCGCAAATAAGCTGAGCTTGCGCAAATTTACCTGTCATCATAAATCCTGAAAAAGGAGGTTGGAAAGCGGAATGATGAGGCGCATTTAGCCGCTGGCATTTCCCTTTCCTGAAAAGACTATGAAAGGTCTTCTTGGACGAAAACTGGGCATGACCCAGATATTCACTGACGAAGGCGCCATGATTCCAGTAACCGTGCTGGAAGTTGGGCCTTGCTACGTCACACAAATTAAAACGCCCGAAGCTGACGGCTATGCCGCTGTGCAAATCGGGTTTGACGAAACCAAAGATAAACGGCTTACCAGTGGCGTTCGCGGTCATCTTAAACGCTCCGGTGTTCCCGCCTTGCGGACTATGCGTGAATTCCGCGTGCAGCCTGATGAATTGTCTGAATTCAAACTTGGACAACGGCTTTTGGCTGATTTCTTTAGCGCTGGCGATCTGGTCGATGTGACCGGTCGTTCCAAGGGTAAAGGTTTTCAGGGTGGCGTGAAGCGTCATAACTTCAACCGCCAGCCCAAAACCCATGGTCAATCTGACCGTGAGCGCTCTCCAGGTTCGGCGGGCGCAGGAACCACGCCAGGTCGCGTGTACAAAGGCAAACGCATGCCCGGGCACATGGGCGACGAGCGCGTGACAGTTCAGAACCTGCGCGTTGTGCGTGTGGATGCTGAACGCAACCTTGTGGCTGTGCGCGGGGCCGTGCCTGGTCCCAAAAATGGCCTGGTCAGCATCTTCTTTGCACGCAAGAATAAGATTAAGAAAGCGAGGTAATGAATAATGCAGACGTCATTGATGAGTATGAATGGTAAAAATGTCGGAACCGTTGAGCTGCCCGATGCAATCTTCAACATCGAGCCCAACCAGACCGTGATGCACCAGGCCCTGGTTCGGCAACTGGCCAATCAGCGGCAAGGAACCCACAAAACCAAAACCCGTGGCGAAATTCGTGGCGGTGGTCGCAAACCGTGGCGCCAAAAAGGCACCGGGCGGGCCCGTCAGGGCACCATCCGGGCGCCGCACTGGCGTGGTGGTGGCACCGTCTTTGGCCCCAGCCCTCGCTCCTATGCCAAACGCATGCCTCGCAAGATGCGTCGTCTGGCCTTGCGTTCAGCCCTGAGCGTTAAAGCCAACGCCCAGCAACTGGTTGTGCTGGATGAGTTGACCCTGAGCACCCCTCGCACCAAAGAAATCGTCGCCATGATAGAGGCTCTGGGCGTCAATCGTTCAGCGCTGCTTCTGCTGCCCGAAGCCAACGGCATTGTCGAACTCTCGGCCCGGAATCTTCCCAATGTGAAAACACTGCGGGCCAGCTACATCAACGTTCGCGACTTGCTGGGATACGAAACCATCATCATGCCGCAGCAGGCCATCGACGTGCTTAGCACCTTCCTGGGCGAAAACGCCCCCGAAGCGGTGGCAGAGGAGGAATAATCAGATGCATATCTACGAAGTGCTGAAACGCCCCATTATGACCGAAAAATCTCTCATCCTCTCTGATGATAACAAATATGTCTTCGAGGTTGATCGGCGGGCCAACAAAATGCAGGTCAAGCAGGCCATCGAGGCCCGATTTGGCGTTACCGTCCTGAATGTGCGCATCATCAACATGAAGGCCAAAACCCGCAAGCGCAGCATGAAACAGGTCGCCATCCGCAAGCAGCCCTGGAAAAAAGCGATCATCACCCTGGCTGCCGGCGATTCCATTCAGATGTTCGAGGGTGTCTAAATCCACCCCTTTACCAACCTTTATTCCATCCATTCCCAGGTAATCGTCCCGTTCTGCCGGTAACGTTATCGGCACAACAAGCAGGCGGCTAATCAAGCGAGTATCGTCTGCATCGTCCTGACTCGGACGACAGCTTACCACAAGGAGTCACAGCCCCATGGCTATCAAAGTCTACAAGCCGACCTCAGCAGGTCGGCGCGGGATGAGCGGTTACGCATTTGACGAAATAACCCGCTCCAAACCGGAAAAATCGCTACTGCGGCCACTCAAAAAGAAGGCTGGCCGCAACAATCTGGGTCGACTCACAGTTCGACACCAGGGTGGCGGTCACAAGCGCCGATATCGCCTCATCGATTTCAAGCGCAACAAAGTTGGCATCCCTGCCCGCGTGGCCTCCATCGAGTATGATCCCAATCGCACAGCCCGTATTGCCCTGTTGGTTTACGCCGACGGCGAAAAACGCTACATCCTAGCCCCTTTGGGCTTGCAGGTTGGCGATAAGGTCATGTCTGGCCCCGACGCCGAAATTCGTCCGGGCAATGCCTTGCCTCTCATCAACATGCCTTTGGGTACACTGGTGCATAACATCGAAATGCAACCGGGCAAAGGTGGCCAATTGGTACGTTCGGCGGGCGCTTATGCACAGCTAATGGCCAAAGAGGGTCGCTATGCCACCTTGCGCTTGCCCAGCGGCGAAGTTCGCAAAGTGCTGCTCAACTGCATGGCCACCGTTGGCCAAATTGGCAACACCGATCACCAGAACATCAAAATTGGCAAAGCTGGCCGCAAGCGCTGGATGGGCAAACGCCCCTCGGTGCGTGGTACAGCCATGGATCCCTCCTCGCATCCTCATGGCGGTGGTGAGGGACGTTCCCCTGTCGGTATGCCCGGCCCGAAGACCCCGTGGGGCAAACCTGCCCTGGGGTATCGTACCCGTCGAAACAAACGCACCAGCCAGTATATTATCCGGCGTCGTGGCAAGAAGCGCCGCTAGGAGGAGTAGAATATGTCCCGGTCTCTGAAAAAAGGTCCATTCGTAAGCACCAAGCTGCTTCGTAAGATTGAAGAAATGAACCAAAAGCACGAAAAACGTGTCATTCGAACTTGGTCTCGCGCCTCCACTGTCTTTCCGCAAATGGTGGGCCACACAATTGCCGTCCACAACGGACGCCGCCACGTTCCCATTTACATCACCGAGAACATGGTTGGTCATAAACTTGGCGAGTTTGCGCCCACACGTTTCTACCGTGGCCACATCCTTAAAGAAAAGAAAAGCAGCGCTCGCAAATGATGCACGTTTCAGTTAAAAGAGGTTGAAAGATGTCCTATCTGGTTCGATCCCAACGCAAATACGTGGGGATCTCTGCTCAAAAAGTACGCCTGGTTGCTAACCTTGTGCGCGGCATGAACGCACTGGAAGCCATGGACGTATTGGCGTACATGCCGCAATCTGCCGCCAAAGAGGTGCGCAAGACCCTGCAATCGGCCATTGCCAATGCAGAAGAAAATGAAAGCATGGCCCCGGAAGATCTGTGGATCGCTGAGATCTACGCTGACGAAGGGGCTTCTACCAATCGTTATCGTCCCGGCGCTCGCGGTCGCGTGAAACCGATCATCCGCCGATCCTCTCACATCACCGTCAAGCTCGAAGAGCGATAAGCAAGGAGGCGTATTTTGGGTCGCAAAGTTCACCCTACCGGGTTCCGACTCGGTATTACCAAGAAGCACCAATCACGCTGGTTCGCCGAGGGCAAAAGCTACTCGCGTTTGATTGCCGAAGATCGCGTGATTCGGAAAGAAGTTCATAGCCGTCTGTCTCATGCAGGCGTTTCTAAAATAGAGATCGAACGTGCGCCCAAGCTGGTGCATCTGACCATCCATGCTGCCAAACCTGGCGTTGTTATTGGCCGCAAGGGCGTTACCGTTACCGAGTTGCGCAAAGATTTGGGCGAACTCACAGGCAAACGGGTCAAGATCGACGTTGAAGAAATCAAAAAGCCGGAGCTGGATGCCAGCTTGGTCGCCGAAAACATCGGCGAGCAACTTTCACGCCGTGTGGCACACAAACGGGCCATGCGTCGGGCTGCTGAACGCACCATGCGTTCGGGCGCCAAAGGCATTATGATCCGTCTGGGCGGTCGCTTGGGAGGCTCTGAAATGGCCCGTGTCGATGATATTCGCATGGGACGTATTCCCCGGCACACCTTGCGCGCCGACATCGACTATGTGGATATGAAAGCCCACACCACCTATGGCGTCATTGGCATCAAAGTGTGGATTTACAAGGGCGATATCCTGCCCGGCGAACCGATGACGATTTAGGAAGAGGAAAAAGATCATGTTAATGCCTAAACGAATGAAGTATCGAAAAGTCCATCGTGGACGTATGCGAGGCAAAGCTTGGCGTGGTAGCACCATTGCCTTTGGTGAATATGCACTGCAATCGGTCGAGCCCGCCTGGATTACCAGCCGTCAGATTGAATCGGCTCGTCGCGCCATCGTGCGTTATATTCGCCGTGGCGGCAAGCTGTGGATTCGCATCTTTCCCGATAAACCTGTAACCAAGCGTGCAGCCGAGACCCGCATGGGCTCTGGTAAAGGCGCTGTCGATCATTACGTGGCCGTGGTAAAACCGGGCCGGGTGCTCTTTGAACTGGCTGGCGTGCCCGAAGAAACTGCACGCGAAGCGATGCGTCTGGCTGCCCACAAATTGCCCATTGCCACCCAGTTTGTAAGTCGTGGAGAGGAGGGACACTAAATGAACGCAGCAGAACTCCGAAACCTCACCGATGGTGAACTCCAGGCCAAACTGGATGAAGCGTATGAAGAATTGATGAATCTTCGCTTTAACCTGTCTATCGGACAACAAAAAGACACCAATCGTCTGGCTCAGGTTAAACGTGATATTGCTCGTATCAAAACCATTGTACGCGAGCGCCAGTTAGCTGTGGAGATGATGTAACATGGCCCAAGAACGAAGAAGAGTGCTGAGCGGCGTTGTCGTCAGCGATAAGATGGACAAAACCGTGGTGGTGCGTGTCGCCCGATCCTATCGTCATCCCCTGTATGGCAAGGTCGTAAAAGTACACAAAAAGTATCATGCCCACGATGCGAACAACAGTTGCCAGGAGGGTGACGAGGTGCGCATCCTCGAAGCCCGACCTCTGAGCAAGACCAAACGCTGGGTTGTTATTGAAAATATGACCCAGGCAGCCGCTGCCAAAGCGTAGAGAGAAAGGAGATTATCGCCATGATTCAGCAAGAATCCCGATTGAAAATCGCCGATAACACCGGCGCTAAAGAGATTTTGTGCATCCGCGTCTTGGGCGGCTCCAGTCGGCGCTACGCCTCGGTAGGTGACATTATTGTTGCCTCGGTCAAACAGGCTGCCCCGGGCGGTTCTATCAAAAAAGGTGAAGTCGTGCGTGCTGTAGTGGTTCGTACCTCAAAAGAGGTGGGGCGCCAGGATGGCAGCTACATCCGCTTTGATGACAACGCCGCGGTTATTATTGATGATAGCAAAAACCCCAAAGGCACCCGCATCTTCGGACCGGTTGCTCGCGAATTGCGCGAAAAGCGGTTTATGAAAATCGTTAGTCTGGCGCCCGAAGTATTGTAGGAAGGTGATTGCAAGATGAAGAAACTAAAAACCCAGCCCAAACTCAAGATCAAAAAGGGTGACCAGGTCGAAGTTATCGCCGGTAACAACAAAGGCGAGCGCGGCGAGGTCAAGTCCGTCATCCGCAAAAAAGATAAATTTGGCAACTACGATCCCAATCGGGTCTATGTCATTGTCGGCGGCGTGAATATGATCAAAAAGCACCAGCGCCGTACTGGCGATGTCAAAACCCAGGTTGGCATTATCGAGCGCGAAGGCCCGCTGCACATCTCAAATGTGATGCTGGTGGCCCCTACCGCCAACAAACCGACCCGTGTACAGATTCGCGAGGAAGGTGGCGACAAAGTGCGTTTCAGTGCTAAATATGATGAGGTTATTGGCTCATAACTCCGGTGGCGCCCGCAGGCGCTTTCGGATTCAGGAGAAGTGATATGGTTCCCCGGATGAAAGAACGCTACGAAAAAGAGATTGTTCCAGCCTTGATGGAACGCTTTGATTACAAAAATGTGATGCAAGTTCCCCGTTTAACTCGCATCTCGGTCAACATCGGTTTGGGCGAGGCCTTGCAAAATGCCAAAGCTATCGAATACGCTGTTAATGACCTGACCACCATCACCGGCCAAAAACCGGTGGTACGAAAGGCCCGCAAAGCCATTGCCACCTACAAACTGCGCGAAGGCAATCCCATTGGTGTGAGCGTCTCCTTGCGAGGCAACCGCATGTGGAATTTTCTGGATCGTCTGATTGGCATTGCCTTGCCCCGCCAGCGCGACTTCCAGGGGGTCTCGCCCGACTCATTTGATGGGCATGGCAATTACAGCCTGGGCCTGCGAGAGCAACTGGCTTTCCCCGAAGTCGACTACGACAGCATCGATAAACTCCGTGGTATGGGCATTACCATTGTTACCACGGCCAAAACCGATGAAGAAGGCCGAGAATTGCTGCGTTTGCTCGGCATGCCGTTCAAACGGAAATAATTCCCGATTCATACTACAGGAGTAATTTGTATGGCTAAGAAGTGCATGACATACCGAGAACAGCGCCGCAAGTACCAGGTGCAAGTCCGCAATCGTTGCAGCATCTGTGGTCGGCCTCGTGGCTACATGCGTCGGTTCGATATGTGTCGTATCTGCTTCCGGCATGAAGCGCTACGCGGGAATTTGCCCGGCGTGGTGAAATCCAGTTGGTAAGAGTTAATGCGTAATGATTGAGGCATCCAATTGAAGTTCTGGCCTCATTTTCCGCCATCGAGCTTTAATTTTTGACCTTTATCGTCAACCCCCCAGGAGTAGAATTCCCATGATGACCGATCCCATTGCGGATATGCTGACACGCATCCGCAACGCGAGCATGGCCCAGCATAAAACTGTTTCCATGCCCAGCTCCAAGATGAAAGTGGAGATCGCTCGTATCTTGAAAGAAGAGGGCTTTATTCGCGGGTACGACCTGCAAGATACCGAAAAGCCCCAGCCCACGCTGCGCCTGCATCTGAAATATGATGAGAACCGCCGATCGGTGATTGCCGGTATCGAGCGTGTGAGCAAGCCTGGCCGTCGAACCTACTTTGGCCGTAACGACATCCCCTGGGTGCGTGCGGGCCTCGGTTTGGCCATTGTCTCCACCTCGCGCGGTATGCTGTCTGGACGCGACGCCCGCAACGCGGGTGTGGGCGGCGAAGTAATCTGCTACGTTTGGTAAGCGGCAGCCGACAGGCGTGCGGTGGTGCATCCGCCGACTTGGGCCTGTCTCTGCGATATTGATTTCCCGCATGTTGCGGGTAGGAGGAAGTTCATGTCCCGTATTGGACGTAAACCGATTAGCATTCCCGAAAAAGTTGAAATAAAAATCGGGAAGAATAACAAGGTCACCGTTAAAGGGCCCAAGGGCGAGCTGACTCGCACCTTTAATCCCGACATGACCATTGAGATGAAAGATGGCCAGGTAGAGATTACCCGTCCTACCGATCAGCGTCATCATCGTGCCCTGCATGGTCTGACTCGGGCGCTGTTGGCTAACATGGTCACCGGCGTCAGCCAGGGCTATGTTAAAGAACTGGAAATGACCGGTGTTGGTTATCGCGCAGTGATGAAAGGCAATGCGCTTGATTTGAGCCTTGGCTTTTCGCACCCTGTCATTATCGAGCCGCCCGAAGGCATCAGTTTCGAAGTCGAGAAAGGTGGTCGCGCCTTTCATGTCAAAGGAATCGATAAGGAAGTGGTCGGCGAAGTCGCCGCCAAAATCCGTGCATTACGCCCCCCCGAGCCCTACAAAGGCAAGGGGATCAGCTATCGTGGCGAATACATCCGTCGCAAAGCTGGTAAGGCTGGCAAGCGCTAACACCAACGCCCGAAGAAAAAGAGGAATGTTGATATGAGTACCCATCCCCGTCGTATAGCTCGCATTCGTCGTCATCGACGTGTGCGCAGACGCATTTCCGGTTCGGCTCAAATGCCCCGTTTGGCTGTTTATCGCAGTCTGAAACACATCTATGTTCAGATTATCGATGATGAGGCTGAACCTTCTGGGCATACCCTGTTGGCCGCCTCCTCTGTGGAGCCTGGCCTGGAACTCGAGGGTAAATCCCAAACCGAAATTGCTAAAATTGTCGGCAAACTTATTGGCGAGCGTGCAAGCGCAGCCGGTATTGAAACCGTTGTTTTTGATCGAGGCGGCTTCCCCTACCACGGTCGCGTAAAGGCCCTGGCCGAAGCAGCCCGCGAAGCTGGATTGAAGTTCTAGCGCTCCCACGACTGCTCAGGCAGGAGAGATACATGGCATCCAAAAACGATAGAAATCGCAAGCAGCAAGTGCAAGACGAGTTTGAAGAGCGCGTGGTAGACCTGGCTCGTACGGCCAAGGTCGTCAAGGGCGGTCGTCGATTCGGCTTCAGAGCCGTCGTCGTGGTTGGCGATGGCAAAGGCCGGGTTGGCGTTGGCGTGGGCAAAGCCCGCGAAGTTCCCGAAGCCATCCGCAAAGGCTCCGAACAAGCTCGCAAGAGTCTGATTACCGTTCCCATGGTGGGCACAACCATCCCCCATGAGATTACCTCCAAATTCAATGCAGCGCGTGTGATGTTGCGGCCCGCTTCGCCCGGTACCGGCGTTATTGCCGGAAGTGGCGTGCGTGCCGTGCTGGAAACCGCTGGCATCAGTGACATCCTGACCAAATCATTGGGCAGTAACAATGTGCTGAACGTGGTTAAAGCCACCTACCGGGCTCTGGCCGATTTGCAATCTCCTGAGATTGTAGCCAAGCGCCGTGGCTTGCCCGTGGCCAAAGTACAGCCTCATTGGATTCAGGACCACCTGGAGAGATAAGCAGATGAGTGAGAACAAAAAATTGGTTATTACCTACAAGAAGAGCGTTATCGGCTACGGCAAAAAGCATCGGGGGACCATTCGGGCCCTGGGGCTGCATCGCCTGGGTGATGTTGTCGAGCACGAGAACACCCCCGTTGTGCGCGGCATGTTGAACAAAGTTCGGCATCTCGTCAATGTGGAGGAGAAATAAGCATGAACTTACATGATCTAAAACCAGCTCCCGGTTCCCGCAAGAAGCGCATTCGCGCCGGGCGTGGCATCTCTGCTGGGCGCGGCAAAACTGCCGGACGTGGCATGAACGGCCAGAACAGTCGCTCGGGCGGCGGCAAAGGCCCCTACTTTGAGGGTGGTCAGTTACCCCTGTTCCGTCGTTTGCCCACCCTGCGTGGTTTCACCAACATCAATCGTGTGGCCTATCAACCCGTGAACGTGGGCACACTGGCTCAGGATTTTGCCGCCAACGACGAAATCACCCCCGAAAAACTCATGGAACTGGGCTACGTTCGTAAAAGTGATGGCCCCGTGGTCATTTTGGGCGATGGTGAAATCACTGTGGCTCTTACGGTGAAAGCCCATCGTTTCTCAAAAAGCGCCCGCGCCAAAATTGAGGCTGCTGGCGGCACTATTGAAGTTCTACCCCTGTCTTAGCTCACCCACGCCGTTGGCGGACAAATACCGCTGACGGACGGAGGCACGTTTTATGCTCACAGCTTTACGCAGCGCACTTATTCTTCCTGAGCTTCGCAAGAAAATCCTCTTTACACTGGGCATCTTGCTGCTGTATCGGATTTTGGCACAAATTCCTGTGCCTGGCGTTGACCGCGCAGCCATGGGACAGATTTTGCACAACGATCTGGCAAGCCTGTTCGACATGTTGAGTGGTGGTGCGCTTTCCCGTTTCTCCATCATGGCCATGGGTGTGTATCCCTACATCACCTCCTCCATTATCATGCAGTTGCTGGTTCCCATCATCCCCAAACTGGAAGAGATTGCCAAGGATGGGGATGCGGGCCGTCAGAAGATTAACCAGCTCACCACTTATCTCACCATCCCCCTGGCCTTGCTGCAAGGCTTTGGCACCGCAGCGCTGATGTCTGGTGGCAGCTTCGGAACCCCCTTACTGCCTCGTTTCGGATTCTCGGTGGATCCATTGTTGACGATTGGCGTGTTGGCTTCATTGCTCACCGGCAGTTTTATTGCCTTGTGGCTGGGTAATCTCATTACGCAGGAAGGCATTGGTAATGGCGTATCGCTGATTATCTTCGGTGGTATCGTCTCACGCATGTGGCCCCGGATTAACGGCTTACTCTCCAGCACCAACGGCATCTTCCTGACCATCGTCTTCACCCTGGTCACCATTGCCACCGTGGGCCTTATCGTTTACGTGCAAGAGGGCCAGCGTCGCATTCCGGTGCGTTACGGCAAGCGAGTGCGCACCATGAAAGGCAATCGTCTGATGATGGTGGGTGGGCAAAGCACCCATGTGCCCATCCGTGTCAACAGCGCCGGCATGATTCCGCTGATTTTTGCCAGCACTTTGCTCATCTTCCCCAGCACCATGGCCAGCGCTTTCACCAATTCATCGATCGGTTGGCTTAAAGCCTTCAGCGATTTCATGGCTGCTAACTTTAGCATCGGCAGTACCCTTTACTGGATTTTCTACTTCATTCTGGTGGTAGCCTTTACCTTCTTCTACACCAGCGTAGTCTTCCAGCAGCAGAATCTGCCCGAGAGCCTGCAACGACAGGGCGGCTACATTCCTGGCATCAGACCTGGCAAGCGCACCGAAAACTATCTGAACAAAGTAGTCAATCGCATCACCTTGATGGGCGCATTATTCCTGGGATTCGTCGCTGTCTTACCATGGATTATTAGTCTGCTCTTGCAGCAGCCCAGCCTTAGCAACTCGGCCTTGCTGATTACCAGCTCTGGCTTGTTGATTGTGGTTGGTGTAGTGCTTGACACCATGAAACAGCTCGAAGCGCAATTGCTAATGCGCCATTACGAAGGCTTCATCCGCTAGACAAATTTTAACATTTGTAGTATGATTAGGTCTTTGTTCGGGCAGCGTAAAAAGCCTGCCGGAATTGTCTTGCGCGGGGCCAATGAACTGGCTGGCCTGCGCGAAGCTGGCAGAATTGTGGCTCAGGTGCATCGGGCCATGAAACAAGCTGTGCGACCAGGCATTTCGACTGCTGAACTCAATGCCATCGCCGAAGATATTATCCGTAACGCTGGCGCAACCCCCACCTTTTTAGGCTATCATGGTTTTCCGGCCAGTATTTGCACCTCGATAAATGATGAAATTGTTCATGGCATCCCCAGCCCTGACCGTGTGCTAAGCGAAGGTGACATCATCAGCATTGATGTTGGCGCCACCTATCGTGGTTGGGTTGGCGATTCCGCCTGGACTTACGCCGTAGGCGCCATCACATCTGAAGCACAGGCATTGCTGGATGCCACCGAAGGCGCACTGTGGGCTGGCATTGCTCAGGCCCGAGCAGGCTTGCGATTGGGCGATGTTTCATCCGCCGTCCAAAAGCACACCGAAGCGCGCGGATTTGCCATCATTCGCGAATACACCGGACATGGCGTTGGCCGCGAGATGCACGAACCTCCCCAGGTTTTGAACTACGGACATGCCGGAACAGGATTGCTCTTGCGCCCGGGCCTGGTTTTTGCTCTGGAGCCCATGGTGGCCGCGGGCCACTGGCTCACTCGAGTCGATGCCGATGGCTGGACCGTCCGCACGCAAGATGGCTCGTTGAGCGCTCACTTTGAACATACCCTGGCCGTCACCGATGGCGACCCGTTAATCATGACGACCCTTTGAGGCGTCCCCCTCTGCCGAGGAGAAAAGAAATGAAAGTTCGTCCTTCTGTCAAAAAAATGTGTGATAACTGCAAAATTATCCGTCGTCGTGGCGTCGTGCGTGTGATTTGCTCGAATCCCAAACACAAACAACGCCAAGGCTAATTGTTTTGTAACTCGTGGTCAGTAATCAGTAATCAGTTGATGACTGATGTTGTGCAGACCTTGTACTGACCACCGATTTTTCTTACTGATTACTGTTTACTGATTATTGCTTTACTGAAACCACGGAGGAAGTATGGCTCGTATTGCTGGTGTTGATATTCCCCGCGACAAACGTGTGGAAATCGCGCTCACCTACATCTACGGCATTGGTCGCTCTATCTCCAGCGAGATTTTGGCCAAAACCGGCATCGAAAACAAACGCGTAAACGAATTGACTTCTGAAGAGGTTGCCAAGTTGCGCGATGTGATTGACCGCAATTATATCGTCGAAGGTGATTTGCGGCGCGAAGTTCAGATGAACATCAAGCGGCTGATTGAAATCGGCAGCTATCGCGGACGCCGTCATCGCATGAACCTGCCCGTTCATGGGCAACGCACCCGTACCAATGCCCGTACCAAACGTGGCCCCCGCAAAACTGTGCCGGGCCGCAAGCGCGCACGCAAATAAAATGTGAATCGTGAACAAAGCTTTCACGATGCCTCAATTTTCCCAAGAAAGTTTGGAGTAAGAACTTATGGCTAGAAATCCACGCCGTCGCTCTAGCACGAAAAAGAAAGTCCGTCGAAACGTCCCGCGGGCGCAGGTGCACATCCAGGCCACCTACAACAACACCATTATCACCTTCTCAGATATGGAAGGCAATGTGATTTGCTGGGCCAGCGCCGGAAGCTCCGGTTTTAAGGGCTCTCGTAAAAGCACACCCTATGCCGCTCAGTTGGCTGGTCGCAACGTGGCCCGTCAGGCCCGAGATTTTGGTGTGCGCGAGCTACAGGTCTTTGTCAAAGGCCCCGGCCCCGGTCGCGAAGCCTCTATCCGTACCCTGATTAGCGAAGGCTTCACCATCATCGAAATTACCGACATCACGCCATTGCCGCACAATGGCTGTCGCCCCCCCAAGAAACGTCGCGTCTAACCCCGCGTTGACCCTTTCCCAACAATCAGCATTGTTTATAGTTGGAGGATATTGTAGTTAATGGCCCGTTATACTGATGCAGTTTGCAAACTGTGCCGCCGAGAAGGCACAAAACTCTTCCTTAAGGGAGACCGTTGTTTTTCGCCCAAGTGCCCTCTCGAAGGAAAGAATTACCCACCTGGTCAGCATGGCCCGACCCGGCGTTTTCGTCGCAAGGTCTCTGACTACGGTCGGCAGTTAAGAGAAAAACAAAAAGTCCGCCGCATTTATGGCGTTTACGAGCGTCAATTCCGTCGTTACTTCCGTCAGGCTGTTAAAGCCAAAGGCATGACCGGTACCGCGTTGCTGCAACTGCTGGAACGGCGTCTGGATAATGTCACCTATCGCATGGGGCTTGCCAGCTCGCGAGCCCAGGCGCGGCAACTTGTGACACATGGCCACATCTGGGTCAATGGGCACAAAGTCGATATTGCCTCCTACTCCGTGCGCCCGGGTGATGTCATCGCTGTCAGCGAACGTAGCCGCAAAGACCGCTACTTTAAAGCCCTGGCCGAAGATTTTGGCAAGAAACAAACCCCACCCAAGTGGCTCTCGGTCAACCAGGCCGATATGACCGCTTCGGTGGTGGCCTTGCCCGAACGTGAGGACATTGACATCACCATTAACGAGCAGTTGATTGTTGAGTACTACAGCCGCTAACGCTGTTCTCCGACGCCCTGCTGCTCGCTGCTCTCGTGCAGTGCGTTGCTGTGCGTTTGCTCGCTTTCATCCCTCGATGGGGTGACTTTCCCTCACGGAGGTATCTCGTGATTTCTCAGGACTTACAAACTGTTTTGCCAAAAGTTGTCAAGACTGTCAATACCGAAAAATACGCCCGTTTTGAAATCGGGCCCCTGGAAAGTGGCTTTGGCATCACGCTGGGCAATGCCCTGCGCCGTGTACTGCTTTCGGCCCTGCCCGGTGCTGCCGTCACCTCGGTACGCATTGCCGGCGTTTTCCACGAATTTTCGGTCATCGAAGGCGCTCGGGAAGACACCACCCAGCTCATCCTGCGCCTGAAACAACTGCGCCTGCGCACCGATCGCACCGAACCTGTGCGCATCTTTGTCAACAAAAAAGGCCCCGGAACCATCACCGCGGCTGATTTGACCGTTCCCCCCGAGATTGAAATCATCAATCCTGAGCTGGAACTGCTGACACTGGATTCGCCCGATGCCGAAATCGACATGGAGCTCACCGTTCAGATCGGCAAAGGCTACTTGCCCGCCGAAGATGACAGCCGTTCCAAACTTCCCATTGGCGAAATTCCCATCGATGCCATTCTTAGTCCCATCCGCCGCGTGCATTATGTGGTCGAGCGCACCCGTGTGGGAAGCCACACCAACTTCGATCAACTGGTTCTCGAAATCACGACCGACGGCACCATTGACCCGGAAGAAGCTCTGAACAAATCCGTTCGCATCTTGGTCAACCTCTTCTCATTAATTGGTGGTCTGACCTTAACAACCGAAGCACCTGTGGAAGAAGCCTCTTCGATTCCGCCACACATTGCCGATATCCCCATCGAAGACCTGGATTTGAGCATGCGAGCCTTCAACAGCCTCAAACGCTCCAACATCACCACCGTTGGTATGGTTCTGGCCCAACTGCAAGAGGGCGAGGATGTTATGCTGGCCATCCGCAACTTCGGGCGTAAATCGCTGAACGAGTTGATCAGTAAACTGGCGGAAAAAGACTATCTCGAATACATTGAATTCACGCCACACGAATAATTCATCGTCGGCGATTCTGGAGACAGACGTATCATGCGACATAAGAAAAAATCAATTCATCTTGGCCGCGATGTCGCCCATCGCAAAGCCCTTTTCAAAAACCTTGTAACAGAACTTGTTCGGCATGGTCAAATCGAGACCACCGAAGCCAAAGCCAAAGCCCTGCGCCCGCGGGCCGAGCGTCTGGTAACCATTGCCAAACGTGCCCGGGCCGGGCAAATTACCGAAGTTCACGCCAAACGCCTGCTGCGGGCCCGTCTGAACGACACCGAGCTCATCAACGTCGTCTACGATGAACTTGCACCCCGCTACGGTGAACGCAACGGCGGCTACACCCGCATCCTCAAAACTGGCGCTCGCAAGGGCGATTCCGCTCGACTGGCCATCATCGAATTTATTGAATGACACAAGAGGCTTTGACCTCCGGGCCGCTTTACCGGGCTGTCATCGAATATGATGGCACCACCATGCTCGGGTTTCAGATCCAGGATCAGGGCCGTACCGTTCAGGGAGAGATCGAAAACACCCTCCAGCGCCTGACACAAAGCCCCGTGCGCATCAGCGCGGCAGGACGCACCGATGCTGGCGTCCATGCCCGAGGCCAAGTCATTGCTTTCCGTGCCCCGTGGAAGCACCCCTTGACCGATTTGCACCGAGCCATCAACGCGCTGCTGCCCGAGGACATCACCTTTCTTTCATTGGACATTGCCCCCCAAGGCTTTCATCCCCGTTTCAGCGCCCTGCGTCGCTGCTACCGTTATCAGATTGGCCTTTGGCCCGGACATTCACCCTTGCGGGCACGCTACGCCTGGGAACTGGGCCCCGACCTCGATGTAGAAGCAATTCGCCAAGCTGCCCGCCACCTGATTGGCACACACGACTTTGCCACCTTTGGTCAGCCACCCTCCGGCAACATCACCCTCCGGCACATCTTCTCTGCCGACTGGCGACTCAGTTTTCCCTACCTTTACTTTGATTTATGCGCCAACGCCTTTCTCAGACGGATGGTGCGCACCCTGACAACAGCCCTGGTTCTTGTCGGACAAGGCAACAAAACACCCGAATTTATTCAGACCCTCATTGCAGCAAAAAATCGTGCGATGGCGCCGCGGCCAGCACCGGCCCGTGGCCTCACCCTGACCACCGTCATCTACCCGGCAGATGATGACATCTTCCGATTAGCTGTTGCCCGACGACAGAACCTCGAAAACCCTTAACTACAGCAACCCAAATCGAAACGGTTCGAAGCAAGGAGAAATGATCCGTGAGAAAAACATACAGCGCCAAGCCCCACGAAGTTGAACGCACCTGGTTCGTCGTTGACGCCGAGGGAAAAACCCTGGGCCGTCTGGCAACCGAAATCGCGAAAATCCTGCGCGGCAAACACAAACCCAGCTACACCCCCCATGTCGATACCGGCGACTACGTAGTCGTTGTCAATGCCGACAAGGTTCGTGTCACTGGCAAACGCCTGGATCAAAAAATCTATTATCGTCATAGCGGTTACATGGGCGGCCTCAAGGCTGTTTCCTTGCGCCGCATGTTAGAAACGCACCCCGAGCGCGTCATCGAATCGGCAGTGAAGGGCATGCTGCCCAAGAACCGTTTGGGCCGCGTTATGTACAAGAAGCTGAAAGTTTACGCTTCGCCCGAGCATCCCCATCAGGCCCAACAGCCCCAGCCCCTGGAATTGTAAGCGAGGTTTTTTGAATGAGTGACATGCACTACTACGAATCAGTTGGTCGCCGCAAAAGCGCCACTGCCCGTGTAAGATTGTACCCCGCCGGGGAAACTGCCGAAATCATCGTCAACGGCAAACCGGTGGCCGATTACTTCCCACGTCTCACCGACCAAATTCGACTCGCCGAACCCCTGAAACTGGTCGAGCTGGAAGACAAATTCAACGTCTCGGTGCTGGCCAAAGGTGGTGGCATCACCGGCCAGGCCGATGCCGTGCGCATGGGCATTGCCCGGGCCCTGATTGTAGCTGACGAAACACTGCGTCCGGTCCTGAAAAAAGCTGGCTTCCTCACGCGCGACGCCCGCGAGAAAGAGCGCAAAAAGCCCGGACTCAAACGAGCCCGCAAAGCGCCTCAGTACACCAAGCGCTAAACAAATCACCCAACAAAGCGGCTTGATTTGTAACGACTAACGTACCCGACTTCAATCACCACAAAGGCACAAAGACACTAAGAACACCAAGCATTTCAAAACTTTTTTTTCTTTGTGCCTTTGTGGCTTCGTGTCTTTGTGGTCTCTAACCGGGATCTTAGTAGTAACCTTGATTTTTTACAAGACGTCAGGTATGATGACCTGGCGTCTTTTTTATGCCATCACTCCCTCACACCACCATACCATGAGTCTCAAAATTGCTATCCTTACTGTCTCCGATAGCGCAGCAGCGGGCAAAGCGCAAGATCGCAGCGGGCCTGTGCTGCGTAACCTCGTGCGCGGCCTCTGGCCCGACATTGAACCGATTATGGCCATTGTGGCTGACGAGCGGGACTTGATTGCCGCCCGCCTGCGTCAGTGGGCCGATGAGCAAGATGTCGCACTGGTGCTTACCACCGGCGGCACCGGCTTCACCCCGCGCGATGTGACCCCCGAGGCCACCCGCGATGTCATCCACCGCGAAGCGCCCGGTTTGGCCGAAGCCATGCGGGCCCAGGGATTGGCCATCACGCCCCACGCCATGCTCAGCCGGGCAGTAGCAGGCATGCGCAACAAAACCCTCATCATCAACCTCTCGGGCAGCCCCAAAGCTGTGCGTGAGCAATTCGCCATCATGGCCCAAATCTTGCCCCACGCACTGGAGCAAATGCGCGAAGGCAAGCGCGGCGTGCGTCATGCCCGCGCAGGCGAACACCAGCGCCACGCCTAGGAGCCGTCATGGCCATCGATCCTACCAGTTTTGCCAGCTACCACGACGACTACGCCGACGTTCTGCCAGACCACCGTTCCGGCTTTGTGGCAGTACTTGGGCGGCCCAACGTAGGAAAATCCACCCTGCTGAACGCCATTTTGGGCCAAAAAATCGCCATCGTCTCCCACCGTCCACAAACTACCCGCAATCGCATCGCCGGCATCCTTACCCGCGAGGATGCCCAAATCGTCTTCATCGACACCCCCGGCATCCACCAGCCCCAGCACCGCTTGGGAAAATACATGGTCGATGAAGCCTATCGCGCACTGCCTGACGCTGATGCAGCCCTGTGGGTGGTAGATGTGAGCAAAATGCCCCACAAAGATGATCGTCGTGTAGCCGATATGTTGCGCAAGCAGCAGCGCCCGGTCATCCTGGCCATGAACAAGATTGACATCACACCCCCCCACAAACTGCTTTCCCATGCCGAGGCCTACCGAGAACTGATTCCGGGCAAAGTGGCCGACATCGCAGTCAGCGCACTCAAAGGCCTGGGGATTCAGACCCTGGTGGATGAAGTGCGTGCCCATCTGGCCCCCGGGCCCCGCTACTATCCCCCTGACCAAGTTAGCGATGTGCAAGAGCGCTTTTTGGTAGCAGAACTGATTCGCGAAAAGGCACTGCGCTATCTGCAAGCAGAAGTACCCCATGCCGTGGCCGTGGATTTGCAAGATTTCGAGACCCGCGAAAATGGCGTCATCTACATCTTTGCCCAAGTCTTGGTAGAGCGCGATTCGCAAAAAGGCATCCTGGTGGGCAAGCGAGGCAGCATGATTAAAAAAATCGGCGCTGAGGCCCGCAAAGATATCCAGGCCCATCTTGGCCGACGCATCTATTTGGAACTTCACGTAAAAGTGCGGCCCAAATGGCGCACCAATCCGGCGGCCTTGCGACGCTTGGGCTATGCCTGATGGCCTGCAAACACAACATTTCGGTCATGGGCATCTTCGCTATCCCCTTTGACTTTGATTTCGGGGCCAATTGATGTCTGAGCATGATGTACTGACTCACGAAAAAGAGCATTGGGCCCGCGGTTTGCTAGTTGCCGGGCTGGATGAGGCAGGACGCGGAGCCTGGGCCGGGCCTGTGGTTGCGGGCGCGGTTCTGCTCCCGCCCGAGCCAGCGCGTCTGCGCGAGGCGCTGGCGGGCGTGGATGACTCCAAGCGGCTGAGTTCAGCGGCCCGCGAGCGTCTGGATGTGCGCATTCGCGAGGTGGCCGAAACCGCGGTGGGCGTGGTCGAGGCAGCCATCATTGATGAGATTGGCATTTTGCCCGCCACGTTTCAGGCCATGCAGGCCGCTGTAGCCGCATTGCCACGGCGTCCCGATTTCCTGCTCATCGACCACATACCGCGGGCGTTGGGGCAGTGGCCGCAAAAACGTCTGGTGCGAGGCGAAACTGCCTCCTTGAGTATTGCTGCGGCCTCTATCATCGCCAAAGTTTACCGCGACCGCCTGCTGGTAGCGCTGGACGCCCAGTATCCTGGTTACGGCCTGGCTCGACATAAAGGTTATGGCACAAAACAACATCGTCAGGCCCTGGCCCAATTGGGGCCCGCAGCCATTCATCGCACCTCATGGGCCCCCTTTCGTCAGCCGCCCTTGCCCTTTGATGAAATATAACGATTCATCGCTATCCGGAGTGTACCACCAAGCGCCCAAGGCACGAAGAAAAAAGGAAAAAAGCATCGTAACGACTAACGTACCCGACTGCAATCACCACAAAGGCACAAAGACACGAAGAACACCAAGCATTTCAAAGCTTTTTCTTTCTTTGAGCCTTGGTGGCTTCGTGTCTTAGTGGTTTCTAGCCGGGCTACCTTAGTCGTAACAAAGCATCAAGAAAATCTGTGGCATCTGTGTCATCTGTGGTTGCCATGACGGATTTTAGCGCCAAATCTATTGCCGCTGTTCGCCGAGACGCACAGCGCTATTCTCAAGTTTCAAATGCACAGCGACTTAAAACCATGAAAACCTGTTTTCTCTTATTTTTGCTGCCATTTTTGCTACTGGCGGGCTGCAAAAATCCGACGCCCGCATCCCCTTTGCCACGTTTCGATGATGACACCGAGGCCATCCAATGGTTGTTGCAGGCCGAAAGCCGGGGCGTTGT
>Ga0256914_1001482_pt1 | contig 21027 bp, 17 predicted proteins | sample HulkmetaG_FD_191571 | JGI IMG/M metagenome (GOLD analysis project Ga0256914, IMG submission 191571) | Hydrothermal chimney microbial communities from Main Endeavour vent field at the Juan de Fuca Ridge, Pacific Ocean - Hulk | ecosystem: Environmental > Aquatic > Marine > Hydrothermal vents ... | reverse complement strand
TGGCGACGGGGGTATCGGGGTGCCTTTGGCACTGCCCGATTTCTTGAGCAGCGTCACGGATGAATACCTGTTCCAGACCATTCGCCACGGCAGACCGGGCCGAATCATGCCCGCCTTTCCCCACTTGGAGGAGGAAGAGATGTGGGCTATCGTGCGTCATATCCGCAGCTGGGGGAAAGCCGGCGTCCAACTCATCACTGGAGGTAGCACGGGAGATCTCCGCAAAGGACGCGAAATCTTTGCCCGCAAATGTGCACGATGTCACGGTCCGCTCGGTGAAGGGGGTGCCGGTACCGGAGTAAACTTCACCCGCCTGCATGACACTCCCATCGTAGCACCCGCACTGAACAACCCTGGTTATCTGGCTTCGGTCTCCGATGACATTATTCGTACCACCTTGCTCCGAGGCCGCCGCGGAACCCCCATGCAATCCGCGAAAAAGATGGGACTCACCACGCAAGACGTGGACAACGTGGTGGCCTATATCCGCAGTTTCGAGAAAACGCCCCGAAAAACAACGAAGCCACGAGCACCAGATCCCACCCTGATGGTTGTTTCCAGCGCCTCATTCGCCGAAACCATTGAGGCCATCAACAATGCCATCTCCTCCCGCAGATTGCGGATTATCCGACAACATATGCTGGAGGATGGACTGGTCACCCAAGGAGAAGAAAACAAAAAGCAGCTGGTTATCCATTTTGGCAGTATCCGGCAGATCAATACGCTGCTTGCCCTCGATCCTCGCATGGGATTGTTTCTTCCCAACCGAATCACGGTCCTGGAACAGGAGGATGGCGAGGTAATTGTCACATCGGTCAATCCGCTTCGGTTCACCACTCTGTTCAATAATGCCAATCTGGAACACTCCTCCAGGGAACTGCATGACACCTACATGGCCATTCTCCAGGAGGTTCCCCAATGAACCAGAGAACGTTCCTGTGTGGTATTCTGCTTCTTCTACTCTCAGCCGCACCACTCTCTCCTTCACGGGCCGATAATCTGATCATGGTCCGTGTCCACCAGCCCCTCAGCATTGCACTAGCCAACCTGCAAGAGGCTATCCAAGAACAGGGATACAACGTGGCCCGCGTGGATATGGTCGACATCGGGCTGCTGGGCATGGGTTACACCAGTAACCAGTATCGCGCGGTATTTTTCGGCAAGGCGGATGAAATCCGCCGACTGACCCGGGAATACCCAAACCTCGCTCCCTACCTCCCCCCACGTATCGCCGTGTTTGCCGAGGGAGACAGCACCCTGTTGGTAACCATTGATCCAGCCACCTATCGTGATTTCCTTCCAGCTGCGAAAACGGAAGCGATATTCAAGCGCTGGGAAGAGAGCATCAGGCAGATCTTGTCACGAATGAAGAACCGGTGATCCTTCTCATCTGAACCTCTCACTTGCCCGAGCCTTTTCCTTCGGCACCGAAGCATCTCCTTCTCCCGCTCATTGGGTTAGAATAGGGCCTTTTTCACATCGCCCGACATGACGCAAACTAGATACATCTCTCCCCTCCAACCACAACTGCCGCAAAAGGCCGGCTCCCGCTTGGACTGGGGCCGGCTCTACGGCGGCACCTTCGGTCTAGCCATCCAGGCGGCAGCCGCACGGTATGGAAAAGCCCCTGCCGTGGTAATCGCTCCAGACACGCCGACCGCCTTGCGCCTGGAACAGGAGATCCGTTTTTTCAGTCAGGAAGTTCTTCCGGTTCTCAGCTTCCCCGATTGGGAGACGCTCCCTTACGACATCTTCTCTCCTCATCAGGAGATCATCTCCCAGCGGCTAGCTACCCTGTACCGACTCCCAGAACTGGCCCAAGGGATACTGGTGGTCACTGCATCCACGTTAATGCACCGCCTCCCTCCCCGCACCTACCTGGATGCCAACGCCCTGATGCTGGACACCGGCCAGCGGCTGGATCTGGAGGGACTGCGTCGACGGCTGGAGAATAGTGGCTACCAATGTGTCTCTCAGGTAGTGGAGCCTGGAGAATTTGCGGTACGCGGCAGCCTGCTGGATCTTTTCCCCATGGGAAGTAAGAGGCCATTCCGCATCGATCTATTCGATGATGAGATCGAGAGCATTCGCACCTTCGACCCTGAAACCCAGCGGACCTTGCGCAAGGTGAAGCGCGCCCAGCTACTGCCAGCGCGCGAGTTCCCCCTCACCCCCGAAGCAATCAAACACTTTCGCCAAGCCTACCGAGATAATCTGGAAGGGGAACTCGGCCGCAGCATCATCTACCAGAGCGTCAGTGACGGCCTTGCCCCTCCCGGCGTCGAATACTATCTTCCGCTTTTTTTCGACCAGACAGCGACCCTGTTCGACTACCTGCCGGAAGGGACACTCCTGTTCCTGACGGAGGGAGTCCAGGAGGCAGCGGAACGGTTCTGGACTGAAGCAGAACAACGTTACGAGAGCCGCCGCCATGACATCGAGCGCCCCCTGTTGCCTCCGGAAAAGCTATTTCTGCGCAGCGATGAATTGCTCGCCTCCGTAAACCACTTTGGTCAGGTTCGGCTGCACCGCTTCAAATTACCCGGCAAAGAGATCAATTACGCGACCAAGGCGCCCCCCGAGCTCAATCTGAACCGTCCCGGCGGCTGCGGCAGAGAGGCCCTTCATCAATGGCTGGACGCCTTTCCGGGCAGGGTGTTGCTGGCTGCCGAGAGCACCGGCCGCCGTGAAGCATTGCTGGAACTACTCAAAGGAAGCGATATTCATCCCACCCTCTACGACGGCTGGCGAGAATTCCTGGAAGGCGATGCACCGATTGGGATTACGGTGGCTCCTATAGAGCAAGGGCTGGTACTGGAGCATCCCTCACTGGCGGTGATCACCGAAGCACAGCTGTTCGGCGCCCACGCCATCCAGCGCAGCCGGCGCCGCACACGTCACCGGGAAGCGGAGGCGATCGTTCGCGATCTGGCTGAGCTGCAACCCGGCGCCCCGGTGGTCCATGAGGAACACGGTATCGGTCGTTTCGTTGGGCTGCAACGACTGACCGTGGGAGGGCGGGAAGCAGAGTTCTTGGCCCTGGAGTACGCAGGAAGCGACAAACTCTACGTGCCAGTGGCCTCCTTGCACCTGATAAGCCGCTACAGTGGCGCCTCCCCAGAGAATGCCCCCTTGCACAAGCTGGGCAGCGGTCAGTGGGAGCGGGCAAAACGCAAAGCCAGCGAGAAGGTGCGCGACGTGGCCGCCGAGCTGCTGGAGATCTATGCACGACGCGAAGCACGTAAAGGACATGCCTATCCCGTAGATGATCAGTACGCCGCTTTTGCTGCCGCCTTCCCGTTCGAGGAGACCCCCGATCAGCTGGAGGCAATCCATGCGGTGCTGGCCGACATGGCCTCCGACAGGCCCATGGACCGACTGGTATGCGGTGACGTGGGATTTGGCAAGACTGAGGTGGCAATGCGCGCCGCTTTCGTCGCCGTACAAGGAGGCAAGCAGGTGGCAATGCTGGTACCCACCACCCTGCTTGCCCAACAGCATTATCAGAGTTTCCGGGATCGTTTTGCCGATTGGCCAGTACAGATCGAATCCCTCTCCCGGTTTCGTTCCCGGAAGGAGCAGCAACGAGTATTGGACGGACTGGAGGATGGCACCGTTGATATCGTCATCGGTACCCACAAGCTGCTGCAGGCAGGAGTGAACTACAAGCGGCTAGGTTTGGTAATCATCGACGAAGAGCATCGCTTTGGGGTACGCCAGAAGGAACGCTTCAAGGCGCTCCGCTCCGAAGTGGATATCCTTACCCTCACCGCGACCCCCATCCCGCGCACCCTCAACATGGCCTTCTCTGGACTGCGGGAATTCTCGGTAATCGCCACTCCCCCTGCCCGGCGCCTTCCGGTCAAAACTTTCGTCAGCGAGTGGAGCGATACCCTGCTCAGCGAGGCGATCCTGCGCGAAATCAAACGAGGTGGCCAGGTCTATTTCCTGCACAATGAAGTAGAAACCATCGAGAAGGCCGCCGAGACGGTGCGCCGCCTGGTCCCGGAGGCACGAGTCCATGTTGCCCACGGTCAAATGAGTGAGCGGGAGCTGGAGCGGGTGATGGCCGACTTCTATCACCAGCGTTTCAATGTGCTGGTCTGCACCACCATCATCGAGACCGGTATCGACATACCCAGTGCCAATACCATCATCATCCATCGCGCCGACCGCTTCGGCCTGGCACAGCTCTATCAGCTACGTGGCCGGGTGGGCCGCTCCCATCATCGTGCCTACGCCTATCTGGTTATTCCATCGCGCAAACAGATCACCCCCGATGCCCTGAAACGGCTGGAAGCATTGGAATCCATCGAAGATCTAGGGGCCGGCTTCACCCTCGCCACTCACGACCTGGAGATCCGGGGTGCCGGGGAGTTACTCGGAGAGGACCAGAGTGGTCAGATGCAAGAGATTGGTTTCAACCTCTATTCCGAACTGCTGGAACGCGCTGTCAAGGCGCTCAAGGCAGGCAAACAGCCGGAACTGGATCGTCCGTTGGACCACGGTGCCGAAGTGGAGCTGCATCTCCCCGCCCTGATCCCTGAGGACTACCTGCCGGATGTCCACACCCGCCTAGTGATGTACAAGCGAATCGCCAGCGCACCCGACAGCAGCGCATTGCGCGAGCTACAGGTGGAGATGATCGACCGCTTCGGGCTACTTCCCGAGCCGGCCAAGAACCTGTTCCAGGTTGCCGAGCTCAAGCTCAAGGCCAATCCCCTGGGGATCCGCAAAATTGATGTGGGAGAACACGGAGGGCGCATCCTCTTCAAGGAACAGCCCAACGTGGACCCCATGACCATCATCCAGCTGATCCAGAAACAGCCGCATCGTTACAAGCTGGACGGACAGGACAAGCTGCGCATCCTTCAGGAACTACCGGCTCAGGAACAACGGCTCGGCGCAGTAAGAGAACTCCTGGACACCCTGTTGAACAAGCAACCCTAGCGACTGACGATACCGCCCTGCCCGCAGAAAACAGGGCGGTTCAATCATCAAGAACGAAGGTTACCTTCATATTGACCCGGTATTCGGTAATTTCCCCGTTCTCGATCTTAACCGTCTGCTCTTGGACCCAGGCGGATTTGAGGTTGCGCAGGGTCTTGTTGGCGCGCTGGATTCCCCGCTGGATGGCATCCTCGAAGCCAAGTGGAGAGGAAGCGGTGATCTCGGTGACACGTGCAACTGCCATGATGAATCTCCTTTTCTGTCATACTGACAAATGGGGTGCCGGATTTATTTACGGCTCCTGATAATCCCGAGCGACCTTTGGACAATCCGTTCTCCGCCTCTTTTGCCGTAACTTCAGTTCCCCGGGGCTCTCTCTTACATGGTAACCCGCCTGCTACCGTTACGCACATTGATCCCTTCGGCTGGATCCAGCACCATGTTTCCTTCTTGGTCACAATAACGCTTGCGGATCTCCAAGGCCATGGGCATCCACTCCCGGAACTGCCGGATACGAGTCTCATGGCTGGGGTGGGTAGAGAGGAACTCCTGCGGCGCCCCTTGACTCGCCTCGCCCATCCGTTGCCAAAGCCTTGGCGCCTCAGCAGGATCAAAACAGGCACGAGCAAGGAATATCAGCCCCATGTAATCCGCCTCGGTTTCGTGTTTGCGGGAGAAAGGAAGCAACACCCCGTACTGGGATCCTACTCCCAGCGCACCCATTACCATCCGCTGGGTTTCGATATCCATCCCTCCAAGGGCAACACTGGCCGCCATGCTGCCCAACTGAACCAGCTTCTGATAGGCCATGCGCTCTGCCCCATGCCGTGCGATGGCATGGGCGATCTCGTGTCCCATGACCGTTGCCAGGCCATCGGCGTTTTTCGCCACCGGCAGAATCCCGGTGTAGATCGCCACCTTGCCGCCGGGCAAGGCAAAGGCGTTGATCTGGTCGGAAGCGATGAGGTTGAATTCCCACTGGAATCCCGGATCCACATCGGCAGCGGCCTTTGCGATCCGTCTTCCAACGGTGCGTACCAGCCGAACCGCTTCCCCCTGGGAAACCACCCGGGACCGGCTCAAGATCTGCTGGTAGGACTGAAGCCCGAGAGCCATCTCCTGCTCGCGGCTGATATCCACCAGCTGGGTCCTGCCGGTGAGCGGAACCTCCTGTTGGTTGGCGAAATAATAGTAGGCCAGAAAGGCCCCGAACAGAACGATGGGCCACAGCCGCAGCCTGCCCCGCCTTCGATACATCTCAATACCCTCCTTGGTTCAGATTCTGATGGACTTAGGCGGAACGATCGACCGATTTGGGCTTGCTCTTCTTCTCCTCCTTCAAGGAGACTACTTGGCTCTTCGATTCCACATTGCGGACCAGGTTGCCATTGACTTCGGCCCCCATGGCCATTTCGATCAGATTGTAATAGACATTTCCCGTTACGCGTGCTTTGGGTCCCAGTTCAATCTTTTGTGATGCATGGACATCACCAGTGATGGTCCCATTGAGTACGACATTGGCGACATGGACCTCACCCTCGATAACGCCTACTTCGCTAAGGCTGAGTACCGAGTCGGCCGCGTCTTTTGTCATTACATTCCCCTGCACATGCCCATCTACATGCAGACCGCCATTGAAGATGATATTCCCCTCTATTCTGGTATGCTCACCGATCAGTGTATCCACCTCCGTGCTCGCAGCCACGTCGGTGCTACCTTTGGTTTTCCCCCACATTGTCGTCACCTCGCGTTGATTCCGGTTTGACCGGCCAATCGAAACTTTTCTTCAATTCGGTCTTGTTACCCCGCCCTCCCGGTTTCAGAGTCACCGTTGCACGAGAAGGAACAAATCCTTTCGGGAACTTGACCTTGCCCTCGATATTCTGAAAGTATCTGAAATTATAGCGTAGCCGTTGTTGAGGAGAAATGAACGAGCGCTTTCCCTGTTCATCCACCCCTTCAATCTTGATCTCCACCGCCCCTTTGGCCACACCCCTGTTTTTCAGCACCCGGGTCAAAACCAGCTTAAAAAGCCAAGATCGTTCCTCGTCATCCTTGGCCACTGTAAATCGCTGGATCTGCAGGCCCCGTCCTCCCTCTTCTGGGGAAACAATCCCCCGATAGAAAGCCAGTTCCTCTTTCAATTCCAACAGCTCATCCTGCAACGTTCGCAGATCCTCACGCACTAAACGATAAGCCTGACTTTCGATATGCCGTGTCTGTTCCAGCTCCATCTTTTCCTGCTGCAGCTTTCTGACCTCTGCTTCAAGCTCCGCATTGCTCTTTTCCAGTTGTTGCCGAATCTTGTTAAAACCGGCCCGATCGTACCCTGCCCGATAGCGGCCATATTCAAACATCCCCCAGCCCGAAACCAGCACTGCAAGTACCAAAGCAGCTACTCCGATGCGCCACCACGGACCGCTCTCCTGTTCCTTTTTTACGATAATGCGGGTCATGGCAGCAGGGCGATGGCCTCCAGTCCCGCGATCTCCCGCAGACCAAACATCAGGTTCATGTTCTGAACCGCCTGCCCGGCAGCACCCTTCACCAGATTGTCTATCACCGAGAACACCACTACCGTATCACCTCCCTGGGGACGATGAACAGCGATTCGACAGACATTGGCCCCTTTCACGCTGCGGGTTTCTGGATGGGCACCTGGTGGTAGAAGATCAACGAATGGTTCACCCGAGAATCGTTGCTCGAACAGCGCTTGCAGTTCGACATCCTCCCCGGTCAGGGTAGCATACAGGGTGGCATGGATACCGCGGATCATCGGCGTCAGATGGGGCACGAAGACCAGTCCAACTTCCGCTCCGCTCATCCTCCGCAACCCCTGGCAGATCTCCGGTAGATGGCGATGTCCCGACACCGCATAGGCCTTCAGGCTCTCACTGCACTCGGCAAGCAAGGTGCCTACGTTCGCCTTGCGCCCGGCACCGCTCACACCCGATTTTGCATCGGCGATCAGCCGGCCGACATCCACTACGCCGGCCTCTAACAGCGGCAGAAAACCAAGCTGTACCGCAGTCGGATAGCAACCAGGACAGGCCACTAGCCGTGCCCCGCGGATGGCATCGCGGTTTACCTCGGGAAGACCGTACACCGCTTCCGCCAGGAGCTCAGGACAACTATGGGGCATGCCATACCACCGCTCCCATTCAGAGACATCCTCGAGCCGAAAATCGGCAGCCAGGTCGATCACCCGCACCCCTGCTTCCAGCAGTGGTGGAACCAACCGCATCGCCGTACCGTTAGGCGTAGCAAAGAAAACCACGTCACAATGGCACAAGTGCCCCTCGTCGGGAGCACTGAAAGAAAGATGGACACGACCACGAAGGTTCGGGAAGATTTCTGCGACTGGCCGGCCAGCCTCCGCCCTCGAGGTAATCACCGAGAGTTCCACATCAGGATGAACCGCCAGCAAACGCAACAGCTCTGCTCCGGTATAGCCGGTACCTCCTACGATTCCCACCTTGATCATGTTCTTTCCAGCCCCACGATTCGCCCAGTAGAAAAGTTCGAAAGTATAGCGAACTATCACCGAAAACGCCCGAATACATGGCATAATCTGCAGATTCAATGAAGTTTGTATTCGTTTTCGGAAAATCCCGTATCCAGATACCGGAAATCAGGTGTTAGAAAAACTCCGCCTTCGGCTTGCCGATCCCGACGCTATCCTGCCCATGGCTATCCTAGGATTGCTGGTGGGCCTGTTGGCGGGAGGAATCATCATCGCTTTCCGCCTGCTCATTCAATATCTGCAGTCGTTCTATCTGCCCATCGGTCTCGAAGATTACACAGCGGTCGAGGTGTACTATCGCCTGCTGTTACCAACGCTTGGCGGGCTATTGATCGGTCTGATCTTCCATATGACGCCACCGGCAAATCGCCACGTCGGGGTGGTTCATGTCATTGAACGACTCACCTATTTCCATGGCTATCTGCCACTGCGCAATGCCATCCTACAGTTCTTCGGCGCTGCACTGAGCATCGCCAGCGGCCACTCGGTTGGGCGAGAAGGTCCTAGTGTCCATCTGGGGGCGGCATCGGGAGGAATAGCCGGGAAATGGCTGCATCTGCCCAACAATAGCATCCGCACCTTGATCGCCTGCGGCATCGCCGCGGCCATCGGGGCCTCGTTCAACACCCCTTTGGCGGGGGTGATCTTTGCCATGGAAGTGGTGATGATGGAGTACACCATTGGCAGCTTTACTCCCGTGATCCTCGCCTCTTTCAGCGCCACCATGCTGAGCCGACAGGTTTATGGTACCGCCCCCGCTTTTATCGTTCCGGCCTTGGAGATGGGAGCCATACACGAACTTCCAGTATTGATGGCCACTGCCGTCGCTGTGGGATTCGCAGCTGCTGCCTTCACCAGATTGCTACATTACTTCTCCACCACTTTAACCTATACCCCCATTTGGTTTCGCATGGCGTTGGGGGGGCTGATCACTGGTCTTTGTGCGGTCAGTATTCCACAGATCATGGGAGTCAGTTACGAGGTGGTCAATGACACCCTGCTGGGACAAGTGCCGCTTTGGCTGATGTTAAGCATCCTGATACTGAAGCTGCTCGCCACCGCGGCTGGGCTGGGATTGGGACTGCCCGGGGGGCTCATCGGCCCTTCATTGGTGCTGGGCGCCATGGTGGGCGGCTCGGTGGGACTGACCGTCTCGACCCTGTTTCCCGGACAGATGTCCTCTCACGGTTTCTACGCCATGATCGGCATGGGTGCGATGATGGGTGCCACGCTCCAGGCCCCTCTGGCCGCGCTCATGGCCCTGCTCGAGCTCACTGCAAATCCAAACATCCTGCTGCCCGGCATGTTCACGGTAATCGTCTCCGGCCTGATCAGCAAAGAGTTGGTGGGCGGCAAGTCCATCTATTTGATGCTGCTGGAAGCCCGTGGCCTCACCTTTCGCCACAATCCCCTCGCTCAATCCCTGCACCACATCGGGGTCACCAGCGTCATGAACCGCAATTTTGCCGCCAGTGAACGTTTCACCACCCGGGAGTCACTGCAACACCTGTTGAAACAGTCCCCGCAATGGGTGGTCATCAAGGAGGAAAACCGGCCCCAGATACTGGTTCCAGGAGCGGACCTGGCACTCTACCTGGAAGAAAATCCGGAAAGGGAAACCGAAGAATCCCTCGATCTCCTGGCCATCCCCGCCACCCGACAGAAACTGACACCGGTCCCCCGCCACGTCACCCTCTGGGAGGCGCTCGACCTTCTCGACAAGGCTCAGAGCAATGCCGCGTACATCACTCGTGAGGATGGAACCGGGATCGGGATTTATGGCATCCTGACACGCAAGGATATCGAGGCCACCTACCGCTATTCGGAGTGAACCACCATCATGCTATGGGTCAAAGCTTTCCACGTCATTTTCATGGTCACCTGGTTCGCCGGGTTGTTCTACCTGCCCCGCCTGTTCGTCTATCACGCCATGAGCCAGGACAAGGTGTGCAACGAGCGATTCAAGGTGATGGAACGCAAACTTTACCGCTTCACCACCCCCTCCATGCTCTTGACCGTTTTCTTCGGCACCTGGCTGCTGGTGGATTATGCCTGGGCCGCCTACTCCAAATCCGGCTGGTTGCATGCCAAACTGGCACTGGTGGGGCTGCTCATTCTCTATCACTTCTACTGCGGCCGGCTGGTCAAGGCGTTTCAGGAGGATCGAAATCGACATGGACACCGGTTCTACCGGGTGATCAACGAACTGCCGGTCCCCGTCCTGCTGGCGGTGGTGATCCTGGTGATCGTCAAACCATTCTGAAGGGAGGAGAAACGTGATGACCCGATCTTCCATCGCCTTCGTCACCGGTACCAGCTCCGGCCTGGGACGCGCATTGGCGGAACGGTTACTGGCAACGGGCTGGCAGGTCCATGGTTGCAGCCGACGCCCCAATGATCTCGAGAATCTGCATCACCGCTCATGCGACATCACCGACTACGCCCTCCTCGCCGAAACCCTGGAACGGCTCGTGGGCGCGCTGCCCAAACTCGATCTGGTCGTACTCAACGCCGGCATCCTGGGACGTGTACAGCAGCTCACGGAAACACCGATGGCAGAAGCGAAACGGGTGATGGAAACCAATCTGTGGGCCAACAAGGCGATCATGGACTGGTTGTACCAATGGGGGCGGCCCGTGCAACAGGTGGTGATGATCTCCTCGGGCGCCGCCGTGCTGGGCAACAAGGGATGGGGCAGCTACGGCCTCTCCAAGGCGGCCCTTAACATGCTGGCGAAGCTGTATGCCCACGAGTTCCCCCATACCCACATCACGGCGCTGGCTCCTGGAATCATCGACACCGCCATGATGGTTCACCTGTGCGAGGAGGCGGATGCCGACACCTTTCCCGCATTGCGCCGGCTGCGAGAGGCAAGAGGGACCGACGCGATGCCGACACCGGAAGAAGCGGCGGAAAGGATCCTGTCGATTCTCCCCCGCCTGACAGAATACCCTTCGGGCAGCTTCGTGGACATTCGCGAGATCCTCGACCCGGAAGCCTATACCCGACTCTATGGGAAACCACCCTCCGGAAACTGAACAGGACACCACTCCCCCGCTGGCGTGTGCCTTCACCCGCATCCGGGAATTCATCCGCCACTCCCGGGTCCCCGAGGATCCGATGCATGCGGAGAACACCCTGGCGTGGTTGGTGCGCCTCGACCCCATGGCCGACGAGGCGCTCCGGCTGGCGGCCCTGGCCCATGACATCGATCGTGCCGCGCCCGATGGCGTGAGACGGGAGGATTTCGCCGACTATGACGCCTTCAAGCAGGCCCATGCCGAACATGGAGCCCGGCTGCTTCACCGACTGCTCGAACGATGTGACGTACCGGAAGCGGTCACGGCGGAGGCCTGCCGCCTGGTACGACTGCACGAGGTGGGGGGCGATCCCCGCGCCGATCTGTTACGGGACGCCGATAGCCTCTCTTACTTCGATGTCAACCTTCCGCTCTACCATGCCCGGGAAGGGGACGACGAAACCTTGCGACGTTGCATCTGGGGAATACGACGGCTCTCCCCCCATGCCCGCGAGCTGCTGAGGAAAATGAGGCAGCCGGATCCTCATCTGCGGACCATCGTCACCCTTGCCCTGACCGCGGCGGAAGGCTAGCCCGGTTCCGGACTTCGCAAGCCGTCAAAACGTCACCCGGTAATCGATGCTTATCCGATCACCGGCGACCGGCCGGAAGAGCTCGTCGGCAAAACGGACATGGTCGGGATGATCCCGGTAACTGGCGATCACCGCCGGATGAACGAAACGTATCAGCCAGCAGAAACGGTACTTGGCATCCTCCTTGACGGCGGTTCCGGTGTGGACATAGCGGACTCCGGGAATGGCCGCAAGGATCTCGCGTCCTTTGGCCATCATTTTTTCGGCCTGTTCATCGCTGATACCCGCCACGTTGAAAACGATGAGGTGCTCCACCGGGGACCAAGGAGCACAGGCTCGCTCCACCGCCGCCGCCTGTCCCGCGCTGCCCCACAAATCCATGCAACGCTCGGCCTCGGCGGCGATGGCATCACGGGTGCCGGCCACCAACCGAGTATATCCCCCCTCGGCAGCGCTCTCCACGTTGGCTCGGATCTGCCGAGCGGCGGCATCGGAAAGGGCCGTATAATAGTTGATCTTGGCGACTCCGTTGGCGATCAAGCATCGAAACTGCTCGTCCCCCAGTCCCGTCCCCCCATGGATCACCAGCGGTATCCGCAATGCCTCGTCGATGGCCCGCAATCGCTCGAAATCCAGCTGCGGCTCACCTTTCATCCGTCCGTGGACGGTACCGACGGATACGGCGAGAAAATCCACTCCGGTCTCACGAACGTAGGTTTCGGCCTCCTCCACCGTGGTGTATGCAATCTCCCCGGGATGACGCTCCGCATCCTCCCCTTCCACGCCGGGCACGTATCCCAATTCCCCTTCCACCGGGACGCCGCAGGCGTGCGCCATCTCGGTCACCCGCCGGGTCAGGGCGATATTCTCTGCCAAGGAGTGATGAGAGGCATCCACCATGATCCCGTTGCAGCCGGTGTTGATGGCCTTCACTGCAGACTCCAGGGTGGCGCCGTGATCGAGGAACAGGGCCACGGGAACAGAGGCCGCCCGAGCAGCACTCTCCGCAGCGGCCATCAAACGCTCGAAGTGGTAATGGTCGAAATGGGATTCTGCCAGCGACAAGATCACCGGTGAGCGACGACGCTCTGCCGCCTCCAGGATCCCGTCCAGGAACTCCAGACTGACCAGATCGAACGCTCCCACCGCATAGCCGTTGTCGTACGCGTGCTGGAGCATTCCCTTGATATCTACGATGGGCATGATTTCTCCTCGTCTATTGCACGGATTCGGGATTCACGGGGAAAAGACCGGCGGCCTCGGGCTTGTCATCCCTTCTCGGCGCGCGGCTCTTTCCGCAAGAAAAGACTGTCGATGATCAGCATCACGGCACCAATGGTGATGGCGGAATCGGCGATGTTGAAGGCGGGGTAGGCCCATTGGCGGTAATAGAGCTGGATGAAATCCACCACATGGCCCAACACCACCCGATCCCAGAGGTTGCCCAAAGCACCCCCGAGGATCAAAGCCAAAGCGATCGCCATCCACCGCTCTGCCGTCTCGAGCCGCCACATCCACCACACGATGCCTGCACTGATGATGCTGGAAAGGATGGCGAAGAACCAGCGCTGCCAGCCGCCGGCATCGTGCAGGAAACTGAATGCTGCGCCGGTGTTGTAGGCCAGCATCAGGTTGAAACCGGGTATCACTGCCACCGGCTGATGCAGTTCCAGATAGTGTTCTGCCAGCTGCTTGGTGAGCTGGTCCAGGGCGAACACCCCGAGAGAGAGCCAGAGCCATTTCAGCATCAAGCAAACTCCCGCTGCTCACCCTCACCGGCAACATTCTCCACACAACGGCTGCACAGCTCAGGATGCTCGGGGTGACGCCCCACGTCCTCCCGGTGGTGCCAGCAGCGAACACATTTGGGATGGGCAGAAGGTATCACTACCACCCAGATCTCATCCCTGGAAGGAAGGGTAAAGTGGATGCCATCATCAGGCGGCGTCTCCAACCGGTGAATACGCGCATACGAAGTGATAAGCACGAAACGCAGCTCGTCACCCAGCCGGCTCAGCAGATCGTAGATCTCCCGGCCGCAGTAGAGATCCACCTCGGCATCCAGGGAGGAACCGATTCCACCGGCTACCCGCAACCGTTCAAGCTCCTTGGCCACTGCATCACGCACCGCCATCACCTGCCCCCAGAAAGCCAAATCGAACACTTCGTCCTCCGGCAAGGGCGGCAAAGGATACCACGTCTCCAGAAACACCGACTCGCTCCGCGCGCCGGGGATGTGATCCCAGATCTCTTCGGCCGTGAAGCTTAGGACGGGTGCCAGCCAGCGGGTCATCGCCTCCAGCGCATGGTACATGGCACTCTGGGCGGAACGCCGGGGAATGCTGTCCTGTTGTGTGGTGTACTGACGATCCTTGATCACATCCAGGTAAAAACTACCCAGGTCTACTGAACAGAAATTATGGATTTTCTGATAGATGAGATGGAATTCGTAATCCTCATAGGCGGTTTCGATCTCCTTTTGAAGCTGGCGGGTGCGGGCCACCAGCCAACGGTCCAGCGCCAGCATATAGGCCGGAGCCAACAGGTGAAACGCAGGATCGAAGTCGTGCAAATTGGCCAGCAGAAAGCGTGCCGTGTTACGGATGCGCCGGTAGGCATCACTGGTGCGCCTGAGGATCTCGTCGGAAACGCTCATCTCTCCGCGATAATCGGTGGCTGCCACCCAGAGCCGCAAGATGTCCGCCCCGAGCGTGTTGACCACCTTTTGCGGGGCCACCACGTTGCCCTTCGATTTGGACATCTTCTGACCCTTGGCATCGACGGTAAAACCGTGTGTGAGAACCCCTTTATAAGGGGGGAGTCCACGCATCGCCACCGAGGTGAGCAGTGAAGACTGGAACCATCCCCGGTGCTGGTCGGACCCCTCCAGATAGAGATCCGCGGCTGGGAATTCGCTTATCCCTTCCCGCCGCTCGAGTACCGCATAGTGGGAAACCCCGGAATCAAACCAGACATCCAAGGTATCGGTGACCTTGTAATAGTGCACCGCCTCCTCGCCCAACAACTCCGCCGGTTCCAACTCGAACCAGGCATCGATCCCCCTTTGCTCCACACGCTGCGCCACCTCCTCGATCAGCCGCAAGGTATCGGGATGGAGCTCCCCGCTTTCCCGCTGGACGAACAAGGTGATGGGCACCCCCCAGGTGCGCTGCCGGGAGATACACCAGTCGGGTCGATTGCGCACCATCCCTTCGATACGAGCCTCGCCCCACGTCGGCGTCCAGCGGGTCTGCTTGATGGCCCGCAGGGCCGCATCTCGCAAACCGTTCTGCTCCATGCTGATGAACCACTGTGGTGTGGCACGAAAGATGATGGGGGTCTTGTGGCGCCAGCAGTGGGGGTAACTATGGGCGATCTCCTCCTCGTGAACCAACTTGCCACGGACCCGCAACAACTCGATTACTTTGTCATTGGCATCCCATACCTCCTCGCCGGCGAAAAACTCGGTGTCCGACAGGAACACCCCATTGGCATCCACCGGATTCTCCACCTTGAGATGGTAGCGGCTGCCCACTGCATAATCCTCCTGCCCATGGGCGGGAGCGATGTGTACCATGCCGGTCCCGGCCTCCAGGGTGACATGGTCACTCAGTACTACCGGCACCTCACGCTCATAGAAGGGATGGGCCAGCTTCAATCCCTCCAGCTCGGACCCGAGACAAGTACCAATGACCCGGTAGTCGCCCAGCAGGTAACGATCGGTGACCTGCTTGAGCAATGGTTCGGCGATCAACAGCCGCTCGGGACCATGCTCACCCACGCCTCCACACTGAATCAGACCGTAAACCACCTCCGGATTGACCGCCACCGCCTGATTGGCCGGCAAGGTCCAGGGGGTGGTGGTCCAGATCACCATCGAGATGGGGCCTTCCCCCTCGTGTCCCTCCACATGGTCGCAACGGGCCATCAAGGCCTCTTCGTCCAGCACCTCGAACCGGACATCGATGGCGGGCGAAGCCTTTTCCTCATATTCCACCTCCGCCTCGGCCAGCGCAGAACCACAGTCGATGCACCAGTGGACGGGCTTGGCCCCCCGGTGCAGATGGCCGTTTGCGATGATCCTGCCCAGCGCGCGGATGATATCCGCCTCATAGCGGAAATCCATGGTCAGGTAGGGATTGTCCCAGTCACCAAACACCCCGAGCCGTTTGAAATCCTCCCGCTGCCGCTCCACCTGGACCGTGGCATACTCCCGGCACGCCTTGCGGAAACCGGCAGCATCCACCTTGAAACCGGGCTTGCCGATCTTCCTTTCCACGTTCAGCTCGATGGGCAGGCCGTGGCAGTCCCAACCCGGGATATAGGGCGCATCAAACCCTGCCAGGGCTCGGGATTTGACGATGATGTCCTTGAGTATCTTGTTGACCGCGTGGCCGATATGGATCTCGCCGTTGGCATATGGCGGGCCGTCATGCAGTACGAACGGTTCACGCCCCTCCGCCACCTGGCGCATACGACGATAGAGATTCATCTCCTGCCAACGCCGGAGCATCTCCGGCTCGCGCTTGGCAAGATTGCCGCGCATGGGAAAATCGGTCCGGGGGAGATTCAGGGTGTGCTTGTAATCGGCCACGATTTGTTTGTCCTTGAAAGCTGCTCTCAGGGGTTACGTATCCCGGCAAAAAAGCGCCGGGCATCCTCGATATCCAATTCTATCTGTTTTACCAGCGCCTGTAAGGAGTCGAAGCGCCGTTCCTGACGGATCTTGTGGAGAAAGTCCACATGCACGTGAGCGCCATAGATGTCGCCGTTGAAATCGAACAAATGCACCTCGAGGCGTGCCTTGGCACCGCTCACCGTGGGTCGCACACCAACGTTGGCCACCCCCGGCACCGGCTCGCCAGCCACGCCGAACAGCTCCACGGCAAAAACACCGGTCACCGGACTGACCATACGGTGCAGATCGATATTGGCGGTGGGAAAACCCAGATCCCTCCCCCGTTTTTCTCCATGGACCACCCGGCCACACATGCGGTAGGGGCGCCCCAGCATCTGTTCCGCCAGCGCCATGTGTCCCTGTGCAAGTGCGGCACGGATACGTGTACTGCTGATCCGCTCCCCCGCCAGCTCCACGGTGTGCATCCTCGCCACTTGAAAACCATGTTGCCCACCCGCTTCCTGCAGCAGCTGGAAATCCCCCTCCCTCTGCCAACCAAAACGGAAATCATCTCCCACCACCAGATAACGCACCCCCAACCTGGCCACGAGCACCTCAGAGACAAAATCCCGGGCAGACATATCCGCCAACCGCTCATCGAAACGGAGACAAAGCACGCGGTCCACCGCAAAACGGCGCAAGGCCAGCAGCTTCTCCCGAAAACGGCTCAGACGGGGCAACGCGGCGGTAGGATTGAAGAACTCCTGGGGGTAGGGCTCGAAGGTCATCAGCGTGGAAGGAAGGTGCAGCTCCGCCGCCTTCTCGGCGAGCTGACCGATTACCGCCTGATGCCCCAGATGGACACCATCGAAGTTGCCGATGGTGAGCACGCATCCCCTGTGATGGGGACGCAGATTGTGGAGATGACGAATCAGTTCCATGACCAAGGCAGTGCTGAAAAGGCGAAAGTATAACCCCTAACCGGCAGCGCGTCCCGACAACTGGTGGGGACGGATCCCTTGCAACCACAACGCCACTCCATAGACCACCGCACCGGCACCGATGCTGAGCGCCAGCCGGACCACCCGTTCCAGCCATCCCCACTCCAGCCAGGAGCCCAGCTCCCCTGCGCTGAAGATCACCACCAGCGCTAGCGCCAGATTAGCCAGAGCGACCTTCCACAGCAAGCGTGCCCACCCCGGCCGGGCCCGGAAGACTCCCTCCGCACGCAACCCACGGAGCAACAAGGCAGCGTTGAGAAAGGCGGAACAGGCCGTGGCCAGCGCCAGCCCGGTATGGGGTCCAGGGATTTCGAGCCACACCAACGGCGCCACAAACAGCACGTTCAACCCCATATTGGCCACCATGGCGATGATCCCGATTCGCACCGGCGTACGAGTATCCTGGCGGGCGTAGTAACCCGGCGCCAGCACCTTGACCAGGATGAAACCGAGCAACCCCAAAGCATAGGCCATCAGGCTCAGAGAGGCCATGCGAACATCGGTGGCCTCAAACTCACCATACTGAAACAGGGTAGCCAGCATGGGGCCGGCCAGCAGAAACAAACCAACACTGCAGGGGGTGCCCACCACCAACACCCAACGCAGCGCCCAGTCCAGAGTACGGGAAAACTGCTCCGGAGACTCGGAGGCATGCTGGCGGGAAAGACTGGGCAGGATCACCGTAGCCAAGGCAATGCCGAACACCCCAAGCGGAAACTCCACCAATCGATCCGAATAGTAGAGCCAGGAAACACTGCCAGCCACCAACAGCGAAGCCAGTAAAGTGTCGAACAGCAGATTGATCTGCGCCACCGAAGAACCAAAGATGGCTGGTAACATCAGTTCGATGATGCGTTTCACACCGGCATCCTGCCACCCCCAACGTGGCCGGCCCAGCAGACCGAGACGAGCTACGAACGGCAACTGGAAGGCTAGTTGGGCCACTCCAGCAATGAACACTCCCCAGGCCAGTGCCGTCACCGGCCGTTCCATGTAGGGCGCCAGCCAGACAGCGGCACCAATCATGGAAAGATTTAGTAACACCGGAGTAAAGGCAGGGACCCCGAAGCGGCCATAGCTGTTGAGCACCCCCCCGGCCAACGCAGTCAACGAGATGAACAGCAAGTAGGGAAAAGTGACTCGCAGCATTCCGGCGGCCAGATCGAACCGCTCCGGTTCGTCGATGAAACCGGGGGCAAAAATCATGATCAGCACAGGCGCCGCGACCACCCCGATCAGGGTGACCAGAAACAGGATCCCGCCCAAGGTGCCGGCCACTCGGCTGACCAATTCTCGCACTTCATCCGATTCCCGATTGGAACGATATTCCGACAGCACCGGCACGAACGCTTGGGAAAATGCCCCTTCTGCAAACAACCGGCGCAGGAAGTTGGGAATCTTGAAAGCGACAAAAAAGGCATCGGTGCCCACCCCGGCACCGAACATGCGCGCAATAACCATGTCTCGCACGAAACCGAGTATGCGGGAAACCATGGTCATGGCACTGACCACAGCGGTGGATTTGATCAACCTTTCACTCATCCGATGCCGGTATCCAGTTTCCGAGAGCGATGGAGTATCGGCTTCTCACACCAATTAGGCAAGTATTCCATGCAACCGCCCCCTTACCGACTGGACAACTCTTTCAGGACACACCATCTCGATACGATTTCGGGGCTGTCATAAAACTGTAGTATTTCTGTAATATGCTGTTCATCTGCGTCCCGTAGAGTGGGGTGACGCAAACAGAGGAGCTTGAGTCATGAAACAAACCGTTCGAAAGCTGTTTATCACTGCCGGCCTGATGAGCTCATTCATTGGTAGCTACACCTTGGCCGCTATCCAGATGGATCCAGAGTTACCCGACTACACCGCCGCTAGCGGGGTTTCCGGTAATATCTCCAGCGTCGGCTCCGACACCCTGGCCAACTTGATGACCCTCTGGGCCGAGGAATTCAAACGGGTCTATCCCAACGTTAATATCCAGATCCAGGCTGCCGGTTCTTCCACCGCCCCCCCCGCTCTCACCGAAGGAACGGCCAACCTCGGCCCCATGAGTCGCCGGATGAAAGGCAAGGAGATCGAGGCATTCGAGAAACGGCATGGCTACAAACCCACCCCCATTCGGGTAGCCATCGATGCCTTGGCGGTCTATGTAAACAAGGACAATCCACTCGACAAGCTAACCATCCCACAGGTGGATGCCATCTTCTCCTCCACCCGCAAGTGTGGTTACAAGGAGGATATCACCAAATGGGGCCAGCTGGGATTGACCGGCTCCTGGACCAATCGCAGCATCCAACTCTATGGACGGAATTCGGTCTCCGGCACCTATGGTTACTTCAAAAAGAAGGCTCTGTGCAAGGGCGACTTCAAGAACACCGTGAACGAACAGCCAGGTTCCGCCTCGGTGGTACAGGCGGTCACCGCATCCATCAACGGTATCGGCTACTCTGGAATCGGATACAAAACCTCCGGAGTGAAAGCCCTGGCACTGGCTAAAAAAGAGGGCAAAGAGTATGTAGAGGCAACCTCTGAAAATGCCGTTCGTGGCCGTTATCCACTCTCTCGCTATCTCTACATCTATGTCAACAAGCACCCGAACAAACCGCTGGAACCGCTGGTCAAGGAGTTCCTCAAGATGGTGCTTTCTCGTGTCGGCCAGGAAGTGGTGGTAAAAGACGGCTACATCCCACTGCCTGCCAAGGTCGCGAAAAAGGAGCTGGCCAAGCTGGATTAAATGACGCTGGAACAAGAAGCCCCGCTCGTGCGGGGCCGTTTTTCCTCTTTCTTTAATCCTGTGATATTCCTTATGGCGAGGCAAGATTGGCAACCCTCGAAACCAGAAACATTCCCAAGCCCCGGTTATGAGCAATCCCAGCAACAAGACGGTAGATCCAACTCTGACCGCTACTGAACTCCGCCAGCGAACCCGCATCTTCAAGGACCACGTCACCCGCTATGCCGTCACATTCGGGGGGATCGGCGTCATCATTGCGGTGGTACTGATCTTTTTCTATCTGCTTTTTGTGGTCATTCCACTGTTCAAATCCGCAGAGATCGAGCCAATTGCAAGTTACCGGCTTACTCCTGCAGGCGATCAGGATCAGACCTTGCATTTGGCGATGGAAGAGCAAGCAGAGATCGGGGTCCGCTTCACCCGCTCCGGGCTGGCGCAATTCTTTTTTACCCATAGCGGGGCAGTGATGACCGAACAGGCCATTCCCTTGCCGCCGGACACCACCATTACCAGTTTTTCCGCCGGGGCTCCTGACAGCGCCGTGGTAGCCTTCGGTCTCTCCAACGGGACTGCAATCCTGGCG
>Ga0256914_1001481_pt1 | contig 21033 bp, 21 predicted proteins | sample HulkmetaG_FD_191571 | JGI IMG/M metagenome (GOLD analysis project Ga0256914, IMG submission 191571) | Hydrothermal chimney microbial communities from Main Endeavour vent field at the Juan de Fuca Ridge, Pacific Ocean - Hulk | ecosystem: Environmental > Aquatic > Marine > Hydrothermal vents ... | reverse complement strand
CTGACGCTGCGCACCTTCGTTATCGCCAGCGGCCGCGTCCACGTTCAGGCCGGCGCCGGCGTGGTGGCCGACAGCGACCCCGAGCGCGAGTATCAGGAATGCGTCAACAAGGCGAAGGCGCTCATGCGGGCGGTGGAGCTGGCCGAGGCCGGGCTGTAACCAACCCGGCCGTGCGTGGTGCGTAGTACGTGGTACGTGGTGGAGGTAGGCATGGGACCTAGGAACCTGAGAGAGCTGGAAGTTTGGCGCGAAGCTATAAAGCTTGCGGGCCAAGTTTATGAGGAAAGCAAAGGGTGGCCCAAAGAAGAGGTGTACGGGCTGACAGCCCAGGTACGCCGGGCAGCTACATCCATAGCGTCCAATCTTGCCGAGGGGCTGGGACGTGGCACCAGCGGGGAGATCGTCAGGTTCGGCAAGATTTCTTTAGGAAGCGCCTACGAGCTATACAGCTTGCTCGAGTTGAGCATCTCATTGGGGTACGCGCAACCGGACGGTACGTCACGCTTAGAAGAACAACTGGACGCGCTAACCCGACGGATCGCTGCCTACATCAACTATTGGGAGGGTCGGAAATGAATGCAGCCTCGCCATCGTCCGACGGCTTGAAGGCGGCCTCGAACGACCACGCACCACGCACCACGCACCACGTACTTATCATCGACAACTACGACTCCTTCACCTACAACCTCGCCGACTACCTGGGCCAGCTGGGGGCGCGGCTGACCATCTGGCGCAACGACCGGTTCGAACTGGACGACGTGGGCCGCCTCGAGCCCGACGCGGTGGTCATCTCGCCCGGCCCGGGAACGCCCGAAGACGCCGGGCTCTCCATCCCGCTCATCAAGGAGTACGCAGCGCGGCTGCCCATTCTGGGCGTCTGCCTGGGGCACCAGGCCATCGGCGCCGCTTTCGGGGCCAGGGTGGTGCCGGCGGTGCGCTTAATGCACGGCAAGACCAGCCCCATCGAACACTCCGGGCAGAGCATCTTCATGGGCCTGCCCAACCCGATTACCGCCACCCGCTACCACTCGCTGGTGATCGATGACCTGCCGGGCAAGCTCGAGGTGCTCGCCTGGACGCCCGAAGAAGGCCAGCAGACCATCCAGGCGGTGCGCCACGTACGCCTGCCGGTGATTGGCGTCCAGTTTCACCCCGAGAGCATCCTGACCGAGTACGGTTTGCAGCTGCTGGTCAACTGGCTCGGCGAGGTCGAGCTGTTCTGGAAGACCCGCCCCCGGGAGGAGGAATGATGAAGGAACTTCAAAAGGTATTGAACGGAGAGGTCCTGACCCAGGAAGAGGCTCACGCCCTGATGGAGCGGATGATGGCCGGCGAGCTGAGCCAGGTGCAGACGGCGGCGGCGCTGGCGGCTTTGAAGGTGCGCGGCGAGCGCCCCCAGGAGATCGCCGGTTTCGCCCGGGCCATGCGCGCCGCGGCGCGGCCGGTGCGCGTAGATGGCGAGCTGATGGACGTGGTGGGCACCGGCGGCGACGGCGCGGGCACCTTCAATATCTCCACCACCACCGCCTTCGTGCTGGCGGCGGCGGGTATCAAGGTGGCCAAGCACGGCAACCGCGCCGCCAGCTCGAAGAGCGGCTCGGCCGACGTGCTCGAGGCCCTGGGGGTCAACATCGAGCTGGAGCCGGAGCAGGTAGCCGCGATTATCGAAGAGGTAGGAATCGGCTTCCTCTACGCCCGCACGCACCACCCGGCCATGCGCCACGTCGCTCCGGTACGGGCCGAGCTGAAGACCCGGACCGTCTTCAACGTGCTGGGGCCGCTCACCAACCCGGCGCGGGCCAGCTACTTCCTCCTGGGTGTCTACGCTCCGGAACTGCTGGAGCCCATGGCTTACGCCCTGCGGGAGCTGGGCGTCAGGGGGGCCTGGGTCGTCCACTCGCGCGGCACCGACGAGCTGACCCTGGGCGAAAACGAGGTGGTGGAGCTGAAAGAGGGCCGCACGCGCCGCTTTGGCTTCCGCGCCGGCGACTACGGCCTGGCCGAGGCGCCCCTGGAGGCGCTGGCCGGTGGCGACCCGGCCGAGAACGCCGAGCTCACCCGTCGCATACTCTCCGGCGCGGAGCGCGGTCCGAAACGCGACGTGGTGGCCCTCAACGCCGCCGCCGGCCTGGTGGCCGCGGGGCGCGCAGGCAGCCTGGAAGAGGGGCTCGAGCAGGCAGCCGGGATTCTCGACCGGGGTCAGGCCGCTGGCGTGCTGGAGCGGCTGGCGGCGGCCAGCCGAACGCGGGCCTAGCCGTCCGCTAGGGAACCGCGAACTCCTCTTCGTCTCCGGCCAGGCGCACGCTGAGCCCCGGTTTCTCCCTGGGCATTCTGTTGAGCGGCAGCGCCGAGAGCTCCTTCAGCGAAAGGCTGCTCATGACCGCCTCGGCGCTGGCTTTCACGTTGTCGCCGCTACCGGGCATGAAGTCGCTGAAGGCCGGGTAGCTGGTCAGGTCGGGGAGCTGGTAGCTGGTGTTGTTTTCCAGGTAGCCGCTGGAAACGAAGGCGCTGAGTTTGTAGCTGCCCCAGTCGATTTCCAGGTGGTAGCCCAGGAGGTCGCCGGCGGTGTAGCCGAGGCCGGAAAACAAAGGGAGGGCCTCATGGCTGATGGTAGCGTCGAAGGGCGCCGGTAGCTGGGCGGTGAAGCCGGCGCCCGGGGCGCTGGAGGTGATCACCTGGCTAACCGACTTGGTGGGGCTCAGCAACTGTTCCCGTGCGGTTATCGAAGCGAGGTCGTGGCTGGCGAAACTGTACGAGGTAAAGCTGCCGCCGCCGCTGCTCAGGCCGCTGCTGAGCACCAGGGTGCCGTTAGGGGTAACCGAGCCAATCAGCGCCAGCGTGGAAGCCCAGCCTGGGGGAACCTGGGCGCTGAAGGCGTCGAGGCTGCCGGTTATCAGGTTGCCGGTGTCCTGGGCGCTGAGAGAGATGTTGTAGGAGCCGCCTTCGCTTATCTCCAGGCTGACCATCCTGGCGGCAATCGGGTCGCCGCTGGAGTTTTCGGCCACCAGCACGACGTCCTGCTGGCCGCTGACACCGTTGGTAATGTTAAAGGTGCCGCTCGTCGCCCCCTGCGAGTCGAGCCCGTTCTTGTAGTAGATGTCGGCGCTGGCGGCGCCGTTTACGGCGGAGACGTCGAAACTTACCGAAAAAGACGTGTTGCCGTTCTCCTCACAGGGCGACTGCAAGGCCGTCACCTCGCCCGCCGTCAGCGAGTAGAGGTGCAGGGTGTCGCCGCACTTGACGGCCACCTGGTACGGACCGAAGGCCCATAAATCAAAGTTTTCCGGGTCGTCCGCCATCCTCCAGGCGTCTCCGGGAACCTGATATGCCGAGTACTCGGCGCCGGTGGCGCTAACCGTGACGTACGCCCCCAGCGAACCGTCGCAGGCCGCAAGAACGGCGAGCAGGGCCGCTGCGGCGAACAGGTACCGTATCCCTTTCATAGCAAACACCTCCCGCCCGAAGGCGACTGTCCTGCTGCGGTTTCAGCTCGCCCAATTTTACCACCCGCCCCGGTGCAAATAAAAAAAGAGCCCGGCGGTCCGGGCTCTTTCTATGGGGACGGGTTATCCGCCGCAGTTTTCGTCCACCACAATCTCACAGCCGTCCCAGTGGGCCTGATAGACGCAGGTTATCGAGTCGTCCCCGCCCAGATCGATCGATATCCAAATCGAGCCGCTTTGAATGCCATCTGAGCAGGTATCCGCCATGACCATGTTATCGATCGTGTACTCGATGTCGTAATTGTATTCGGCGGTCGCCAGTCCGTAAGTGCCGTCAACGTTCAGGGTACCGTTGGTCCAGTAGCCGGTGGTGGCGTTCGGGTCGGCCGGCGTCCAGCTACCGTTGAGGTTGTAGCTGAGGGTCATGTCGCCTTCGTCGCTGGCCGTACTGCTAGAAACCCAGCTACCCTCGTACACGAAGTCGTAACCTGTTGCCGTCTTGGTCAGGTTGTGGCGGGTAATGTTCCACGTCCAGCTAGAGTTTTCGCCGGCGGAATCGTATACCCAGGCTACCTTTCCGTTGATGGCGTAGCCGCCCCGGGGGTCGCCGTCGTTACCATCTACGGCGGTCAGGTTGATGTGCCAGGTAAGGCTACCAGTGGAGCCGCTAATAGAGCAGTCGGCTACGTAGGTGGCGTTTACCGGGATGCCGTCGTTGTCGGCGTCAGTGGCGTCGCCTGTTACCTGCTCGTTGCTGCAGCTCCAGTAATCCGTGTCGAGCGGCGCAACCTCACCAGCGCCGAAGAAAGAGGGGGCAAAAACGAGGCCGGTGTTATTGAGCGCGCTGTTCATTTCTTCGAGCTGGCCCGCTCCCGCCGAAAGGTTGGCGACAACTTCCTGGGCGCTGGCCGAACCGTCTGCGACATTGTCGCCGTCAGTGGTGCCGCTAGAGCCACCGCAAGAGGCCAGCAAACCGAGGAAAACCAGGACCAGTACTCCTGCCAGACTGTATCTTTTGAGCATGTTTACTCCTTCCTGAGGAGCCCGAGAATATTTTTCCGGACCTGTCCGAATATAACATGCCATTGGGGCTGGTCGCACTTGCTGGCTGTCCGCGCCGCCGGCTATTTGAGAAAACGCAGCGCCGCCGGCTTCCTCCGGCGGCGCTGCGGCTGCTCGCAAATCCTTAGGGCGCCACGTACTCCTCAATGTCGCCGGCAATCTTGACATTCAGGTCGGGCAAGTCGAGGGGCATGCCGTGCAGTGGCTTCTTGAGCACGTCCTTCCAATCGGCGTTGCTTTCCAGGGTTTCGGCGGTCGCCTTAACGGTTTCGCCGCTGGCGGGTTTGGCGCCGGAGAAACCGCTGACGCCGGTCAGGTCGGGAATGCGGTAGCTGGCGCTGGAGCCCAGGAAGGCCTTGGAAACCAGCGCGCTGATCGTCTGGGTTCCCCACTCAATCTGCAGGTGGTAGCCAACCAGGTCGCTGCTGGCGCGGTTCAGGTTCGAGAACTCGGGAAGCGCTTCGTGGCTCACCGTCGCGTCGAAGACCTCGGGAAGCTGCACCTCAAAGGACGCGGCCGGGGCGTGCGACGTAAGCAGCTGCGCGAGCGTCTTGCTGGGGTTCGGCGACTGGTCCTTGACGCTCACCATCACCGCGTCGTGTTTGGCGAAGTCGAAGGACGTGTAAGAACCGCCGCTGCTCAAGATGAAATCGAGGATGACCTGCGTCCCGAGGGGGGTCATGGCTACCACGAAACCGCTGCTCGACGTCCAGCCGGCCGGCACCTGCGAGCTGAAGTCGGAAACCGAGCCGCCACCGCGCAGGTGGCCGGTATCGCCCGATTCCACGGTGATGGAGTAGCTACCCCCGTCGCTGACGTCCAGGGTCTCCATGCGCGCGGCTATGGCCGCGCCGGTGCCGTCGTAGACCACCAGCACCAGGTCCTGGGTGCCGGCTACGCCGCTGGTTACGGCAATCTGGCCGGTGTTGCCACTGCCCAACGCGCTGGTTTGCTGGGCGAACAGCATCACGTGATCAGCGCCGGTGACCTGCGTGGCGTCGTAGGTTACCGTGTAAGTTATCTTCTCGGGTTCACAGGAGAAGTCAACAGCCGTGGCATCGCTCACGGCGAACGCGTAAATGTTGGTCGAGTCGCCGCAGCGCACGGCCACCTGGTAGCTGCTGCGGGCGGCGATGGTGAACTCGTCGGGGTTATCCGGAACCTGCCAGTCGCCGCCGTCGGCGCTGTACGCGACCGCGTCGGCGCTCGCTGCCGTGATTGCCACGTTGCTGGCAGGGTTGGACGGGCAGGCCGTCAGGAATAACGCAACCGCCAGCAGCGCCAGTGAGAGCCTAAGATTGCGCGTCATTATCTACCTCCCGGAACACCGGTGCTAGTTTGGGTAACAATTGCCGTTTATGCACACCTGGTCAGCGGACCAGGTAACGGATATGGAGGCGCTGTTACCGTCGCAATCGGTGCCGGTGAACGAGGCGCTGCCGCTGATTATGCGGCCACCGCTATAGTGTGCGTTGGTGATGGTAAAGCTCACGTTCCAGCTGCCCGAGTCGCAACTGCCGCTGAAGCTGCCGCTGGTAACGTTCAGCACACCATCACCCCACGGGTCGCTGGCGTCGTCGGGCGCCCAGGTGCCGATGAGTGTGTAGTTGAAGGAAAAGGTGCCCCCGTCGCTGCTAACTTCCCAGCTGCCCTCGTAATCGAAGTTGTATGTGGCACCGTTTTTGACAAAGCTGTGCTTATCGAAGTTCCAGGTCCAGGTAATCGTTCCGGAGTCTGACGCGCTGATCGTGTAGACGATAGAGCCGGTTACGCTAATTCCGGCGTCGGGGTCGCTATCATTCGGATCCTTGACCTCCATATTCTTGAACTCCCAGGAGCCGTTGACGGAACCACCGGCGCTTGTGTAACTCCAGGTACACTTGCCGTTATAGGTGGCGTCTACGGGGATGTTGTCGCGATCGACGTCGGTAAGGTTACCGGTTACCTGGACTTCGTCACAGTTCCAGCTGGCGGTATCCAGCGGCGCCACCCCGCCAGAGAGTGGTGCGCCAACGGGCTCCACCGGGAAGCCAGCCAGGGCCAGGGGTTGCTGTATCTTTTGTAACTGTTCGCTTACGGTGTTAAGGGTAGAAGCGGTCACCTTCGGATCGACCGAACTGGCGGCGTTCTGCCCGCCGCAGGCCGCCAGCAAAACGAGCAGCGTTATGAAGCTTGCCAGACCTACCCATGCCTTTTTCATTGCGATACCTCCAAGGCGGCCGGAGTTTACAAATCGCCAAGCGGGAAACGCACGACTATTCGTTCGTTTACAATTATACCACCCTCGAGCACCTTCTCCCGCCGTCAGCGACTCGCGGACGCGTGGTTATAACCCGTAAACTAAGGGCATGCGCTTCCCGGTCTTATTTCTGTGGCTTTTTCTCTTGGCATCGGCGCAGACCTACGTTTTCCACACCCCGATCCCGATGGACCGCGTGCAGGGAGTCTTTGCCATGCAGGCCGCAGGCGCGATCGACTTTGGTCTGGCCCCGGTGGCCCGGCTGGGCGGCTTCCTGGATCTGTGGGAGTACCGGGGACGGGTGTCGATGAGCGCAGTTTCGATAAAAGGCAGCAACCCGGCGGTCGGCATCTGTTACGCCGGCGTCGGCGACTACCTGGGCTGGACGTACCGTAGCGAGACCACCTACCGCCTGCGTTACGGCCTCGGCGGAGGAGCGCAGCTCTGCTACTTTCACGACAGCCTGGGCGGCGAGTTCAGCCGCATCTGGCCGCTGGTCGAGGGGCTGGGTTCGCTGCAATACCGGATCTTTCCCAACGTCGTGGGCGATATCACGGTCAGCGCCGGCTGGCCCGAGGGCCTGGGGGCGGCGGTCTCGTTTGGCTTCGCCTTTTAGCGGAAGGCTCTGGAATACCAGGCTTCCGAATGTTAAAGAAATACGTTCTAGAGCGGCCTGAAATTTCGACGGAAACGGCGTTAAATGGTATACTGATAGCAGGGAGATTGGGGCCCATCTTGCCACGAAACAGAGGAGGGAAATGAGCAAATACGACGCCTCGAGCATCAAGGTGCTCAAGGGGCTGGAAGGCGTCCGCCACCGCCCGGCGATGTACATCGCCGGCACCGGAGCCGACGGCTACCACCAGCTCCTCACCGAGATCCTGGACAACTCCGTAGACGAAGCCCTGGCGGGCTACGCCAGCACCATCAAGGTCACGCTCCACAAGGACGGCTCGGCCAGCGTCGAGGACGACGGCCGCGGCGTTCCGGTGGACGTTATGGCCGGGGAAGGCAAACCGGCCGTCGAGGTGATTTACACCGAGCTGCACGCCGGCGGCAAGTTCGAAGAGGGCGCTTACAAGGTTTCCGGCGGCCTCCACGGCGTCGGCGCCAGCGTGGTCAACGCCCTGACCGACTGGATGGTCGTCGAGATCTGGCGCGGCGGCAAGCACTACCGCATCGAGTTCTCCCGCGGCGAGGTCAAGAAGCCGCTGGAGGTGGTGGGCAAGGCCCCCAGGGGCAAGACCGGCACCAGGGTCCACTTCATGCCCGACGCCACCATCTTCGAGGAGGGGCTCGAGTTCGACTACCGCCGCGTGCGCCGCCGCGTGCGCGAGGTCAGTTACCTGGCCGGCGGCCTGCGCATCGAGCTGGCCGACGAGCGCAGCGGCAAGCAAGAGGTCTTTCACGACAAAGGCGGGGTGGCCAGCTTCGCGCGCGCCCTGGCCGAGGGCGAGGAGCTGCTCTACGACAAGCCCGGCCGCCTCAGCGGCCAGGTTGACGACGTGGAGGTGGACGTCGGCTTCATCCACACCAAGGGTTACACCACCCAGCTACTCAGCTACGCCAACATGATTCCCACCCGCGACGGCGGCGTTCACCTTTCGGGTTTCCGCGGAGCCTACACCCGCGCCATGAACCAGTACGCAAAGAAGGCGGGGTTGCAGAAGAACGGGCAGCCCAAGCCCAGCGGCGACGACCTGCTCGAGGGGCTGTTTGCCGTCATCTCGGTCAAGATCCCCCAGCCCCAGTTCGAGGGGCAGACCAAGGGCAAGCTGCTCAACCCCGAGGCCGAGCGCGCGGTCAGCAGCGTGGTTTACGAGAAACTGATGGACTTTCTCGAGTCCAACCCGCGCGTCGCCAAGACGATTTACGGCAAGGCCCAGCGCGCCGCCCAGGCCCGCGAGGCGGCCCGCAAGGCGCGGGAGCTGGTGCGCCGCCAGAACCCGCTGGAGTCGGACGACCTGCCCGGCAAGCTGGCCGACTGCCAGACCGAGGACCCGGAAGAGGCCGAGCTCTTCATCGTCGAGGGCGACTCGGCCGGCGGCTCCGCCAAGCAAGGGCGCGACCGCCGCTTCCAGGCCATTCTGCCGCTGCGCGGCAAGATTTTGAACGTCGAAAAGGCCAACCTGCAGAAGGCGCTCAAGAACAACGAGGTGCGGGCGATGATCGCCGCCATCGGCGCGGGCATCCAGGGCACCGGCGACGAAGCCCACTTCGACATCGAGAGCGTGCGCTACCACAAGATAATCCTGATGACCGACGCCGACGTGGACGGCTCGCACATCCGCACGCTGCTGCTCACCTTCTTCTACCGCTTCATGCGTCCGATTATCGACCGCGGCTACCTCTACATCGCCCAGCCGCCGCTCTACAAGCTCAAGGTGGGGCGCAAGAGCGAGTACATATTCGACGACGAGGCGCTGAGGACCGCCCTCAAGAAAGTGGGTAACAAAAAGTACGAAATCCAGCGCTTCAAGGGTCTGGGCGAGATGAACCCCGAGCAGCTCTGGGAGACCACCATGAACCCGGAGACGCGGGTGCTCAAACAGGTGACCATCGAAGACGCGCTTTACGCCAGCGAAATCTTCGAGGACCTGATGGGAGCCGACGTGCAACCGCGTCGCGAGTTCATCGAAGAGAACGCCAGGTTCGCCGAGCTGGACGTGTGAGCAGGCTCAGTTACCGCGCTTTCCGGTCGCGAGGTGCGCCGGTTAGCCCTGGCGGGCGGAGGTATCGCCTCTTGCGCTAGACGGAACAAGACCCGCCAGCCGGGTTGATTTAATCCCTTTGCGCAGCAGACGCATGTTGCCCGATTCTGCTCGCCGCCGGCCTGTTTTCGCCATGCGCGCTTTCTCCGGGCGCCGGGCCGGTCTGTATGGGCTCGAGGGGGTATTCTCCCCGGGCGCCGGGCCGATTCGCCGTGAACACTCCCGCCCTGGTCTCGCCAGGCGTATTCTATCCAGGTACCGGGACGATTTTCGCCGTCGCAATGAGAAGGGCCCCGCCTCGTATTCTCCCCGGGCGCGGGCCCATTCCTTGGTTCGGTTTGCAATCCATTAATGCGGCTCTGAATATTAACGACATCGCGCAACTTCTTTCCACAACCCACACCCCACACCCCACTCCCCACCCCATTCGTCATCCCAGACGAGCGGCGCTAGCCGCGAGATCTGGGATCCAGACCGAGTCACCAACCCGTGATGACGGTGCTGCGAATTGATAGTCCCGCAGGCTGTAACCCCAGCCGTTGTGTCACGACAGCAGCCTTCCGACCAACCCGAGCGCTCACTATGTTTTATGCTCTGGCTGTAAACCCTTTCCAGCTCGCGCGGGCCTAAAGGCACGCTTGGCTGGAATGACGAAAGTAGAAAATGCGAGATACGTTGACAAAACCGAACCTGGAAGAAAGTCCTTTGTCGCATCGCCCCACCTGAAGGTTTTTCAAAGCCATAGGCTACGGGTTATCTTTCCCCGCCCGCTAGGCTGGAATAACGAGGGTAGGGTATTCGCGCAACGAAAGCATGGTCAGGCAAAAAAGAAAGGCCCGCCTGGCTGGAATGACGAAGGAGGCGATTTTGACTGGCGCTGACAAAACCGAGTCGGAAAGAGAGTCTTACGCAAAATCTCCGCTCCAAACGATTTTTAAAGCCGTGAGAAACAGACCGCGGTACGCCATACTCAGACAATCTGGCCGGAATGCTAAAAGAAAAGAAATCGGATAACGTACTACGAGACATAGACAGAAAAAAGTTCAAGCGCCGTCTAAAAGTCTTTACACAAAACACAAAATTAAAAGCCGCAGGCTATCTCCAGCCACCACGCCCTGAAAGCCTACAAGCGCCCGGCTCACCTGCTATGGCAAAGCCGGCGCCGCGTAGGGCGCCGGCACGTTGTTTATCGAGCGGGTCAGACGCCCAGGTAAGCTTCGCGCACCTCTTCGTTGTGCGCCACTTCACGGCTGGGCCCTTCGATTTTGACGCGGCCCTCGGCCAGAACGTAGGCGTAGTCGGAGAGCGCCAGAGCCAGGTGGACGTTCTGCTCGACGAGCAGAATGGTCAGGCCCTCTTCCTTGAGGCGCTTGAGGGTGCCAAAGAGAGACTGCGCCAGCACCGGCGCCAGGCCCAGAGAAAGCTCGTCAATCATCAGGACTATCGGGTCGGCCATCAGCCCGCGGCCAACCGCCAGCATCTGTTGTTCGCCGCCGGAGAGGGTGCCGGCCTTCTGGCTCTTGCGTTCCTCCAGGCGGGGGAAGAGCTCGTAGACCTTCTTGAGGTTGGCGTCGAGCTTTTTGCGAGCCCGCGGCGAGTAGGCCCCCATCTCCAGGTTCTCGGCTACCGAAAGGTCGGCGAAGAGCTGGCGGCCTTCGGGCACCAGGACCATGCCCAGCTGGGCTTTCTCGTGGGGGCTGAGGCTGGTCACGTCGTCGCCGAGGAAGCTTACGCGACCCTTCCAGGGCCTGACCACGCCCATGATGGCGCGCATGGTGGTGGTCTTACCGGCGCCGTTGGCGCCGACCAGGGTGGTCATCTTCTGCTCTTCAACCACCAGGTTGACGCCCCAGAGCACCTGCACCTCGCCGTAGCCGGTTTCGACGTCGGTCAGTTCCAGAACCCGGCTCATGCTTCTTCCTCCTCAAGAATGCGCTTGGCCATCTCCGGGTCGCCCAGGTAGGCCTCTATTACCTGCGGGTCGTTGGCTACCTCATCGGGGGTGCCCTCGGCCAGCTTCTGCCCGAAGTTGAGCACCACGATGCGGTCGGAGAGGCTCATGATGGCCTGCATGATGTGCTCGATCATCAGGATCGAAATCCCCTGGTCGCGGATAGCGCGAATGACGTCGAGCATCTTGGCCACCTCGCTGGGGTTGAGGCCGGCGAGCACCTCGTCGAGCAAGAGCAGGCGGGGGCTGGCCGCCAGCGCCCGGGCCACCTCGAGCCGCTTCTTCAGGGCGATGTTCAGCTTGCCGGCCAGCACGTCGGCGTAGTCGGCCAGGCCGATGAACTCGATTACCTCACCGGCCACCTGGCGCGCCGCCTCCAGCGGGAGGTTCTTCGGCCCAAAGCAGGCGCCGACCGTGACGTTCTCGAGCACCGTCATCTCGTTCAGGGGCTTGACTATCTGGTGGGTTCGCGCCAGGCCGCGGCGCACCACCTCGTAAGGCGGCAGGCCGCTGATGGTCTGGCCCTCGAAGATCACCTTGCCGGCGGTGGGCTTGTAGACGCCGTTGATGACGTTGAAGAGCGTCGTCTTACCGGCGCCGTTGGGGCCGATCAGGCCGAGAATCTCGCCCTGGTACTGGGTAAGGGAGACGTCCTTGACGGCCACCAGGCCGCCAAAGGTCTTGGTGACGTTTTGGACCTCGAGAATGACCGGTTTCATTCCAGCACCCTCCTCAGCCGCGGCCATATCCGGTACAGCCAGCCCATCAACCCGCCGGGGGCGAAGAGGATGATGAGCAGCAGCAGCACGCCGGCGATGACCATGTGGAAGTTGGAGAGGCCGGGGATGGTCAGCAGCATGCCGCGCAGGCGCTCGTAAAGGAAGGCGCCTATCGCCGGACCGCTAACCGTTCCCTGGCCGCCCAGCATGACCATGACGATCGCCTCGATAGATAGGTTGAGGTTGAAGGCCTCTTCGGGAACCACCGAGCCGTTCTTGAAAAAGTAAAGGCCGCCGGCAACGGCCGGCAGGAAGGCCGACAGGCTGTAGGCCAGGCTCTTGAAAAGCGGCGCCTTGACGCCCAGAACGACGGCCGCGTCCTCGTCCTCGCGGATGGCGAAGAGCCCCAGGCCAAACTTCGAGCGCTTGACCCAGAGTGAGAGGACGAGCGAGACGCCCATCACCAGGATTATCAAGAAGTAAACGATCCAGAGCGCCCTGCCTGCTCCACCCAACGCCTTGAAAGCGGTAAAGGGCATGAAGATTCCCTCGGAGCCGCCCCAGGCGTCGAAGTTGGAAACGAAGTCTTTCACCGCCTCGTTTACGCCGATCGTCGCCAGCGCGAAGTAGGCCCCGCGCAGGCGAAGTATGCCAATGCCCAGCGCGAAGGCCAGGGCGCTGGTCACCAGGCCGGCGATGAGGACAGCCAGAAAAACGTTGACGCCGTGGGCGGTTACCAGCCAGAGCGTCAGGTACCCGCCAAGTCCGAAGAAGACGATCGAGCCGAAGTTGACGTAACCGGTGTAGCCGATCATCAGGTTGAGGTTGGCGGCCAGGATTACGTAAATCGCCGAGAGAACCAGGGTTTCCCGAAGGGTGATGTTGCCGCTCAGGTAGGGGACCAGCGCGAAGGCGGCGGTCACCAGCACGATCAGCCAGAAGAGAGTGTTCTTGAAGAGCTTCACCGCCTACCTCCCAGAAGCCCGCGCGGGAAGAAGAGCAGGATTAGCACGAAGAGAACGAACTCGATTACGTTAGTCCAGCTAACCTGGATGAACGGCGCCACCGAGCCCTCGATCAGGCCCAAAATGATACCGCCGAAGAGGGCGCCGGTGGGGTTGCCCAGGCCGCCGAGAACGCTGGCCACGAAGCTCTTTAGCTCGTAGATGCCGCCGGAGAGGATGGTGAACGGGAACATGGTGGCGATTAGCGCTCCACTGAGCATCGCCAGGGCGGTGCCGATGCCGAAGGAGATGGCCAGTATCTGTTGCGAGGGGATACCCATCAGCTCGGCCGCCTCGCGGTTGTTGGAAACCGCCCGCACCGCCTTGCCGAGGGTGGTCTTGTAGAGGAAGTAATAAAGGGCGAAGGTAACCAGCACCGCAGCCAGCGCGGCTATCAACCGGGCCGAGGTGACCGTGTAGCCCAGGATGTTCAGGGTTTCCGACTTGATATTGACGTTGTAGGGGCTGGTTGACCACAGGGCGGTGCCGACGCCGATGATAATCATGCTGACCGCGTATGTAGACAGCAGCGTCATCAGCGAGGGGCCGTTGATAATCCGGCGCACCGCTATCAGGTAGATGACCACGCCGAAGGCGAAGCCGAGCAGCAAAACCGGTACCAGCGCCAGGTAGGGGTTGAGGCCGGCCCCGAAGAACATCAACAGCGAGAACATGCCCAGGGCGATTACTGAGCCGTGAGCCAGGTTGACCACGTCCATGACGCCGAAGATGAGCGTCAGGCCGATGGAGGCCAGGCCGTAGATAAGCCCGATCAGCAGGCCGTCCAAAACCGACGATACGATTTCTAGCATGACGACACCTCGTTGCGGCTAGCTAGAGAAAGGGCCCCGGTTGGCTGTGTCCAACCGGGGCCCGTTTGAAGCTAGCGAATCGGGTAGATCAGGTCGGCGGTCTTGGCGCCCAGCGGCCAGACGATTTCCTTGACCAGCTTCCCGTCCTTCTTCTGCCACTGGATCTGCACCATGTCGTGGCCAAGCTGCAGACCGTGGCTCTTGGGGTCGGTGGAGAACTTGATCTTGCCGAAGAAGATGGTCAGGTCCATGTTGTCGAGCGCCGCCCTGACCTTGGCGGAGTCGAGCGAGCCGGCGTCCATGATGGCTTTCTGCAGCACCAGGCCGGCCGCGAAGCCGCCGGCGGCGCGGTAGGCCGGGGTCTTGCCGTAGGCCTTTTCGTACATGCTGACGAACTGGCCAGGAGTTACGCCGCAGTCGGGCGTGTACTTGACCAGCGGCTCCCACTGGCTGGGGGCGGCCACGCCAAGAGCGGCGTCACCGAGCTGGGCGAACTCGTCGGAGGCCGGGGCCACCAGCAGGGCGATCATCTTGAGCGGGGTTTTCTGCTCGTAGAGCTGGCGGGCGAAGGTGGCGCCGTCGGCGTAGTGACCGCCGCCCACCAGGGCCTCGGCGCCGCTGGCCTTGATCTTGTTGATGATCGGGCCGAAGTCGGTGGTGCTGGGCGGGTAACCCTCGAAGAGGACGACGTTCAGGCCGGCGTTCTGGGCGTAGCTCTTGGCCGCGGTGGCCACCGCCTTGGCGAACTTGGAGTCTTCGTAGACGATGGCTATCTTCTTGAGGTTGGCGTCGGCCGCCTTGAGCATGTCGATGGTAGCGGTCAGGTAGCGGCTGGCCGGCGTGTAAATCTGGTAGACGTTCTCGTAGCCCAGTTTGAAGATCGAGTCGGAAGCCGCGCCGGTGGCCACCATCACCTTGCCGTACTGCTCGCTGATGACGGCCGCCTTGGCGGTCAGGCCCGAGGAGTAGGGGCTGATCAGGAAGTCGACCTTGTCCTGCGAGATCAGGCGCGAGTAGAGCTGCTGGACGCGCTCGGCTTTCGACTCGTCGTCGTAGTACTTGAGCTCCACCTTGTACTTTTTATTGCCTACCGGAATGCCGCCCTGGTCGTTGATCCACTGTTGCCACAGCTTGATGCCGTTGAGCTGGTTGACCGACTCGACGTTGTACTTGCCGGTCTTGGAAACGGTCAGGCCGATGGTAATCGTCTGCGCCATGCCGAAGCTGGCGATGGCCGCCAGAAGCAGGGTGAACCACAACTTCTTCATAAGCACCTCCTTTTATTACGGTTCCACGTTAGCACTTATCAAAACCGCTAACAAGGTTAAAAGTCACTGTTGTCAACGGGGCGTGAACAGCGTCTGCGTCGCAGTGTTCTCCCGATACCGCTATGGCGACGAGCTCAAATATTCATATGGACTGGCGCGCATATTGCCGCCGTAAGATGGGGCCATGCGCGTTCTCGACTTTCGCTCCGACACCGTTACCCGTCCCAGCCCGGCCATGCGCCGGGCGATGGCCGGGGCCGAGGTGGGCGACGACGTTTATCGTGAAGACCCGACCGTCAACCGCCTCGAGGCCCTGGCCGCCGAGATGCTCGGCTTCGACCGGGCCGTTTACATGCCCTCGGGCACGATGACCAACCAGGTAGCCCTGCTGGCGCACACCAGGCGCGGCCAGGAAGTGATAGTCACCCGCGGTGCCCACATCTACGAGTTCGAGCCGGGGGCGATGGCCAATCTGGCCGGTGTCTCGCCCCGCTTCGTTTCGGCCCCTTACGGCGTTCCCGACCCGGAAGAGGTGAGGTTTGCCATCCACGACTCCCCGCACCAGGCACCGACCGGCCTGATAGCCCTGGAGAACACCCACAACACCGCCGGCGGCACGGTGGTGCCGCTGGAGGCGCAGCGGGCGGTGCAGGAGGTGGCCCGCGAGGCGGGTCTGCCGGTTCACCTGGACGGCGCCCGCCTCTTCAACGCCGCGGTGGCCCTGGGCGTGGAGGGACGGGAGGTGGCCGCCGGTTTCGACACCGTTTCCATCTGCCTCTCCAAGGGGCTGGGTGCGCCGGTTGGCAGCTTGCTGCTGGTTCCGGCGGAGCTGGAAAGCGAGGTGCGCCGCTATCGCAAGATGCTGGGGGGCGGTATGCGCCAGGCCGGCGTGCTGGCGGCGGCCGGGCTGATAGCGCTGCAGGAGGGGCCCGCGGCGCTGGCCCGCGACCACGCCATGGCCCGCGAGCTGGCCGGGGGGCTGGTGGATCTGGGGCTCGACGTTGACCTCCGTTCCGTGCAGACCAACATGGTCTTCGCCGCGGTTCCCGACGCCAGGCGCTTCGCCGCCGACCTGGCCGCCGCCGGTGTCTTGATAAACGCCCTGGGGCCGGCGCGGGTTCGCTTCGTTACCCACCGCGACCTGCCCGACGACGCCGTGACGGAGGCCCTGCCGCGGGTAGAGCACGTTCTGGGCTGAGCAAAACAGCCGCTAATGCTGTAAAATTAGTAAGACATGGCAATAAGGGTAGGAATCTTAACGGTGTCAGACCGCAGCGCCCGCGGCGAGCGGCCCGACACCACACACGAGGCCATCCGCGAGGCCCTGGCTGGCGGGCCCTACGAGGTGGTCGCTTACGAAGTGGTTCCCGACGAGGTGGCCCAGATACGCCGCGTACTGCGTCTCTGGGCCGACCGTGACGGCCTGGACGTCATTCTGACCAACGGTGGCACCGGCCTGGCCAGGCGCGACAACACCCCCGAGGCGACGCTGGAGGTAGTGGACCGGCAGGTTCCCGGTCTGGCCGAGCTGGTACGCAGCGAGGGGGTGAAGAAAACACCCATGGCCGCGCTATCGCGCGGCGTGGCTGGCGTTCGCGGCGGCACGCTGATCATCAACCTTCCTGGCAGCCCCAGGGGAGCGCGCGAGTCGGTGGAGGTGCTGCTGGAAATCCTGCCGCACGCGGTCGAGCAGGTGACCGGCCGCAAGGTTCCGGGGGGTTACGAGCACGACCAAAACCCTTAAAATGGCGGCATGACGCGCGAGAACCACTGGGCCAGTAAACGGGTCCGGGCGATGCCCGAATCCGTTTTTCTCTTGATGGACAGGGCCAAGAGCGCAGCCCGCGCCGCTGGCAAACAGGTAATCGACCTTTCGATAGGCGCTTCCGACCTGCCGGTACCGCAGGAGCTGATAGCCGAGCTGGAGAGCGCCGCCCGCGACCCGGCTACCTGGGGTTACTGCCTGAGGAGCTGCACCCAGCGCTTCCTCGACGAGGCGGTGCGCTGGTACGCCGGTCGTTTCGGGCTCGAGCTCGACCCGCAGACCCAGGCCCTCAGCCTGATTGGCAGCCAGGAAGGACTGGCGCACCTGCTGCTGGCGGTGGCCGACCCCGGCGAGGCGGTTCTGATTCCCGAGGTGGCCTATCCCAGCTACTGGGGGGCGGCGGCGCTGGCGGGGCTCGAGGCCGTCCCCGTTCCCCTCGGCGGCGATTTGCTGCCGGTCCTGGAGGCCGTCGCCCCCGAAAAACTGGAGCGCGCCCGGCTGCTGCTCCTCAACTACCCGAACAACCCCACCGCCGCCCTGGCCGGCCGCGACTTCTGGGAAAAGGCGCTCGCCTTCGCCGCCGAACACGATCTGCTGGTGGTTCACGACAATCCCTACATCGACATGGTCTACGAGGGCGAGGCCGTGAGCCCCCTGGTCCTGCCCGGCGCGCTGGAGCGGACCGTCGAGCTCTTCAGCTTTTCCAAGAGCTTCCACATGGGCGGCTTCCGGCTGGGCTTCGCCCTGGGCAACGCCGACGCCATCGCCGCGCTGGAGGCCGCCAAGGCGCCGGTCGACTTCAACCAGTACCTGGGCATCCAGCGGATGGGCATAGCCGCCCTGCGCCTGCCGCCCGACCGGGTTCTCCGCGACGTCCAGGTATTCCGCGGCCGGCGCGACGCCCTGGTGGAGGCCATGCAGAGCTGCGGCGTGCCCGTGAACGAGCCCAAGGCCAGCATGTACCTCTGGCTGGAGCTGCCGCGGGGGATGGACGACGTCCAGTTCGCCCTGCGCGCCGTCGAGCACGCCGGCGTCGCCCTGGCGCCGGGCCAGGGGTTCGGCCCCGGAGGCAGGGGGTACGTCCGCTTTGCCCTGGTCCAGCCCCCCGAGGTGCTGGCCGAGGCCGGCCGCAAGATAGCCGCCCTGCTCGATTAGCCGCCGATACCCAGCATCACCCGCTGGCGCAGCGTCGGCAGCGTCGAGCCCTTCTCGGGCTTCCTGCCAGCCGCCGCCAGCAGCGCCTGGCGCAGCGCCGCTACCGGCTCGGCGGCTTCGAAAGCCCAGGCGACGTCCAGCTCCAGGTCGGTCAGCAAGCAGGGGCGGATCTTCTTGTCGGAGGTCAGCCGCAGGCGGCTGCAGTGGCTGCAGAAGGGTTCGGAAACCGAGTTGATGAAGCCGATGGTGCCGGCGGCGCCGGCGATCTTCCAGACCCGGGCCGGCGAACTGGGGTCGGTTTCCACCGGCTCCAGCGGGCCGAAGCGCTCCTCGATGCGGCGGCGGGTCTCGGCGCCGGAAACGTACTGGCGGCGGTACTCGTCGAAGGGGGCGTTGTTGAGGTGCATGTACTCGATGAAGCGGACGTGCAGAGGCCGCTCGAGGCTCATCTCCGCCAGCGCCGGCACCTCGCCGTCGTTGACGCCGCCGATGACCACGGCGTTCAGCTTGACGGGGTGCAGCCCCAGCTCCAGCGAGAGGTCGATCGCGTCGAGAACCGCGCCGACGTCGCCCCCGCGCGTCAGCTCGCGGAAGATCCGGGGGTCGACGGCGTCGAGGGAGATGTTGATACGCTGCAAGCCGGCCTCGACCAGCTCGCGATGGCGCTTGCGAAAAATCGAGCCGTTGGTGGTGATGGCGATGTCGCGCACCCCCGGGGTGGCCGCCGCCGCGGCGATCATCTCGGGCAGCTCGCGGCGTACCAGCGGCTCGCCGCCGGTGAAGCGGACCGCGTCCATCCCCAGGCTGGCGGCCGCCGCCAGGAAGTTGCGGACGTCGGCCACGCTAACCGTGCCCGGCGGGTCGCTCATCTCCATGCCCAGCGGGTGGCAGTATATGCAGTGATAGTTACAGCGCGGCGTAATCGAGATACGCAGGTCTTTGAGAACGCGGCCGTAGTTGTCGATCAGTTCCATATCGCACGCCTCTGCGTGTTGCACATTATAGCAACACGAACCGGCCGCCGCGCCCCCTATACTGGAGGCGATGAGCGAAGAACAGGAGCGCACCTACTCGGGGTTCGTGGCCATAATGGGCAAGCCCAACGTCGGCAAGAGCACCCTGCTCAACCAGATGCTGGGCGTCAAGGTGGCCCCCATCAGTCCCAAGCCGCAGACCACCCGCAAGAGCGTTCGCGGAATCTACACGGAGGGGAACCGGCAGATCGTCTTCGTCGACACCCCCGGGCTGCACAAACCGGCCGACGCCCTGGGTGACTACATAAACCGCCAGGTCGGCGAGGCGCTGGCGGACGTGGACGTGATTCTCTGGCTGGTTGACCTGCGCCACCCGCCCACCCCCGAAGACGAGCTGGTGGCCCGGGCGCTCGAGCCCTTCGCCGGCCGGAAACCGATACTGCTCATCGGCAATAAGGCCGACGCCGCCAAATACCCGGACGAGGCGCTGGCGGCTTACTCGGCCCTCCTCCCCGGCGTCGAGACGCGCATGATCAGCGCCCTTTCCGAGCGCGACGTGGCCGCTTTGCGCGCCGAGATTCTCTCCCTGCTTCCCGAGGGGCCCTTCTTCTACCCGGAGGGCCACGCCAAGAGCGACCAGCCGATAGAAGACTGGATAGCCGAGACCATCCGCGAGGAGGTAATGAAGCGGCTCCGCCAGGAGGTTCCCTACGCGGTGGCCGTCAAGGTGGAGGAGGTGGCCGAGCGGGAAAACGGCACCCTTTACGCCCGCGCCATCCTCTACGTCGAGCGCGAGGCGCACAAGCCCATACTTATCGGCAGGGAAGGGCGAATGCTCAAGGAAATAGGCCGGGCCGCCCGCAAGCAGCTCGAGCTCTTTTTGAACCGCCCGGTCTTCCTCGACCTCGAGGTCAAGGTCTACCCCAACTGGCGCAAGGACCCGGAGGCCCTGCGCGAGCTCGGCTACGAGTAGCGGCCTGCGCCGGCGTCAGAGCCTGTAGAGCTCGAAGGTCAGCAGCGAGCGGTACTCGCCTTTGGGTTCGCCGGGGAAGAGCTCTACGTCCAGCGGCAGGTCGAAGACCGCCGGCCCCGCGCCGCTGCGCACCGTTTGCTCCAGCTCCGAGAGCGGCCGTCCCTCGAGCCGCAGCCTTTCGGCCGGCAGCACCAGCGGCCCCCGCAGGGGCGCGGCCCTGACCGTCAGCCGCCAGCCGGTGTTGGCTACCACTTCTACGTGCAGGACTGCCGGGCTGACCCGGCCCTCGCTTACCCGCACCGGAACCTCGCCGCTTGCCACCCCGTTAATCCGGAGCAGCAAGACCTCGGGAACGCTCACCACGAACCGCGTGCTAGCGCCGGGCCCGCCGGCGCGGGCGAAGCCCGCCAGCAAAAAGACCAGCGCAAACAAGAAAAGCCTCTTTTGCATTCTCACCACTCCCGTGTGGGCGGAATGCAACCGGTTTTGACGCGCGGGGGTTTGAAAAAGAAGTGCTCATCATCTTCTTGGCCGGTTGCACCACTGGCTCCCCGTATCCCTTGGTGCCCAGGTTGGGATTACGGTTCAACGCCTCCAAGAACGGGGCCGAGGCCTTCGGCCCGAAGGGACGGTGGCGCTCACCACCGTCAAGGTCTATGTTAGTTTTACGCCGTCCGCGGCGCTACCCCCAAATTGGTGGTATAACAGCGTCCGGTTAATATTCCCCGTCAACGCCGACCTTCCCCCCGTTTGGGGGTACAAAACGTATATTTCACAAACTAACCTGTAAGCGTAGTTGGAGGCGATGACCCGCCATGTCCCCAGACGGGCGCCATGGGACGAGCGGCGAGCCAGTGGCGCGACCGACCAAACCCATAAAACGGAGGTAGTGATGATGAAGAGAGCAATCAAACTCCTGGTTCTGGCGGGCGCACTGCTGAGCGTAGGGGCGCTGGC
>Ga0256914_1001480_pt1 | contig 21038 bp, 36 predicted proteins | sample HulkmetaG_FD_191571 | JGI IMG/M metagenome (GOLD analysis project Ga0256914, IMG submission 191571) | Hydrothermal chimney microbial communities from Main Endeavour vent field at the Juan de Fuca Ridge, Pacific Ocean - Hulk | ecosystem: Environmental > Aquatic > Marine > Hydrothermal vents ... | reverse complement strand
TTTGTCAAGTGTCCGTCTTCCACGGAAAACGGTACAGGCCTTCCGTTTATTTTGACATCGGATATGGAAATGCCTGAGACCACAAGCTCCTCAAGGGAGAGAAGCCGGCTTGTTTCCGCAGTGGCTGAAAAGATACCTTTTTCCATATCAAGTTTTCCATGAATGGCCATGACCGGGTCCTGTGCCATGCAAAAGGTGCAGGTTGTGGATAGCGCCAGTAAAAACAGGCTTGACATAATAACAAGTTTCATGCGTGATTCTTCTCCCCTTAACAAGTTACGCCATTTTGAACAAATGTCGGTAAACCAGGCCTGTTGCCATAACAAATTCCTAGAACAGGATCCAGTACAAGAAGCCTGACAGGGCAACACTCGTTACCCTGAGAATCTGGCCTACTATGATGAGGGCGATGCCCGTGGCCGGCCTGTATATTCCAAGGTATCTCGGAAGCTGATGCCTGAGCGCCCTAATGGGCGTGGCAATTATGTTTCCAAGGACCAGGGCTGCAACCGTCTGTTTGATGTCAAGCACGCCCTCCTGGAGCATTGCTCCTGCTGCAGCAGCGCCTGCTGCGAATTCCGCCACGATACTGAAAACTACCACGGAAACACCCTCTACGGGAATCACATTTGTGGTCACGAGATGTGCGCTGATGTCTTTCAATGCGTCAAAAAGGCCCCAAGCCCTTGAAAGTACCACGAGAATGTAAATGGGAACCGTGTAAAGCACTATGTAGGACAGTCTCTGGGAAAGGTATTTCCTGAAAAGCTCCATGACCTTCTTTTCTTTCTTACCGGTTCGTATTTCACGCCCGGCAGGGCATCTGCCCGGAGTGGAGCCCTGGCGTTTTAGGAGGATCCGGCCGGCGATTATAACAGCCGCCGTCCGGAAGAGGGCTGCCACAAAGGTAATGCCCAGGTAAATGAGGCCTGGCCTTCCCACCAGTGGCACTATGATGGAAAGGGTTATGGGCAGATGGAGAAAATATGAAGGCAGCCCCACATTCAGAAGGGCCGAAATGAACATTTCCTTTTTGGAGATCTTGCCATCCTGGTAGGCGTTCCACAGCATGGTGCTTGCGGCTATGCCTGAAAGAAAGGCCGTAGTAAACGCCGTGCCGCTCCAGTCACTCAGGTTTCCCATTTTCATGAGGGGCCTTGAAAGCCTGGAAACCAGTCCGGCCCACCCCCTGGCTTCTATGAGGGCCGACAGGAAAAGTGCCGCGGCCATGATGGCCACCAGCCTCGTTACGGGCCAGATGACCTTTTTGATGGCAAAGCCGATATCATAGTTGGTGGTCTCCAGGAGCACGAAGAACGAAACCAGTGTCAGGAGCAGCCAAACAAAGGAGCCCTTTTTCTCAAATAATGCTTTTCTCCTGGAACTCATGGAATTAGATTCAGCTGGTCTTTTCCCTCAGGGTATTTTCTGGTAATCATTTTTTAACAAAAGCTCATAAACCGTGGGGCACATGCGAATTCATATAATACAACCAACTCATTTTAAGAAGGCATTCAGTACAGAGCTGTTCAAGACAAGGGCCAGGGCCCTTGTACCCCTGACACTTCCTTACCTCGGTGCCCTGGTCCCGGAAGGGCATGAAATCAGGCTTACAGACGAGCAGATAGAAGAGCTGGATTTCAATGAGCCCTGCGATCTTGTGCTCATTACTTCTACCATATTAACTTCCTTCAGAGCATATGAAATAGCCGGCAGGTTCAGGGAAAAGGGGATACCTGTTGTAATAGGGGGGCCGCATTGCACCTTCTACGCCGAGGAGGTGGAAGAACACGCGGATGCCGTTGTCCAGGGTGAAGGTGAAACCCTTGTCCCCAGGGTAATCAGCGACCTGGAAGCCGGAAAACTTCAAAAGCGCTACAGGGCTGACAAGCTTCACGACCTTAAGGGTCTGCCATTTCCCAGGTATGACCTTCTGAATCCCTCGATTTTCGCCAGGTTTCCCACCTATTCCGTCCAGACCACCAGGGGCTGTCCATACAGGTGTGAATTTTGTGCCGAACGGTTCCACCTGGGCGAAAGATACAGGATGCGCCCGGTGGGAGAGGTGATAGAGGAGATAAGGCAGACAGGCTGCAGGCAGATCTTTTTTGCAGACAGCACCTTTGCAGGAAACCGTTCCAGGACCATGGAACTCATGGAAAGGCTCATACCGCTTAAGATACGGTGGTCCACCCTGTGGAATACGCACAGGTGCCTTGACAGGGAGTTCATGGATCTGGCAAAAAGAAGTGGCCTTTTGCACATAAACATGGGGGTGGAGAGCATAAACAGGCACACCCTGGAAAACATGAACAAGAAGACCACCCCTGCAGGGCGGCTTTCCGAGGTTACGAGCATTTTAAGAGAGCTGGGGATAAGCTTTTCCTTCAACCTCATATTCGGATGGGATACAGACCACCTGGAGGATTTTGATACAACCCTCGATTTTCTCGTAAAAAACAAGGTCCATGTGGCCTTTTTCAATGTTTTTTCCCCTCACAAGGGGACAAAGATCTACGACAGATACCTTGCAGAGGGCAGGCTCAGGGATCCGTATAACATGGGAAGGTGGCCTGGCATAATAGCCGAGATCTATCCCAAAAATTACAGCCCTGAGGAACTTGAAGAAAATGTTCTAAGGCTCTACCGGAAGTTCTATTCATGGCCTTCCATGCTGAGACGGTTGCCACTGCCAGTTACAAAGGCACATATTGCTTCCTGGTTCATGAATCTCCAGGAAAGGAAGCTTTACAAGGGAAATACCCACAGGGCTAATTTTGATGGTATCTGACCTGCAAATCTCGTCCACAAGTCTCTTGCTTTAGATGCATAAACTGTTGTAAAATGAAAAAAACAACAGGAGATGACCATGGGAAAACTCCTACAATTTGAAAAAGGAGCCAGGCTGCCCAGGCGCAGACGCCGGAACCTGGATAAAATAAAAGAAGAACTTCTATTGCATCACGGAATCGACCTGGACAGGCTAATTGCCGCCGAGACTGCAAGCACGCTTACCATAGAAGAATTCGAAGCACTTACTGACAAAATCCTGGAGACCATTGATTCCTTTTGCGAAGAACATCCCACGGCAACTGTACACGATATCCTTTATACTATAGAAAACGTCAAGGACATCATAAAGGATACAGTGGAGCCGGAAGATTAAGGAGTCATTAAAGGCGCAAGAGGGTCAGGTCAGTGGGTCTATGTCAATCCGTTCGGCTTCTTCGTGCCGCAGGCTTACGTGATATCCCTTTACCATATATTCCACCGGGTCCTTTAGTGGAGCATATTTAATAACCTCTACCTCGGCGCCGGTAATAAAACCCATTTCTAGGAGCCGTTTTTTGAAGGGGCCTTGGGCATTGACCTTTAAAACCCTGCCTTTCTGGCCTGTTTTTAAATCATCCAATGTCATTAATTACAGGTTCTCCCTTGGCGGTTCAAATTCATGATCAATATCTAAAAAGAAAGAAATGGCCTTTCAAGATGTTCCCAAGGTAACACCCCTTGCGTAATCCAACAACTTCCAGCTATTATGAGCCACAAATACCTGCATGTTACCCGGTTGTTGGCAGGTTTTTTCGTCGGGGCCACTTTTTTGAGACAGGCTTCGGAATTTTTTCAAGCTTTGATGAAAACTTGGCAGACCGAATCGGTCCGTGTTTTACATAAAAAAGGAGAAACAGATGGCTAAGATTGCGGTGGGCGGGTCTAGAACAATTGAGTCCTATGATCTGGTCAGGTCCATACTGGATAACCTGCTGGTACCCGGTGATATCATCCTTTCAGGGAATGCACCTGGTGCAGACCGTCTTGGGGAAAGATATGCCCAGGAGCACGGGATGGAGTACAAGATTATTCCCTCCGAATGGGAGAAACACGGACTAAAGGCCACAATGATGAGGAATGAAGTGCTGCTTAAGGCCGCTGATTGCATCATTCTATTTTGGGACGGGAAGTCAGAAGGTTCCAAGCACATGCTGGAAATTGCAGAACGGGCAAAGAAACTGCTTGCCGAAGTGAAACCGGACGGATTTTTGAGGCTCAAAAGAAATCCCCGGTTGCTTTGACAGGATAAAAGGCTATCCCTGAAAACTAGAGTTTTATTCCAAGGGCTAGCGTTCGCGGAAATAACTGCCACTATCTTCGTGATATTTCAGGGATTATTTAATGAACTGATAGGGCCACCGGGTAAAGGGCCTTTTTCAAAAGGATATTCAAAGGTGCCTACATCCCTACATTGCCCGTTCCCAGAAAAAATTGCCGATGAATTCATTGAGGGCCCGTTTCTGATCCGGGGAAATTTCCTTGAATTCCATGCCGATCCTGTGTTTCAGGCCGTTTTTTTTGCACCATTTTATGGTTGCTGATATTTTAACCGCAGGATTCGAGGGAATAATCAGGGTGATTTCCTTTTCTTCCTCTATGGGCATGCGGCATTCCACGCATGCCCCACCCAGGCTCAGATTGACCACTGCATCAACATACATGCCCTGGCCATCCCCAAAGGTGGCCTCTATCACGGTGTTGACACGGTCGTGTCTCCGAAGTTCCTTCCAGCTTGCCATTGCTATCCGCCTTTATTTTCCTCGAGCTCTTTCAGTGATGAGTTTCATGTGTACCCATTGACCTTATCGGCAGGTTCCAGGGCCTGTTGAATGGGGCGGGCGCCGAGGGGAGCCGATTTTTTCAGGAATCGGGATTTTGCGCCATTTTCTCCAGGTGATCGTGGCAACAGAGAAGGCCCTCCATGGTCAGCTGCGGTTCCAGCCTGTCAACCGTTTTGCAGTAATCAAAAAGAACCGGAGAAAGCCCGCCGGTCGACACCACAAGGGGCCTTTTTTCAAAGACTCTTTTCAGGTTTTCAATAATATTGTCTGTGAGTCCTGCAAACCCGTACAAAAGGCCCGCCTGTATCGCCGTCTCCGTGCTTTTTCCAAGCGGGCTTATCTTTTGCCTCGGAAACTTCACCAGGGGGAGCTTGGAGGTGCCGCTAAAAAGGCCCCTGGCGGCAAGCAGAATACCAGGGGCTATAACACCTCCCAAGTATTCACCCTTTTCTGAAACGCAGTCAAAGGTGGTTGCCGTACCGTAATCCACCACAATGCAAGAGGTTTCATATCTCCGGAATGCGGCCAGGGAGTTCAGGAGGCGGTCGGTTCCCACTTCATGGGGATGGGGGTAGCTTATTTTTACCAACTCAAGGGCAATTTCATGGGCGTCCTGGAATACAGGGCCCGGAAATTTTACAGACATATCAGCCCAGGCCTCTGCTGCAGGCGGGACCACGCTGGATACAAGTAAAGTGTCCAGGTCTTTCAGACTGACATTGCGGGTTGCCAGCAGGGGGGTAAGCAGGCTGAAAAGCTCCTCCCCCGTTGTTTCTTTCCTGGTGGGGATTCTCCAGGAATCCAGCATGGTCCGGGCACCGAAGAGCCCCAGTACGGTATGGGTATTGCCGATATCAACGGCAAGAAATTTTCTGGAATTTTCAGGCAGTTGTTTTCCCATGTTTCAAACCCCGCTATTTACTTGTGACTCTGGGGCCTTTATACTGCTCCCTCAAAGGCCTGAGAGAAGCATATAAAAATCTTTTTAGGTCTTGACAATATAAAAGTAAGCAATTAATAAAAGCGAACCTTCACTTTGGGCCCCACTTTCATCCCTTTAAAACACAGGATGATGTGGCAAAGGCTATTTTTGCGTTTTTTTTGAGGCAATTTTTACAAAATCAGGAGTTGAAAAGGTATGCCCACTATCAATCAGTTAGTCCGAAAGGGCAGGAAGCAGATCAAGAAAAAGACCAAAGCCCCTGCCCTTGAATCATGTCCCCAGAGGCGGGGAGTCTGTACCCGTGTATACACAACCACCCCCAAGAAGCCGAACTCGGCACTCAGGAAGGTGGCCCGTGTCAGACTGACTAACGGCATAGAGGTAACATCGTATATTCCAGGTATCGGACACAACCTGCAGGAACATTCCGTGGTCCTCATCAGGGGTGGCCGCGTGAAGGACCTGCCAGGTGTTCGTTATCATGTTATCAGAGGTACTCTGGATGCCCTTGGTGTTCAGGACCGCCGCAAGGCCAGGTCCAAGTACGGCACCAAGAGGCCCAAATAGTAAGGGTTTGACAGGTAGGAATTATGCCACGCAGAAGAGAAGTTCCAAAAAGACAGATACAGCCTGACCCGAAATATAAAAACGTTCTGGTTTCAAAGTTCATAAACGGGCTTATGGCCAAGGGCAAGAAGAGCCTGGCACGGCGCATATTCTATGATGCAATGGAGATCATAGAGAACCGCTCCAAGGAGAATCCGGTCAAGGTTTTTGAGCAGGCCATGGAAAACGTAAAACCCATAGTTGAGGTGCGCTCCAGGCGGGTTGGAGGCGCTACCTACCAGGTGCCCGTGGAAGTCAGGCCTGAAAGGAGGCGTGCGCTGGCCATCAGGTGGATAGTGGGGTATGCCAAATCCCGTGGAGAAAAGACCATGTCCCAGAGGCTGGCCGGCGAATTGCTGGACGCTTACAACAAGAGGGGCGGGGCATTCAAGAAGAGGGAAGACACCCACAGGATGGCCGAGGCAAACAAGGCCTTTGCACATTACAGGTGGTAGAAATCAAGAATTCACTGTGTCAGCAGATTTTCGGAGGATATCATGAGCAAGGAGAAATTTGAGCGCACTAAGCCGCACGTAAACGTAGGTACCATAGGTCACATTGACCATGGCAAGACTACCTTGACAGCAGCCATTACCAGGACGTTGTCCCTGAAGGGCTGGGCGGATTTCACTCCCTTTGACGAGATAGACAAGGCGCCCGAGGAACGTGAAAGGGGTATAACCATAGCCACGGCGCATGTGGAGTACGAGACGGAAAAGCGTCACTATGCCCACGTGGACTGTCCTGGCCATGCCGACTATATCAAGAACATGATCACCGGAGCCGCCCAGATGGACGGTGCCATCCTGGTGGTTGGAGCAGACGATGGTCCGATGCCCCAGACCAGGGAGCACATCCTTCTTGCCAGGCAGGTTGGCGTGCCTTCCATAGTGGTGTTCCTTAACAAGTGCGACATGGTGGATGACGAGGAGCTGATAGAGCTGGTGGAGCTGGAGCTTCGGGAGCTTCTGTCCAAGTACGAGTTCCCGGGAGACGACATTCCCATCATCAAGGGCAGCGCCCTTGAAGCACTGAACAATCCCGAGGACGAGGAGAAGACCAAGTGCATCTGGGAGCTGATGGATGCCCTTGATTCCTATATTCCTGAGCCCAAGCGCGACATCGACAAGCCTTTTCTCATGCCCATCGAGGATGTTTTCAGCATCAGCGGCCGCGGAACGGTTGTCACCGGAAGGGTTGAGCGCGGCATCATCAAGGTTGGTGAAGAGGTTGAGATCGTTGGGATCCGCGAGACCCAGAAGACGGTGTGCACCGGTCTTGAGATGTTTCGTAAGCTTCTGGACGAGGGCCGTGCCGGAGACAACATCGGTGTTCTCCTTCGCGGAATCAAGAGGGACGAGGTAGAGCGCGGGCAGGTGGTAGCAAAGCCTGGAAGCATCACTCCGCATACCAAGTTCGAGGCTGAAGTCTATGTTTTGAGCAAGGAAGAAGGTGGTCGTCATACGCCATTTTTTGCCGGTTACAGGCCGCAGTTTTACTTTCGTACAACAGACGTTACAGGCATAGTGGAGCTGCCCGAGGGGGTAGAGATGGTGATGCCTGGAGACAACGTAAAGATAAAGGCAGACCTGATCCAGCCCATAGCCATGGAAGACGGATTGAGGTTTGCCATCAGGGAAGGTGGCCGCACTGTGGGCGCCGGAGTCGTAAGCAAGATAATAGAATAAGGTTTCAAGAGGGGTGCTAACGGGATGATGGTCCCTACACAGAGAATACGAATACGCCTTAAGGCCTATGATCATAAGCAGCTTGACAGGTCTCTCAGCGAGATCGTGGATACGGCCAGGAGAACAGGGGCCAGGATTGCAGGCCCGATTCCCCTGCCGACCAAGATCAGCCGCTATACGGTCCTGAGATCGCCTCACATAGACAAGAAGTCCAGAGAGCAGTTTGAGGTCCGTACCCACAAGAGACTGGTAGATATTTTGGAACCCACCCAGCAGACTATTGATGCCCTCATGAAACTGGAGTTGTCTGCTGGAGTGGATGTAGAAATAAAATTGTAAACGGGGACTGATAAGAAATGGCTAGCGTCAAGGCCCTTATGGGTAAAAAACTGGGCATGACACGGGTGTTTTCAGAAGATGGCAGCTCTCTGCCGGTGACCGTGTTGGAAGTAGGCCCCTGTGTGGTACTGCAGAAAAAGACCAAGGAGAAGGAGGGTTACAATGCCCTTCAGCTTGGATTCGGCAGAAAACCTCTTTTCAGGCTGAACAAGCCCATGAGGGGGCATGTGGAAAAGGCCGGGACAGACACGGGTTTTCGTTACATCCGGGAGATCCCGGTGGAAAACCCCGAGGATTTCCAGGTGGGCCAGGAACTTTCCCTCAAGGATGTGGAGCTGGGACAGCTCGTGGATATCGTGGGAACCAGCAAGGGTAAAGGCTATGCCGGTACGGTAAAGAGGCACGGTTTTTCCCGTGGCCCCATGGGGCATGGCTCCAAGCACCACAGGGCCGTGGGCTCCTCAGGTATGAGTGCCTATCCCTCAAAGGTGATCAAGGGCAAAAAGATGCCGGGCCGCCTCGGTGGGAAAAGAGAGACAATAAAGAATTCTCTTATAATAGATGTCCGGCCAGGGGAAAATCTCCTACTGGTCAAGGGCGGTGTAGTAGGGGCTGTCAACCAGATGGTCCTTATCAATTTTAAATAAAAGGCAGGAGACAGGGCAATATTATGGCTACCCTGGCAGTCTATAATTCGAAAAAGGAAAAGATCGGCGATTTGGATGTGGCCGATTCTGTCTTTGGTGTTGAGCCCAAGGTGGGGCTTCTCCATGAAGTCGTAAAGTGGCAGATGGCAAAGAGGAGGGCAGGCACGGCCTCCACGAAGACCAGATCAGAGGTCAGGGGAGGCGGGCGCAAACCCTGGAGACAAAAGGGCACCGGACGTGCCCGGGTGGGAAGCATCAGGTCCCCGCTGTGGCGAAAGGGCGGAATCGTTTTCGGTCCCAAGCCGCGAAGCTACTCATACAATCTGCCCAAGAAGGTGAGGAAGCTGGCCCTCAAGATGGCCCTGAGTGACAAGCTTGCGTCAAAGAGGCTTTATGTCCTCAGGGAGTTCGGCCTGGAAGAGATAAAGACCAAGAAGATGGTTGAACTTCTGGACCTGTTCGAGGTGGAAAAGGCGGTAATCGTCACCAGTGACCGGGACAGGACCGTTGAACTTTCTGCCAGAAACATCCCGGGGGTGAAGGTGCTGACCCAGGGCGGGCTCAATGTTTACGACCTTTTGAAACACGAATACCTGATAATTCACGAGCCTGCTGTAGAGGCCATGGAAGAGAGGCTCAAGTAAATGAAAGACCTTTATTCTGTAATTAAATCTCCCGTAATAACGGAGAAGGCCACGCTCCATAACGAGGTTAACAACCAGATCTACCTTGAGGTTGACCCACGGGCCAACAAGATAGAAATCAAGGAGGCCGTGGAAAAACTTCTCAAGAAGAAGGTACTTGCTGTCCAGACACTTAACCGCAAGGGCAAAAAAAAGAGAAGCGGGAAGTACATAGGGCGGAGACCAAACGTCAAGAGGGCCATAGTCAGGCTATACCCGGACGAAAAATTCGATCTGTTTGAGGGTGCATAATGGCTGTAAAAAAATATAAACCCACATCTCCCGGCCGGCGCTTCATGAGCGTCATTCACGACGAGGAGCTGAGCAAGAAGGAGCCGGAAAAGAGCCTTTTGAAGCCGCTCAAGAAAAGCGGCGGCAGAAATTCCCGTGGCCGGATTACCACGCGCCACAGGGGTGGCGGACACAAGCGCAAATACCGTGTGATCGATTTCAAGCGGAATAAGCTTGGCATTCCAGCCAAGGTGGCTGCCATAGAATACGATCCCAACAGGAGTGCAAGGATCGCCCTTTTGCACTATGCAGATGGCGAGAAAAGATATATACTTGCCCCCCTTGGGCTGAAGACAGGGGATACGGTGATATCTGATGACGTTACGGATGTAAAACCGGGAAACAGCATGCCCCTCAAGAATATCCCCCTTGGCACCATGCTTCACAACATCGAGATGAGGCCAGGCAAAGGCGGCCAGGTTGTAAGAAGTGCCGGGGGAGCTGCCCAGCTCATGGCCAAGGAAGGAAAGTACGTGCAGATTCGCCTTCCAAGCGGAGAGGTCAGGATGTTTCTCCAGGAATGCAGGGCCACCATCGGCCAGGTGGGTAACCTTGAACACGAGAACATCTCCATCGGCAAGGCAGGAAGGAGCCGGTGGCTGGGAAGACGGCCAAGGGTCAGGGGTGTGGCAATGAACCCTGTGGATCATCCCATGGGTGGAGGCGAAGGAAAATCCTCTGGCGGGCGTCATCCGTGCAGCCCCTGGGGATGGCCCACGAAGGGTTACCGCACGAGGCGGAAGAAACCCAGTGACGCCTTTATCGTACGCAGTAGACATAAGAAGTAACCGTCTGTAACCAAAGGAGAACAGGCTTGTGCCAAGATCGATAAAAAAAGGACCGTTCGTAGACGAGCATTTGTTGAGGAAGGTCAGGAAGGCCATTGACACCAATGACAGAAAGGTCATAAAGACCTGGTCCAGGCGCTCTATGATAATTCCTGAAATGGTCGGATTGACCTTTGCCGTGCATAACGGCAGAAAGTTCATACCGGTTTTTGTCACGGAAAACATGGTGGGACACAAACTGGGTGAATTTGCGCCTACTCGCACTTTTTATGGCCATGCGGCTGACAAGAAATCCAAGGTAAAGAAGAAATAGGAAGGTTGATCATGGAGGCCAAGGCAATAGCCAAGTTCAGACGAATATCGCCTCAGAAGGCGAGGCTCGTGGCAGATCTTATCAGGAATAAGCCCGTAGATGAGGCAATGCAGATAGTGAGCCTTTCCCCCAAGAAGGGAGCAAGGATAATAAAGAAGGTTCTGGAGTCGGCCCTTGCCAATGCGTCTGAAAATATGAATCTTGATCTAGACAGCCTGTACGTCAAGAAGATTTATGTTGATCAGGGCCCGCAGCTCAAGCGCTGGCGGCCCAGGGCAATGGGCAGGGCATATGGCATCCGTCATAAGCTGTCCCATATAACCATAGTACTTGATGAATTTTAGACAGTTGATTCTGGGAGGCGATTTTGGGTCAGAAAGTTAATCCGATAGGAATAAGATTAAAGATTACCCGGTCATGGGATTCAAAGTGGTTTGCCAACAAGGAATACCCCAAGTACGTGCACGAGGATCACAGGGTCCGCAAGCATGTGAAAAAGCGCATGTACCATGCAGGTATCTCCAAGATCGAGATCGAGCGGGCAGCCAAGCGTCTCAGGGTCCGGATCCATACTGCAAGGCCTGGAATCGTCATTGGTAAAAAGGGTGTTGAGATAGAATCCCTGAAAAAGTCCCTTGAGCAGCTGACCAAGGGTCCTGTGCTGATAGATATTACAGAAGTTAGAAGGCCTGAGCTTGACGCGCAGCTCGTGGCAGAAAATGTTGCGGCACAGCTGGAAAGAAGGGTGTCGTTTCGTCGTGCCATGAAAAGGGCCGTGGGCATGGCCCTGAAGTTCGGGGCACAGGGCATCAGGATAGCCTGTTCAGGCAGGCTGGGCGGTGCCGAGATGGCCAGGCGTGAATGGTACCTGGAAGGAAGGGTTCCTCTTCATACGCTCAGGGCAGACATAGATTACGGCTTTGCCCAGGCCATGACTACTTACGGTGTCATCGGGGTCAAGGTCTGGATCTTCAAGGGCGAGGTTCTGCCAGACAAGGAATCCGAGATCCTTTCCATGGATATTTAGAATACAAGACAGGTAAGAAGAGATGTTAGCACCCAAGAAAATAAAATACCGCAAACGTCAGAAAGGGCGTATAAAGGGTGTTGCCCAGAGGGGTAATACGTTGAATTTTGGCGATTATGGACTCAAGGCCCTGGGAAAGGGCAGGATCACGGCCCAGCAGATCGAGGCCGCACGTATTGCCATAACCAGGCATGTCAAGAGAAAGGGCAAGATCTGGATACGGATCTTCCCGGACAAGCCAATCACCAAGAAACCCGCTGAAACCCGTATGGGTAAAGGAAAGGGTGGCGTGGAATACTGGGTGGCTCCCGTGAAACCCGGGCGGATCCTGTACGAAATGGAAGGTGTTGACGAAAAGGCCGCGGTTGAGGCCCTCCGTCTCGCCTCTCACAAGCTTCCCATACCTACAAAGATAGTTCGCAGGAGTCCTGGCCTATGAAGACTGTAGAGAGTTTCAGGGATCTCAGTGTGGATGAACTGAGACAGAAAGACACAGAGCTTAGAAAGGAACTGTTCAACCTGAGGTTTCAGCATGCCACTCACCAGCTGGAGAACACAGCCAGGTTGAAACTGGTCAGGCGGGACATTGCACGTGTGAATACCATCATCAGAGAAAAACAGTTACAGGGTGCCGAGGATTAATATGGAAACAGCCAAGGGATTACGCAGGACACTTACCGGGGTGGTCTCCAGCGACAAGAATGACAAAACTGTTACCGTGATAGTGCTTAGGAGGTTCAGGCACCCCATTTACGGAAAGTTTGTCCAGAAGAGAAAAAAATATATGGCTCACGATCCAAAGAACGAGTGCAGAGTAGGCGACACCATAGTCATTGAGGAACACAGGCCGCTCAGCAAGAGAAAACGCTGGATTGTCAGACAGATAGTAGAGAGAGCCGTTTAGACCAAGTTTGAGGAATTGAACCATGATCCAGCAGGAAAGCAAACTAAATGTTGCCGATAATTCCGGTGCCAAGAAGGTCCTGTGTATTCGGGTCCTTGGAGGCACCAGGCGCCGTTATGCCAGGGTAGGGGACACCATCGTGGTCACTGTAAAAGAGGCCATCCCCAACTCCAAGGTAAAGAAGGGTGATGTTACCAGGGCGGTTGTTGTAAGGACCAAGAAGGAGATACCGAGGCCCGACGGGTCCCTGATCCGTTTTGATGAAAACGCGGCGGTCCTTATCAACCAGTACGGCGAGCCCGTTGGAACGCGTATATTTGGACCAGTAGCAAGGGAGCTCAGGGCGAAGCGCTACATGAAGATTGTCTCCCTGGCACCGGAGGTCCTTTAGGATATTGGAGTTGAACCGGAAATGAAGACAATCAAGACATATCTCAGGAAAAATGACCGGGTCATGGTCATGGCCGGCAGGGACAGGGGAAAGGTGGGAAAGATCAAGCTCCTGCTGTCCAACAAGTACCGCGCCATTGTTGAAGGTGCCCAGATGGTCAAGCGGCATACCAAGCCTGGCCCGCAGTCTTCCGGTGGGATAATTGAAAAAGAGGCTTCCATACACATTTCCAATCTCAGGCTCATCTGCCCCAAGTGCACCGATCCGGTCAGGATATCAAAAAAGGTGCTTGAGGACGGAACAAAGGTCCGGATCTGCAAGAAGTGTGGAGAAGTCATTCCAACTGAGAGCAAGTAGCCTTCGGGAGGCATATAACTGATGTTGCACGTTCAGGAGAAATACGAACAGGAAGCCGTGCCAAGGCTCCTTGAGGAGTTTGGGTATAAGAACAGGATGCAGGTTCCCAAGCTCGAAAAGGTGGTGCTGAATATGGGGCTTGGAGAGGCCATCCAGAATGCGAAGATTCTGGATTCAGCTGCTGAGGAGCTGGCTCAGATAGCAGGGCAGAGGCCCGTGATAACCAGGGCTAGAAAGTCCATAGCCGCATTCAAGCTCAGGGCAGGCATGCCCATTGGCTGCATGGTCACGCTCAGGGGGAAACGCATGAACGATTTCCTCACCAAGCTGATAAACATAGCCATTCCGCGAATCAGGGACTTCCGGGGCATTTCCAGGAAGGCCTTTGACGGCAGGGGCAATTACAGCCTTGGCATCCGGGAACACATAATCTTCCCGGAAATCGATTATGACAAGATAGACAAGATAAAGGGTCTTAATGTCACCATAGTGACTACTGCCGAGACAGACAAGGAGGCCCTTGTTTTGCTAGAATCCATAGGAATGCCTTTCAGGAAGTAGAAGACAGGAGGGAGAATTGGCCAGAAAATCTTTAATGGAAAAGGCGAACAGGGAACCGAAGTTCAAGGTGAGACGATACAACAGGTGTCCTATTTGCGGGCGCCCCAGGGCTTTTCTCAGGAAATTCGGATTGTGCAGAATCTGCTTCAGGCAAATGGCTTCTCACGGCCTTCTCCCGGGTGTTACAAAATCCAGCTGGTAATTTAGAAAAAAAGGTACAAGGTACTTTGTTATGTCAATGACAGATCCAATAGCAGATATGCTGACTAGAATCAGAAACGCGGTCAGGGCTGGTCACGAGAAGGTGGATGTCCCTGCTTCCAAGTTAAAGCTGAACATAGCCAATCTTCTGAGGGAAGAAGGATTCATCAATAGCCACAGGATAATCAAGGACGGCAAGCAGGGAATCATCAGGATCACCCTGAGATACCACAAGGGAGTCCCGGTGCTGTCCAACCTGCAAAGGATCAGCAGGCCGGGCAGGAGAATTTACGTAGACAAGGACGAAATTCCCGTGGTCAGGGGCGGCCTGGGAGTTGCCATAATTTCAACCTCAAAGGGTGTAATGACTGGTTCTGCTGCCAAGAAGCAGGGTGTGGGCGGCGAAGTCGTTTGCGCTGTTTGGTAATCTGGAGATAAGAGATGTCCCGAATTGGAAAATTACCCATAAAGATCCCTTCCGGGGTGAAAGTCGAGATCAAGGGGGAAACCGTCCTTGTCCAGGGACCAAAGGGTAAGCTTGAACGCAAGATAAACCCCAAGGTAAGTCTGGAAATGGAAGGAGAGACCCTTCACGTCAGGAGGAGTAGTGATTCCAAGCCGGTCAGGGCCCTGCACGGTTTAACCCGCGCCCTTGTAGCCAATATGGTCAAGGGAGTCAGTACCGGTTTCAAGAGGGAACTGATAGTCACGGGCGTGGGATACAAGGTGGAAGAAAAGGGCAAGAATCTGCTTCTTCACCTGGGTTTCTCACATCCCATTGATTTTCCGCTGCCCGAAGGGATTACGGCAAAGGTGGAAAGGCAGAAGGAAATCAAGATTATACTTGAAGGATACGACAAGGAGACCCTGGGTCTGACAGCGGCGAAAATAAGGGCATTTCGTCCCCCTGAACCGTACAAGGGCAAGGGTATTAGATATTCTGACGAGGTAATCATAAGAAAGGCCGGAAAGGCTGCAGCAAAGTAATTGATCAGGAATTACAGATATGGGAAAGACTAATCCAAGGCGAAAGGCTCGATTCAGGCGAAAGTTACGTATCCGCAAGAAGGTATTCGGTACCGGTCAGCGGCCTCGTCTTTCAGTTTTCAGGAGCAACCGTTACATGGTGGCCCAGCTCATCGATGATGAGAAGGGTATCACCATAGTTTCGGCCTCTTCCATGGCGTCTGATCTGAAGGACGTTGGCGAACTCGAGGGTGGCAAGGCAGCCGCCGCCAGGGAAGTTGGGAAGCTCATTGCCGCCAGGGCAAAGGAAAAAGGCATAGAGCATGTCGTCTTTGACCGGGGCGGATACCTGTACCACGGACGGGTAAAGGCCCTTGCAGAAGGAGCCAGGGAAGGTGGTCTTGTCTTTTAGTAATCGTTTCTTCGTTCAGTCATATTAAAAGGGGTTTGAGTTTGCAAGCATATAACGAACAAAAAGATCTGGAGCTGATTGAAAAGATTGTCTTCATAAACAGGGTGGCCAAGGTGGTAAAAGGTGGCCGGCGGTTTTCATTCAGCGCCCTGGCAGTTGTGGGCGACGGAAAAGGCGGTGTGGGCTTTGCCATGGGCAAGGCCAAGGAAGTGCCCGATGCCCTTAGGAAGGCCACGGAAAAGGCCAGGAAGGCCATGGTGAAAATTCCCATGGTAGGAACCACCATCCCCCATGAAATTATAGGCAGGTTCGGAGCGGGCCGTGTGCTTTTGAAGCCGGCACCTCCTGGCACCGGCGTTATCGCCGGGGCGGTGGTCAGGGCCATCATGGAGGCCGCTGGTATTCACGATGTGCTGACAAAATGCATTGGAACCAACAATCCCCACAATGTAATAAGGGCCACGTTCAACGGGCTGAATGAAATCAAGGATTCTGTAGCCAGGGCCAAGCTCAGGGGAAAGACGATCCAGTCCGGGCCACAGGAAGCTGAACGCGAGGTTTCCGGCTGATCTTTTGCGGCATGTATTCTAAACAAGAACAGTACCAGCATTGGAGTACCGTATGATAACGTTAGATTCCCTTGTTCCCCATGACGGCGCAAGGAAAAATAAGAAGAGGATAGGCAGGGGGCCTGGAAGCGGTCACGGAAAGACTGCTTGCAAGGGCTCCAAGGGGCAGAAATCCAGGTCAGGTGCTTCCATTCCTGCAGGTTTTCAGGGCGGACAGATGCCTATTTACAGGCAGCTGCCAAAAAGGGGTTTCAAGAATCCCTTCAGGAAGTCCTACGGGGTTTTGAACGTCTCCACACTGGGCGCCATAGAACATGATGGCGTCATCGATATCGAGTTTCTCAAGCAGCGGGGCCTTGTCAGGAAGAGGGACAAGCTGGTCAAGATTTTGGGTGACGGGGAAATCAACCGTGCCGTAAATATCAAGGTTCATGCTGTAAGCCGCACTGCCAGGGAAAAGATCGAAAAGGCGGGCGGCAGTATAGAGATCATCTCATAGACGACTAAATTTCAGGAGATCTCAGGTGCTCAGAGGCGTAGAAGGTTTAGGCAATGTTCCTGAACTAAGAAAGAGAATCATATTTACTCTCTTGATGCTGGCCGTTTACAGGGTCGGCGTTCAGATACCAACACCAGGAATCGATGCCCAGGCCTTGGCGTCGTTTTTTGCCAGAGCCTCCGGGACTTTGTTCGGGATGTTCGACATGTTTTCCGGCGGCGCCCTGAAGAAGTTTTCCATTTTTGCCCTGGGAATCATGCCCTACATCAGTGCTTCCATCATCATTCAGCTTCTGCAGGTGGCGATCCCACAGCTGGAACAGCTGAAAAAGGAAGGAGAAGCGGGGCGCAAGAAGATAAGCCAGTATACCCGTTACGGCACGGTGGGTTTGAGTCTGCTGCAGGGTTTTGGAATCGCCATCGGCCTTGAAAGCATGATGGCGCCTGGCGGGTTGCCCGTTGTGGCGCATCCTGGCTGGGCCTTCCGGATTCTTACTGCCCTCACCCTCATGTCCGGTACCGTGTTTCTCATGTGGCTCGGTGAGCAAATCACTGAACGAGGCGTGGGTAACGGGATAAGCCTTATCATTTTTGCAGGAATCGTGGCAAGGATGCCCTCTGCCATTATTGATACCTTCAGGCTTATGAAGACAGGTGAAATAAATGCCGCCTTCATGCTGTTCATACTGGTCATGATGATAGCCGTGGTGGCCTTTATCTGTTTCATGGAACGGGCACACAGAAGGATACCGATTCACTATGCCAGGCGGGTGATAGGCCGGAAGGTATACGGAGGGCAGAGCACGCATCTTCCCCTCAAGGTGAATACGGCAGGTGTTATTCCGCCCATCTTTGCATCTTCAATCATAATGTTTCCGGCAACCATAGCGAATTTCATACAGATACCCTGGATGCAGTCCGTGGCCCAGGCCCTTCGTCCGGGGAGCTTCATCTATGAATCCATATACGTGGCCCTGATAGTGTTTTTCTGTTATTTCTATACTGCAATTATCTTCAACCCCACGGAAATAGCTGAAAACCTGCAGAAAAACGGCGGCTATATCCCGGGTATAAGGCCCGGCAGAAAGACCGCCGAGTTTATAGACAGTATACTAGGACGCCTTACCTTGATCGGTGCTATTTACGTTGCAGTTATCTGCGTGCTTCCTAGCGTCCTCATCTCGAAATTCAACGTGCCCTTCTATTTTGGTGGTACAGCACTGCTGATCGTGGTAGGCGTGGGAATGGATACGCTGGCGCAGATAGAATCGCACCTGATTACCAGGAACTATGAAGGACTTATCCAGGGTGCCAAGATGAAGGGACGGCGCTAGGTTCAGGCAAACGGTCTTGTGAAAAAGAGCAAGGGGCCCCGAAGAATCATTCTCAAGGCTCCCTGGGAGATTGAGAAGCTCAGGGCCGCCAACCAGATTGTTGCGGAAATACTGGCCGAACTGCGTGAATGCCTCAATGACGGTATTTCCACGGCAGAAATTGATAGAATCGCTGCCGAGCGCATCCAGCAAAGAGGTGCCAAGCCGGCATTCAAGGGTTACCATGGATACCCGGCAGTTACATGTATTTCTGTAAACGAGGAAATAGTCCATGGCATTCCCTCGGATCAGCGCCTGGTAAGAGAGGGTGACCTGGTAAGTATCGACCTGGGAGTTATCCTGGACGGTTATTTTGGTGATGCGGCCTTCAGCCATATAGTCGGAGGTAATGGTTCCGACTTGGCGAAAAGGCTTTTAAGTGTTACAAAGGAAGCCCTTTACAGGGGAATATCAAAGGCAAAGGCCAAAAGACGCCTTGGGGACATATCGTCTGCCATCCAGAGGTATGTTGAATCCCAGGGTTTTGGCGTTGTCCGAAAGTTTGTAGGCCATGGAATCGGCACTGCCCTTCACGAGCCGCCTGAGGTCCCGAATTTCGGCGAAAAGGGTACCGGGCCGATATTGAAACCCGGCATGGTGATTGCCATTGAGCCCATGGTCACTGCCGGTTCATACGATGTCCGGGTACTAGATGACGGGTGGACAGCGGTAACTGCCGACGGTTCAATGGCTGCTCATTTTGAGCATACAATTGCCATAACCGATAAAAAGGCCGACATTTTAAGTGATGGTTTCATTTGATACACTTGAAACATTAATTTAATGCCAATGAAGGAAAAGGAGCAATATGCCCAAGGAAGATGCCATACAGGTTGAAGGCAAGGTGCTGGAGACTCTGCCCAATGCAATGTTCAGGGTGGAGCTAGACAACGGACACAAGGTCCTGGCCCATATATCTGGAAAGATGAGGATGCACTACATCCGTATCCTCCCGGGAGATCGGGTGACAGTGGAACTATCTCCCTATGATCTAACCAGGGGAAGGGTGATATTCCGCTCCAAGTAAAACGAGGTTGATGAGGCCATGAAGGTAAAAGCATCAGTAAAAAAGAGATGTAAGGATTGTCGTATCATCAGGCGCAAGGGAATTGTCCGGGTAATATGCAAGAACCCGAGGCACAAGCAGCGCCAGGGATAAAAGAGGGGGTTAGCAGTGGCACGAATTGCAGGAGTCGATCTACCCAAGAACAAGCGTCTTGAGATAGCCCTGACATATATCTATGGAATAGGCCGGACATCGGCCCAGAAAATATTGACAGAGGCCGGTATTGACTGGAACAAGAAGACCGATGACATGACGGATGAAGACATAACGGCCATCCGCAGGATCATCGATTCCAAGTACAAGGTGGAAGGAGACCTCAGGCGTGAAGTCTCCATGAATATCAAGCGTCTCATGGACCTTGGGTGCTACAGGGGCCTGAGGCACCGCCGCGGCTTGCCGGTCAGGGGGCAGAGGACCTGTACAAACGCCAGAACCAGAAAGGGTCCAAGGCGCGCGGCAGTCAAGAAGAAAAAGAAATAGTTACCGGAGGAATTAAATGGCTTCACCAAGGCGTGGCGGCAAGAAGGTAAAGAAGAACATACCGGAAGGTATCGTGCATATACAGGCCACTTTTAACAATACCATCATCACCATTACGGACAAGGCCGGGAACGCTATCTCCTGGTCAAGTGCAGGTGCCAATGGCTTCAAGGGTTCCAGGAAGGGAACGCCTTTCGCAGCACAGGTGGCAGCGGAAAATGCAGCCAAGAAGGCCATAGAACACGGCGTTAGGAGTGTGGAAGTGCATGTAAAGGGTCCTGGCTCCGGCAGGGAGGCAGCACTCAGGGCACTTCAGATGGCGGGTATACAGGTAACGGTCATCAAGGACGTAACCCCGCTTCCACACAACGGATGCCGCCCTCCAAAGAGGAGGCGGGTATAAAAGGCCTACCGACAACCGTACCTATTTTCACATTTTAGCAACCTATTGAGACTTTTCGATAATCCGGAGGAAAGACAGTGGCAAGATATACAGGTCCTCGGTGCAGGCTTTGCAGGAGAGAGGGCAGCAAGTTGTTTCTCAAGGGCGACCGTTGTTTTACGGAAAAATGCGCCTTTGAAAGGAGAAGCTATGCGCCGGGTCATCATGGCCAGGGCAGGATCAAGGTTTCAGATTACGGCATCCGTCTAAGGGAAAAGCAAAGAGTCAGGAGGATCTACGGCGTTAACGAGTCCCAGTTCAGGCGTTATTTTGAAATGGCTGACAGGCAAAAGGGCGTTACCGGTACCAACCTCCTGGTCCTCCTGGAAAAGAGGCTGGACAACGTGGTCTACAGGCTCGGTTTTGCCGAATCCCGTGCCCAGGCCAGGCAACTCGTCAAGCACGGCCATTTTCTGGTAAATGGAAGAAAGGTGGATATCCCTTCCTTTCAGGTGAAGGTGGGAGACGAGATAACCGTCCGGGAAAAGAGCAAGGATATCATCCCCATCGTGCAGGCTCTGGAGGCCGTGGCCAGGAGAGGGGTGCCGGACTGGCTGGAACTTGATGCGGATAACAAGAAAGGTACCGTCAAGTCTGTTCCTGAAAGATCGCACATCACCATGCCCATCCAGGAACAGTTCATAGTGGAATTCTATTCCAAGTAAAATAAAACAGAACCACCAAGAAAAGGATTATGGCTACAGAACAGCAGCAACCATTTTACAGAAACTGGCGGGAACTTATTAAGCCGAGGCACCTGGAAATCAACCAGGACACCCGGACTGACTATTATGCCAAATTTACCTGCGAGCCCTTGGAAAGGGGCTACGGGATCACCCTTGGCAACGCGCTCAGAAGGATCCTGCTGGCCTCCCTGCAG
>Ga0256914_1001479_pt1 | contig 21061 bp, 11 predicted proteins | sample HulkmetaG_FD_191571 | JGI IMG/M metagenome (GOLD analysis project Ga0256914, IMG submission 191571) | Hydrothermal chimney microbial communities from Main Endeavour vent field at the Juan de Fuca Ridge, Pacific Ocean - Hulk | ecosystem: Environmental > Aquatic > Marine > Hydrothermal vents ... | reverse complement strand
CCTTCTCCAGCCTGGAGAGGGGACCCTTCGAGGAACCCCGGGATCCCCTCTGTCGGGTTATCCGGCCTCACGCCACGGGCGTAGGCGTCCAGGGCGGAGGAGATCCAATCCTTGACGGACAAGAGGCGGTCCACCGCGTCGGATGTGGGAGCCTGTGCCTCCAGGTGGTCCTCCAGCTCGTGACAGACCTTTTCCAGTTCTTCCAGGCCCAGGACCCCGGCTTCCCCCTTGAGGGTGTGGACCTTGCGTTTCAAGGCCGGGCCCGCCGAATCAGGGTCCTTCTCCAGGGCGAGGATGGCCGCTTCGATCTCGGCCAAGGCATCCTTGCTTCCGGCGAGGAACTCCTGGAAGACCTCCTGGTCCGCCCATTCGGGAAGGTGGAAGGCCCGTTCTTTCCCGGATCCGGAATCTCCCCTCCCCTCGGGAGAGGGGGCGGTGGAGGCGCCGCCGGGCCCGTTGAGGGAACGGGGGCCTTCGAGGAGGGCCGTGATCCTGTGTTGGATTTCTTCCAGGAGAGGACCTTCTGTTTCCTCGGGAGCGGAAAGGAACCTCTTTACCGCATCCAGGATGGCTCGGGCCTCTTCCTTCGTCTCTTCGGGGGTCTGGGCGGGGAGAGCTTCGAGGAGCGCCTCCAGGTCCCCTGCAAGTGCTTCCAGGGACGGTTTGTCCCCCGGGTCGGCCAGAAGGGCCGATGCGGCCAAGCGATCTGCAACCTTCTCCAGTCCCTCGAGGTCGGACATGCGCCTTCCCTCCTGCGGGATGCAACGAACCTTTCCCTTTCCCGGAGAATTCCGGGCCCCTTGGAATCGCCCCGAATCGGGGATATTCCAGGGCCCGGAAACCTGGGTTGGGGAAGAATGCCTGAGAAAAAGCGTTGGAGATCCGGCCGGGGCCGGAGGCCCCTTTCCCGTCCGTTTTTCTTTCGGAAGGAGGGAGGCGGCCGGTTAAGCTCTCCTTTTCCTTTCGGAAGAAGCGAAAAAAACTTGATAACAGTATAAATATTTTCCGGGTCCGGGCATGGATTTCGGAGGGGTGGCTTGGCGGTCGTTCGTAAGCACCGTGGGCGAAAGAAATTATGCGACACCGTATAAAAAGTCTACGGCCGGCACCGGGCAGAGTGTCGAATTTCCCGACAGCAATCCGGCCTTGCGGGAAAGGATGCGGATCCAGGGTGGACTCCGGTGTTTCGAGTCCCCTCTTTCCGGGCCGGCAGGCGGCGGGCAGGCGGAGAAAGTCGAACTCTTCCCCCCTCTTCTCCCGGGGTCCGCCCCCGGAGGGATGCGTTTTGCAACGGATGCAAAAGGTTCGGAAAAGGAGGGTGGAAGGTGTCCCGCGGCGGGAAAGGCGGCCCGGGAAAGGGGGAAGAGAGTGGTGCCCCCCGCAGGGCTCGAACCTGCGACCCGCGGATTAAGAATCCGCTGCTCTGCCAACTGAGCTAGAGGGGCACGCCGGAAGAGAGGGGAAGTGTAGGGATCTCCCGGGCTTTGTCAAGGGCTCCGGGCTTGGGTTTTTCCCTCGCCCCCAGGGTCCCCGGCGGAGGGGGAAAGGCCGCATCGCTCCCCACGGGGGAGGCCCTCCGGACCTGGGTCGGAGGCCCTTCGAAAACCTCCTTCGATTCGGCGTGGGCCCCTTCAGGTCCTCTTCCTTCTTCCTGCTCTTCCCCCTTGATAGAGGGAGAGCTTGGGGTATCATTCTTCCCCCATTGGAAGTTCCGTGCAGGGTGAGAGTAGCTCAGCTGGTTAGAGCGCCAGACTGTGGCTCTGGAGGTCGTGGGTTCGAAACCCATCTCTCACCCCACTTTCTTGCCTTCCGGCCCTCCGCGGGCGACCCGGAGCCCTTCGAGCGCGGGTCGAGGTAGAATGGGCGGGACCTGGAGCTGGAGGTAGCCGAGACCCGTGGGACCCAGGGCTTCGAGGGTGTTCTTCTCGCTTTCTCTCCTTGCAGGGTCTCTCTGGACCGCTCCTTCCCTTCCAGCCCAGAAGGAGGTTCCCCTCGAAACCATCGGCCCGGGCTACTTGGTCGTGCGGGCCCAGGTCTGCAGGGGTGGAGTCAAGATGGACCGCCACCTCCTCCTGGACCTCCTTTGTCCCGTTCCCCTGGTCTACTTTCCCGGCGAAGCCCTCTTTCTCGGGATCCGCAGGAAGAAGGGGGAGAAGGTGGACCTGGAGATGGGGGACGCCCGCTTGAAGGGGGTCCCAGTCCTGCTGGCCAAGCTGGGCCTCCTCCAGGAACTGACCCGGGACTACGCCACCGAGCTGGGGGAGATCCCCGTGACGGGGATCCTGGGGTACCCCGCCCTGGCGGGCTACAAGATCGAGTTGGATCCCATCGACGAGATCCTCCGCCTCTTTCCTCCCGCCCTCCAGGGGGATCCTCCGGCCGGAGGGCCCGAACGATGGGTCCTCCCCCTGGTCCTGGACCAGGGACCGCCCAGGTTGGAGGCCACCTTGGCGGGAAAGGTGAAGGGGTTCCTCTACCTGGCCACGGGGAGCCCCCATTCCTTTCTCTTTTCCGGTGCCCTGTCGCGGGCCGGCCTGGAGGGGAAGGCCGTAAAGGACCTGGTGGCGGGCAAGGCCCAGCTCGCCGGGATCGTCCCTTTCCGCTCCATGGAAGTGGAGGACCTTTTCTATCGCCTTCCGGGGCCTCTCCTGGGAGGGCTCGGGTGGGATTTCCTACGGTCCTTCCGGGTGGTCCTGGACGGGGTCAACCGAAGGGTGCTCTTCGAGCGGGTCCGCCACGAGCCCTTTCCCGAAGAGGAGCAGGCCTTCGTCCTGGCGAAGGCGGGAGGCGCCGGTAGTCTTCGGGCCTTCTTGAAGGCCCATCCGCGCTCCCCTTTCGCCGCCGAGGCGGCCAAGGACCTCTTTCTCTTGCTGAAGGAAGAGGCGGCCCCGGCGAAGGACCTCGCCCGGGCGGGGATGTCCTGGGCAGGTCTCCTTCCCCCTCCCAAGCGGGCCGGAGTATACCTGCAGGTTGCCCGGGCCCTCATGGAGTTCCCTCCTTACCCGGAGGAGGCGGAGGGGATCCTTCTCGAGGGCATCCGGGCCTCGCGCCTGGCCGAGGAGAAGGAGGCGGCCTATCGGCTCCAGCACCTGGCCGGCCGCTTCTACCTGGAGAGGAAGGCCTTCCGGAAGGCCCGCAGGCATTTGCTCAATGCCGTGTTTGGGCTCATCCACGAAGGGCCGGTCAACCTGGACATGGGCCGGTGCTGGGAAGGCCTGGGCAAGCCGGGGCGGGCCATGGGCGCCTACCTCCGGGCCCTCCTGGACCCCAAGAAGAGCGGGCCCGAAGCCCTGGGCCGCCTGGAGGGCCTCTGGGACCGGGATTTCGGAAAGGGCCGGCGCCTTGGGTTTACGGAGAAACTAATCGAGCGCCTGGAGGGCCGGGTTCCCGCCTTCCAGGCCCCGGGAAAGCCCCGGGCCGTCCCCTTCCACCCTCCCCACAGGCCCCTGGTGGAGCTCTTTTCCGGGGCCGATTGTGATCCCTGCGCGGGAGCCGACCTGGCCTTCGAGGGAGCGGCGGCCTTCTTCGGAGCCGGGGCGGTATTCCTCTGCCATCACCTCCACGTTCCCTCGCCGGACCCCCTGACCATCCCGGCCGGATATGCCCGGGCCCGCAGGCTGGGAGTCCGGGGGACGCCCACCCTCTTCGTGGACGGGGAACTCGTCCTGGACGGGGGAGGGGGGGCGAACAAAGCGGGAAGCCTCTTCCAGAAGGTCCGGGAGGCCCTGGAGAAGGCCAGGGCCGGGAAACCGAGGTGGATCCTCTCCGGCTCGGGCCGGGTCCTTCCCGGGGGAAAGGCCGTCCAGGGAAAGGTCCGGGTCCAGGGCCCCCCCTGCCGGGTCCAGGTCTGGCTCGCCGCGGCCCGCCTGGTCTACCCCGGGACGAACGGAATCGTGATCCACCGTTACGTCTCCCGGGCCAGGCTCCTTCCCCGGGGCGGGGTCTCGCCCGGCCCGGGTGGCTGGGTGTCCTTCCGGGCCGACCTGGCCTCGAAGTGGAAGGAGATCAGAGACTCCCTGCAGGACGTGGAGGACCAGTTGCAGGAGAAGGACTTCCATTTCCGGTGGAAGCCCGACAGGCCGGACCCGGCCGAACTGGTCTTCGTCGCCGTGGTTCATCCCCCGGGAACCAGTACGCCCGGGGAGAGTCTTCTCATCCTTCCCCAGGGCCTGCCTAGGAAGGAGAAGAAGGGAGCCTCCCAGGAGGGAGGAACCGGTTCCAGGCCCGCCTCCCGGCCGGGAAAGGTCCGCCTCTTCCGGGGAGGAAAGATGATCCGGGTCCTCCCGGGGGGAGGAATCCTGAAGAAGATCCCCGGGAAGAAGGGAGGTTCTGGACATTGAGGACTTCCTACCCCCTTCCCCTGGCCCTGGCACTGGAAGAGGGCCGCCGGTCCCTGAGGCGCCGGGCGGGCCTGGAGGGCCTTCTCTCGGGGCTCTTCGCCGGCGGCCTCCTGGGGGGATTCCTCTCCCTGGTCCTTCTTCTTTCGGCCCTTCTCTGGGGGGAGGCCTGGCCGGGCCGGCTTCCCCTGATCCTGGGGCTCGGACCCCTGGTCCTGGGAGGGATCCTGGGGGCGGCCCGGGGGTACCTGGCCCGGCCTTCCGACCTGGAGACGGCCCTGGCCATGGACCGGGAGGCCGGTCTTCCCGACCGGATCTCCACGGCCCTGGAGTTCTGGCTCCTGGAGGAACGCACACCCTTCCAGGAGGCGGCCGTGATGGCCGGCCTGGACGCCGCCGTGGCCCTGGATCCGGTGGAATTGTTCTCGAGCCCCGGCGCGCAGGAAAGAAGAAGGAAGAAGGCCTTCCTGGCGGCGGGAATCGCCCTTGCCGCATCCCTTGCCGCCACCTTTCTTCCGCCGGGCCCCTCCCTCCCGGGAGGAGCTTCCCCCTCCCGGGGGCCGGCCTCCCTGGAACGGGCCTCCTCTTCCCCTTCCCTCCCGGGAGGCAGGAAGAAGACCGCCGCCGCTGCACCCCTCTCCCCTCCCGGGACCCGGCAGGCCTCCCGGAAGGCCCCTTCCTCCGCCCCGCAGAAGGAGGTCTCTCCGGATGAGGAGGAGAGGAACGCGGCCCGGGGGGAGAAGACCCGGGCAGGGAAGGCGGGCGGCGCAGGGGGAGCGGGAAGGGCCGGGAAGGGCGGTCGCAGATCGGGGAGGGTCCCTTCCGGGGCTCCCAGGCAGGCCGAGGGCGCCAGGACGGGGTCTTCGGCCGGGGCTTCCGGCTCCACGGGTTCTCCCGGGGGGGGAGCGGGAAAACCGGGAAAGAGGAAATCCCCCCCTCCCCCCGGGAAGAGGAAGAAGAAGGGCCCCGGGAAACCTCCTTCCCCGGCCAAGGGAAGACAGGGAACCAAGACCCCTCTTTCGGGAGGGGCCATGGCGGCCGGAACCTCCCGGATGGGAGGCAACTTCTCCCCGGTGACCCACTCCTGGAAGACCATGGAGCGGGGCGGGGAGGAGGATTCCGGGGGAGAGGATCAGGACCAGGAGGTGGACGAGGAGAAACGGCGGAGCCGCCAGCGGGGCGGCACCCAGCCGAGCCTCAGGGACAGGCGTCCCCCGCCTTCCCGGGACCTTGGGCTCTCCCAGCCGGGAGACCAGCCCGGGAAGGGAAGGGGCGGTCCCACGCCGCCCAAGAAGGACCGGGGCACGGCGGCCCTCATCCTTGGCCTCCCACTCCCGGATACGATCAAAGGTTTGCCCAATCCCGGGACCTCCCGGGTGGAGCAGGAACGGACCTCCCCGAGGGAGGCCCCCGTTCCCCCCGGGGCCGGCCCCGGGCCCTCTCACGGGGAGGGGAGGGAACCCCCGCTCCCGGCAGGGAGCGCCCCCGCTGGGGAGTCTGGTACGGTGGAACGATATTTCGAGAAACTCCGGGGAGGGCGCGGGCCCGCCCCGAAAGGAGCAGGCCGATGAGCGACCTCGACGAAGCGAAAGTCTCCCTCGCCAGGGAGGACTGCGCCCGTTTCCAGGAGACCTTCAAGAAAATCGAGGATGAGGTCCACAAGTTCATCGTGGGCCAGAACCAGGTCGTGGCCGGGGTCTTGACGGCCCTCTTCACGGGCGGCCATGCCCTCCTGGAAGGGGTGCCGGGGATCGGGAAGACCATGTTGATCCGCACTCTGGGCCGGGTCCTGGACCTCTCCTTCTCCAGGATCCAGTTCACGCCGGACATGCTTCCCGCCGACATCCTCGGCTCCCACGTCCTGGAGGAGACGGCGCCGGGCAAGCAGGAGGTGGTCTTCCGCCGGGGACCCATCGTGGCCAACCTCGTGCTGGCCGACGAGATCAACCGGGCCACGCCCAAGACCCAGGCGGCCCTCCTGGAGGCCATGCAGGAGAAGCAGATCACCGTGGGAAGGGAGACCATGGCCTTGCCCGATCCCTTCGTGGTCCTGGCAACCCAGAACCCGGTGGAGCAGGAGGGAACCTACCCCCTTCCCGAGGCCCAGGTGGACCGGTTCCTCCTGAAGATCCTCGTCGACTATCCCCGGGAGGAGGAATACCACCTGATCCTGGAGCGCACCACCGAGGGCAAGGAGCCCGAGGTGGGCCGGGCGGCGTCTCCCGAGGATGTGCTCTGGATGAGGAAGACCGCCCTCTCGGTGCCCGTGCCCGAACACGTCCGGTCCTACGCCATCAGGCTGGTCATGGCGACCCAGCCGGGATCGCCCTACGCCACGGCCGAAACCAACCGCTTCGTCGAACTGGGAGCCAGTCCGCGGGGCGTCCAGGGCCTGGTCCTCTCCGGAAAGGTCCTGGCCCTCAGGGACGGACGGACCTCGGTGGCCTGCAAGGACATCGAGGAGGCGGCTCTTCCGGTGCTCCGCCACAGGATCCTCCTGGGCTACGAGGCCAGGGCAGAGGGTATGGATCCGGACCGGCTGATCCGGGGGGTCCTGGCGGCCGTTCCCAAGACCGAAGCCTGAGAGGAGACCGGCCTTGGGGGACCTCTTCGACGCAGCTTTCCTTCGAAGGCTGGAAGCCCTTCGGTATTCGGCCAGGCGGCTTCCCCGGGGGGGGCGGCCCGCCGAACAGTCGTCCCTCGCCCTGGGCGGAGGGGTGGAGTTCGCCGACTACCGGGCCTACGTCCCTGGGGAGGACATGAAACGTGTGGACTGGAGGGTCTACCAGAGGCTGGGGAAACTGTTCTCCCGCCTCTTCGTGGAGGAGCTGGATCTCCCGGTCCACCTCGCCCTGGATCTTTCCGACTCGGTCTTCTTCCCCGCCGAGAGGGGGCGGGCGGCCCTCCGGGCCGCTGCGGCGTTCTCATGGGTGGCCCTCTCGGGCCAGGACCGGGTCCGGGTCCATCCCTTCGGGGCCGATCCCCTGCCGGGCTTCGGGCCCCTTTCGGGCAAGAAGAGGGGAATGGCCCTCCTGGACTGGCTGGAGAGGCTCGGGCCGTCGGGAGGAACGGGCATCGAGAAGACTCTCCGCCGGATTCGAGGGCTCCGGGGGCGTCGGGGGCTCCTGGTCGTGGTGAGCGATTTCTTCTCCCCTTCCGGTGTGGAGGGTGTGCTGGAGGAACTTGGGCGGCAGCGCCACAAGCTGGTGCTGGTCCAACTGATCCACCCCGACGACGCCCAACCTCCTCTCAAGGGGGAAGTGAGGGTCGTGGACTGCGAGACCGGTGAGGAGAGGGACGTTACGGTGACCCCTTCGGTCCTGGAGCGCTACCGGAAGGCCTGGGAGGAATTCCAGGAACGGTTGCGGTCCTTCGCCGCCCGGCGGGGGGCCTACCTCCTTCCCTTGAACGTGACCGCCGACGTCCTCTCCCAGGTGGAGACCTTGTTCCTCGGTGGGAGGCTTCCGCTGTGAACCTCTGGGGCGTTCCTTCCTGGCTCTTCTGGGGCGCCGGGGCCTTGGCCCTGGTCTCGGCCTTCCTTCTCCACTTCCTCCGGGTCCGCTCCCGGCCGGTGACGGTGCCGACGATTCTCTTCTGGCGGGAGGCCGTGAAGGAGCGCTCCCCACGGGTCCTCTTCCGCCGCCTTTCCCGGTTGGGCTCCCTGATCCTCGTCCTGCTGGTGCTCCTCTCCCTCCTGTTCTCGGCCGGTGAGCCCGGAGCCTCGGGGAAGGATGCTCCTTGCCGGATCTATCTTCTCGACCCGGCGGTCCAGGTCCTTCCCGGGGCGAAGGAGGAGGCCCTCTCCATCCTGGAGCGCACCCTCCCGAGCGAACGGGGCCGGATCCGGTGCGCCCTTCTCCTGGCGGGAAGCCCTTGCCGGGCCCTCTCCTCACCGGCCGACCCGCCCTTGGCCGCCCTGGGAGCCCTGGAGGAACTCCCCCCCTGGAAGGGAGATGTCCCCCGGAGGAACTGGCGGGAAGGAATCCGGACGGCCCTCTCCCTCCTCCGGGGAAGGAAGAAGGGCTCCGTCCTGGTCCTTGCCGTGGATCCATCGGGCCTTCCCCGGGAGAAGACTCTTCCCGGGGGAATCCCCCTGGAGGTCCTGCTCCTTCCGGCTCCTTTGTGGGACGACGGAGTGGAGGCGGCCATGCCGGTCCGCCTGGAAGACGGGAAGTGGAGCCTCCTGGTCCGGGCCCGAAGAAAGGGAAAGGGCGGTCCCGTGAGGAGCCTCACCGTCCGGAGCTCTTCCGGAAAAGAGGAAGTGAAACTCCTGGACGACAAGGCTCCCCGGGCGGAGATCCTCCTCTCCGGTCTTCCTCCCGGCGGGAGAGTGGAGGCCTTCCTCTCGGGGAAGGATCCCTTCCCTCCCAACGACCGGCTCGTCCTGGCGATCCCCCCCGGGAAGACCTTCGGTGTATACGCACCGTCGGCAGGGAGGGCCCTGCGGGCCGCCCTGGCCGCCCTGGATGGCGTGGAGGTCGCGGAGGATCCCTCCTCGGCCGCCGTTGCGGTCCTGCGGGATTCCAAGGACCTGGACCGGGTCCGGGGGCTCCCCTCCCTCCTCTTCGGCCTTGCGGCCGGGGCGGACCCTGGGGGGGCGAGGAGCCAGTGGCGCCCCGCCTCCTTCCACCCCCTGGTGAGGGGGCTCTCCTTCTCGGGGGTGTCCTCCTCCGCCCTTCCGGGACCGAAGGGACTGGTTCCTCTGGTCCGCAACAGTGAGGGGACGGTCGTCGGGATCCTCCCGGGCTCACCGACCCGGATCCTCGTGGCGGCCGATCCCGAGGCCCCGGGGGGGCGGCTCTCCGAGAGCCCCGACTTCCCCAGGTTCTTCGGGAGGGCCCTCAGGTCCCTCTCGGGGCTCGTCTTTCCCGAGGACGGAGTTCCCAGGAGCGGATGGGGCAGGGTCGTCTCGGGGCTGGACGGGGGCTCTCTTCCTTTGAAGATTCCTCGATTTCCGGAGATCCGGGTGCCCCTCAGGGAGGGGGCCGGCGAATGGCCTTCGGCGGGAGGGGGGCCGGTGAAGCTCGGAGGAGAGGCCTTGCCCGTTCCCTCAGGGGGAGGTCCGGCCTTGGCTGGCGACCTCGAGCGGCCTGCCGGAGAGGCCGGGGGTCCGGGCCGGGGCGGCCTTCCGCCGGCCTTCCTCCTGGGCCTCTTGGGGCTCTTCTTCCTGACCCTGGAGTGGTGGGCCTTCAACCGGGGGAGGGCGGCATGAGCCTCGCCGGGATCCGTTTCATGGAACCCTGGGCCTTCCTGGCCCTGGCCCTCCTCCCTCTCTACCTCTACTGGGCCCACTTCTCCCGCTCCCCCCTGGAGAGGCGGCGTCTCGCCTGGGTGACCCTCCTTCGATCCCTCCTGCTCTTCCTGGTCGTGTTCGCCCTGGCCAGGCCCGTACTCTTCCGCTCCGCCGGGGAGAGGGTCGCCGTCCTGGTGGAAGACTTGTCGGAGAGCGTTGGAGACCGGGCCCGCCTGAAGGCCCGGGACTTCAAGGAGGCCCTGGCCTCCCTGGAGAACGGGCCCGACCGGATCGTCTCGGTCCTGGCCGGAGTCCGGGCCGTAAGGGCCGAGGCGGGAGTGGAGCCTCCTCGGGAGGGGACCGACCTGGAGGGTGCCCTCAGGCTGGCCGGGGCCCTCGTTCCCGCCCGGGCGGCCGGTGAAGTGATCCTCTTCTCCGACGGGGGTGCCGACAGAGGAAGGCCCGAAAGGGAGGCCCTCCTCCTGGCATCGAGGGGGATACCGGTCCACACAGTAGCGGTTCCCCGGAAACCCGGGCCAGACGCCTATCCCCTCTCCCTGGAGGTTCCCGATCCCTGGTATCCCGGCGAGACCAGGGAGGTCCGGGTGCTCCTCGAGGCCGATCGTGGAGGAAGGGGGCTTCTCCAGGCCTTCCTAGACGGAAGGCCGGGAGCGAAGAAGACCGTGGACCTTCCCGGGAGAGGGCGGTTCGTTTTTTCCCTCGCCCTCCGTGCCGGAAGCCCCGGGGGGCATCTCCTGGAGATCCGCTGGAGCGCACCCTGGGACGGAGTGCGGGGAAACGACGTCCTCCGGGTGCCCCTGGCCGTCCAGGATCCACCCAGGGTGGTCTGGTGCCGTGGGGGGCCGGGTGATCCGGCATCCCTCCTGGAGGCCGCCGGGTTCGCCCTGGAACGGGTCCGGCCCGGGGATCTCTCCCGGGCCCTGGCCTCACCGGTGCCTCCCGACCTGGTCGTCCTGGACGACGCACCGGCCGGCGCCGTCGGGGAGAAGGCCCTGGCGGAACTGGCACGCCTCGTGACCTTCAACGGCACGGGGCTCCTCATGGCGGGGGCGACTTCCTCCTTCGGGCCCGGGGGCTACGCCGGAACGCCCCTGGAGCCCCTCCTCCCGGTCTTCCTGGAGCAGCGGGAGGAACGGCGGGATCCCAGCGTGGCCCTGGTGCTCATCATCGATACCTCGGGGAGCATGGGAAACAGGGTGGACCTGGCGAAGGAAGTGGCCCGGCTGGCCATCAGGCGGCTCAAGCCCCACGACAAGGTGGGGATCGTGGAGTTCTACGGGCACAAAAGGTGGGCCGCACCCCTCCAGCCCGCCTCGAACCAGATCGAGATCATGCGGGCTCTGAACCGCCTCCAGGCCGGGGGCGGAACGGTCCTCCTTCCCGCCATCGAGGAGGCCTATTACGGTTTGTTGGATGTGACCACCAGGTTCAAGCACGTCCTCATCCTCACCGACGGGGGCGTGGAACGGGGTCCCTTCGAGAGCCTGGTCAGGCGGATGGCCGAGGCGGGGATCACCGTGTCCACGGTCCTCGTAGGGCCGGGAAGGGACAGCGATTTCCTCCTCAACCTGGCCCAGTGGGGGAGGGGGCGCTACTACCAGGCCCCCGGCCGTTTCGACCTTCCCGAGATCATCCTCAAGCAACCGACGAGTTCCCTCCTTCCCCCCTTCCTCCCCCCGCCCCTGCAAGTGAGAGGAAAGGAAGGGGCCCCGGAGTTGAAGGGGATCGACCTGGCCCAGGCTCCTCCCCTCTCGGGAGCCCTGGAGACCCGGGCCAGGCCCGGCGCCGAAGTTCTCCTCGAGCTGGGAAAGGGGGTCCCTCTCTTCGCCCGGTGGCCTTACGGCCTGGGCCGGACGGCCTGCTGGACCACCCAGACCCAGGGGCCCATGCTCGGGGATTGGGCCGCCTGGAAGGGATACGGCCCCCTGTTCCGGAGCCTCCTCCGGACGGTCGTAAGGAGAGGAGGGCGGCCCAGGCTGGAGGTCCGCATGGAGAGGGAGGGGGACCGGGTCCGCGTCCTGGCCCGGGCCGTGGATTCCGCCGGAAGACCTCTCTTCCCCGGGGAGATGGATGTCTTCGAGAAGGGCAGGCGGATCGGGTCAGGGTCGGAATTTGCGCCAGGGCGATTCCAGGCCCTCCTTCCCGCGGCCTCCGGGGCCAAGGCCTGGAGGATCCGGGTCCGCGGCAAGGGGGGGACGATCCTCTCGGCCTGGGCCGCCCTTCCAGGGAAGACCTTCCGGGCCGAGGAGGCCCTGGGAAGGCTGGATGAGGACGTGCTCGCCTCCCTGAGGGCCCCCGGCGGGGGCCTCGAAGATCCCTCCCCCCGGGAGGCGGCCCGGGCCCTCACTTCCGCGCCGGGGGGACGCCTTCCCTTCCTGCTCTCACCCTGGCTCCTTCTCCTGGCCCTCTTCCTCTATCTCTTCGAAGTCCTGTTCCGGCGCCTGCCGCCGCCGCTTCCTCCGGGAGGCTCCGGGAGGGTTTACCCATGAAAGGAATCACCTGGTTCCTCTTCCTTTCCCCTGTCTTCTTCCTCGCCGGGCCCGCCCCGCCCCAGGCTAGCCGGCCCTCTCTTGCCGGTGCGGTGGAGAAGCTCTTCTCCGGCCGGGTCTTCACGGTCCGGGCCTTCGACATGGCGGCGGCCCAGGTGCGGCTCGCCTCGGGAAGCCTTGCCCCCCTTGAGAAGGAAGCCAAGAAGCGGAAGGGCGATCGGGCCGCCCGGGTCCTGGTGGAGGTCTACCGGGCCCAGGGAAGGAAGAAGGAGGCCTACCAGGCCGCCAGGGCCTTCCAGAAGATGCGTCCCGGCGATCCTGAGGCGGCGATCCTCTGCGCCAGGCTCTCGGAAGAGCTGGGGAACAATCGGGAAGCCCGGGCCTGGTTCCGAAAGGCCCTGGAGTCGAAGCCCTCCCGGTGGCAGGAGTGGGAGTGCAGGATCTGTCTCGCTCTCCTGGCCTTTTCGGAGGGAAGGCGGAAGGATGCCCTGGCCCAGCTCAGGGGGATCGCCTTCCTGGACATGTCCTACCTGGCGGCCACGGCGGCCAGGGTGGCGGGCCTCCACGGGGAGAAGGCCTTCGCCGCCCGGTATGCCGGACCCATCCAGTCCCGCAACAGGAAGCGGAGATTCCTCTCCCTCCTCCAGGCCGCCCGGTTCCAGGAGGAGGGGGGGCTCCTGGAAAAGGCGGGGAAGACCCTGGCCCAGGCGGCGGCCCTTGCCCGGTCCCCCCGGGAGAGGAGGTATACGGCCTGGGCCCGGGCCGAACTGGCGGAGCGGATGGGAAAACTCGAGGATCTCGTGGCGGGCTGGTTGAAGCGGCCCCGCCTGGATCACGAACACCTTGCCGTGGCCGTCCGTTCCCTGGGGATGCTCGGAAAGGCGGGCGAGGCCCTGGCCCTCCTGGACAGGCCCGAGGCGAAGGAACCCGGCGCCCGGGAATGGATCTCCCTCCTCCTCACCTTCGCCCTGGACGAAGGAGAGGTGGATACGGCCCTTCGAATCCTGAGGGAGGAGATCGACAGGGATCCGGCATGCCTGGAGACCCGGCTTCACCTGAGCAGGATACTCGTAGACCTGGGAAGGATGGACGAGGCCGAGGCGGTGTGGCGGGAGGCGGCGGCCCTTCCCCGTTACCGGACCCTCGAGGGGAGGCTCACCCTCTGCAAGCGCATCCGCGAGGCCGGGTTCATCTCCCTGGCCGAGGACTACCTCCGGAAGGCCTACCGGGCCGGGAAAGGGGCGTGGAGCCTTTGGGCCGGCCTGGAGTGGGCGAGGATCCTGAAGGACACCGGCAAGGGGGAGAAGGCCTTCACTCTCCTGGAAGAGGTGGAGGCCCGGGCCGGTTCCTACCCGGGGGTCCTGCGGGCCCTGGGGGAGGAGCTGGAACGGATGGGTTTCGAGGCCAGGGCCGCCCGGGTCTACGAGAAGGTCCTCTCCCTGGTCCCGGGGGAGGACCTGGAGATCCACCTGGCCTGGCTCCTTCCCAGGGTGGGGAGGGGCATGGAGGCGATTCCCATCCTCCGGCGGGTTTGGGAGAGGACCTCCTCCAAGAGCAGGCGGCGCCAGGCGGCGAACCGTCTCCTCGAGCTCTGCGCAAAGGAGGGGGTGCTGGGGGACCTGGCGGACGAGCTGGAGACGAAGCTGGAGAAGGGGAAGATCACGCCCAGGGAGGTCTCCCTCCTGGTGGACCTCTACGCGAAGATCGGAGATACAGATTCCGTAAAGGATGTGCTCGACATCTTCGCCCGCCGGGGCGGAGACAGGAAGAAGACCCTCCAGGCCCTTTCCAGGGTCTACCTGGAGGCGGGGGAGATCCGGGAATACGAGAAGACCCTCCACCGGCTTCTGAGGCTGGACCCGGCCCATGCCAAGGAGTGGTGGATGCAACTGGCCATGGGGGCCCTGGAGAGGAGCAAGCCCAAGGAGGCAGGGGAGGCTCTCCGATCCCTGGCCGCCCTGGGGGGACTGGACCCGGCTTTCAAGGCCGGCGTCCTGGCCTTCGCCGGTCTCCACGAGGAGGCCGTGAAGGAATACATGGTCTCCCTTGCAAAAGATCCGGACCAGGTGGAGCTCTGGCTCCTCGTGGGCAAGGAACTCGCCGCGGCGGGCAAGAAGGAGAAGGCCCTGGCGATCTTCCAGTTCCTTGCGGACAGGCCCGTGGCGGACGATCTCTTCGTCGTGGCCATGGACGGGCTCCTCAACCTGGATGCGCCCGGCCCGATTCTCGAATGGGCGGCCCGGAGGGTGGAGGAGCGGTTGGCCTTGAGGCCCACCAGGCTCTTCCTCTACAGGCTCCTCTCGGACTTCCTGGACACCCTCGAGGAGCGGGCCCGTTCCAAGAAGATCCTGGAAGAGATGGTTCCCGTAGGGGCGGAGCAGCGCCTCACCATCCTGAGGGAACTCATGGACCTGGCCCGTTCCTCGGGAAAGCGTAAGGAGTTGATCCGCTACGGCCGGGAACTCATGGCCCTGGGAGGCGTCTTCCCTCCTGAAGTCTACCTCTCCCTGGGGGAGGCTCTCTTGAAGGAGAAGAAGTGGGCCGAGGCGGCCAGGGTCTTCGAAAGGGCGAGGCAGAGCCTGGACTTCGTGGCCACCCAGAAGCGGGTGGCCCGCCTCTACCTGGAGAACGGGAAGACAGGGCTGGCTCTCCGGATCTACAGGCGCCTCCTCCTCCAGGCACCGAACGACCCGTCCATTTTGGTGGACCTGGCCTCGGCGGAGTCCGCCGCCGGGGAGAAGTCCGCCTTCGGGACCTGGGGGAGAGCCCTGGAGATGCTCCTCTCCCGCTATCCGTCCATAGAGGAAGCCGAGCGAAAGCGGACAACCGGTTTCATCAGGAACGTCGCGGCCCGTGAGACGCTATGGTCCTCCGTCCTCCAGGGAATCTCCTCCTTCCGCCTGGAGGGGAAGGAGGGGAGGAAGGTCCTTTCACGTTTCATGGAAAGGCTCGCCTCCCTCGTACGCCGGGAGATGGAGAAGGCCGGCAAGGCCCCTTCCCTGGACAGGATGCCCAGGCTCAAGAAGTGCCTGGAGGCCTATTTTCTCCTCTGCAGGCTTTCGGAGGACTCCGAGTCTGCAGGCGCGATGGCCGCCCGGGTCGCGGCCTGGGCCGGGCCTTCCGGGAAGAAGTGGACCCTCCAGCAGGTGAAGAGCTTCCTCGCCCTGGGGTGGGCCGCCACTGCTCTCAAGTTCCTGGACTCCCTTTCCCCGCGGGAGAGGCGGGCCCTGGAATGGAAGGCCTCCTGGCTGATCCAGGGAGAGCCTCCCCCTGGTCGTCCTCCCGGAAGGGAGTATGCCATGGGGGCCGTCCTCTGGCGGTTCTTCTTCCAGGGACCGGAGAAGGCGAGGGCCGCCTTGGCCACCCTTTTGGCCGGGCTTTCTCCTTCTGCCCGTGGCTCCATGGCCGTGGAATTGTTGCCCCTCCACCTGCTCTTGGGGGACCGGCCCGGCTTTCTGAAGACCCTCATTTCCTCCATCCAACGAGGAGGGAAGGGCGGAAAGGGGGCGGCCGTCTCACCTTACACGATGAAGCGGATCCTAGGCTCCGTCTGGAGGATCCTCCGGGAGGAGGAGAGGAAGGTCGTCCTGGAAACCCTGGAGGCCCTGGCCAACGACAAGGGGGAGCCCTACCTCTGGAGGTCCCTCTACCTGGACGCCCTCCTCGCCTCGGGAAAGAGGGCGGAGGGGGGGCGGGATCTCTCCGGGACGGTCGAGGATGTGTGCAGGCAGTCTATTACTGCTGATAGTATAGCAATGTACCTTCTCCTGGTTCCCAGAAGTAAGCGGGCGGCCGTCCTGGAGAGGATCCTCTCGGAGAAGAAGGGCTTTCTCCTCGACAGGCTCCTGGGGCTGGTGCCCCTGGCTCTTGGGAAGGAGATCGATTCCTCCGTACTCGAGGTCCTGGAGAAAGGCTACAGGGAGACCAAGAAACCCGAAGACGTGGGAAGGGTCCTCCTGGCGGACCAGACCTGGGCCCCTTCCTTGCCTCCCGCCGTGAAAGAACCTTTGCTCCGCATCCTGGAGAAAAGATCGCCCTCGGATCTCGATATCGCCATGGCGAGAGTCGAGCTCTTCCTGGAAGAGGGGAAGGAGAAGGAAGCGCGGGACCTGGTGCGGCGGGTCCTTCGAGGCGGCAAGGTGGAGCGTCTCTTCCGGACGAAATGGGATGTTTTGCTCCGGCGCGCCTTCCGGGGGGAATCGGCGGCCGAGATGGATTCCACGATCCGGAAGGCCGCCGAGAGGGGCTCGGTGCAGGCCCTCCTCTTCTACGTCTCCTACCTTTCCGGCAGGGGAGAGAGAGAACGGGCCCTGGCCTTCCTGGACGACTGGTCCGCCCGGCATCCCAAGGATGCCCGGGTCTTCCAGGCCCGGATCCGGCTCCTCCGGGAGCTGGGCCGCCACAGGAGGGCCCTGGAGGAGTTCCGTTCCTGGGTGGAAGGAAACGGAGATTTCAACTCGTACTGGTTCATGAATCTCGCCTCCGACCTCGCGAGGGTGGGCAGGTTCCGGGAGGCGATGGAGGTCTTGGACCACTACAGGTCTTCCCCTACGGCTTCCATCGATTACTCCGCCTGGAACAGGGTGATCCGGCTCGTCCAATTTCCCCCCTCCCCGGAGAGGGACCGGAGGATCCTCCTTTCCCTGAGAAGTTATTTCCATCCCTCCGATCCCAGGATGTTCTGGAGCATCTCTTACGTCTTCAGGGACTTCCCCGGGGGGGAGAGCGCCTCTCCCCTGATGAAGGCGGCCACCATCCCGGGATGCCTGGAGGTGCTGGAAGGAGCCCTGGAGAGGATGTCGGCACCGGCTTTCGGAGGAGTGAATCCCTACGCCCGGATGAACCCTCCCGTCCCCTGGGGCCTCTACGCCGCACTGGTTTGGGGCTACAAGGCCCGGGGAAAAGAAAAGGAACTGATCGCCCGGCTGGAGAATGTGCTCTCCAGGGAGCCCTCGGCGGCGAAGCCTGTCTTCCTCGGGACCGTGGCGGGTTACTGGATCCCGGGGGCGGAAAGGAAGGAGTGGATCCGGAAGGCCTTGAACCTGGTCCTCCTCTCCAGGAGGGGGACTCTCCAGGAAAACCCTTTCTGGATCGAGGGGCTGGAGAAGGCCGGGGAAGTGGAACCGGCCCGCCGTCTCAGGGCCTGGGCCCTCCTCTCCGGGGTGGTCCAGGGGAATTTCCGGGCCCGGAATCTTCTCTTGCGGGTACTTCGGAAGGAAGGGAAGAAGGCCCTGGACGATCGGTGGGTCCGGGAGGCCCTCCTGGCCTCTCTCCCCCTTCTCCCTCCCAGGGTCTTCAACAGGTTCCCGGACCTGGGGTCTTCCTCTTTCCTGGAGCCCTGGATCGAGGCCGGCAGGTGGAAGGAGTTCCTCGGCCTGGCGGGAGACCTGGTGGATTGGTACAGGTCCAGGCGGAGTCCTTCCCTGGCCAGGCCCCACCTGGTCCTGGCCGTGGGTTTCGCCGGGGATGGGAAGCGTGAGGAAGGCCGCAGGCTTTTGAAGGCCGCCTTCGGCGAGGCTTTCAGCGGCGGCCGTTACCTGGACCCGAAGTGGACGAACCGGTTTTTCGCCCTCGACCCGGAGGGCTTCCAGGCCGCCCTGGAGGAAACTCTCACCGAATTCGAGAGGAAGGGCCTCGGCCCGGCCGGGGCGGGGGCCACCTTCCTGGCCGCCCTCGCCTTGGACCTGGTGAAGGCCGGGAAGAGCGAAGATGGTGCCCGCACGTGGAAGAAGGCCCTGGCCCTGGCGGCGGAAGGAGGGATTTCCTCGAAGGTGAGAATTGGGATGATGGCCTTTCGGGGGGGCCGGGAGGAGTGGGGTGCGGCCCTGCTGGCGCCGATCTTCGAGAAGGGCCTGGTGGAGCCCTCGGCGGCCGCCCAGGTCTGCTCCGAACTCCTTTCGGCGGGGGTGTCCAGGTCGCTCTTGAGGAAGGGACTGGAGACCTACCTCTCCTGGTGTCCCAGGAAGGACCTGGCCTTGTTGGGGCCGGGAATCCTCCCTAGGAAGGAGGCCCGCGCCTTCCTCGAGAAGGCCCTGGCGGAGAATCCCCGGGACGAGGAATTGAAGGCCGCCCTGGCGAAGCTGGAGTCTCAGCCCCGGAAGTAGAGGTAGGCCGCAAGGATCCCCAGGATCACCAGGACCGAAGCGGCCACGTCCCCCCAGGACCAGGTGGCCCGGGAAGCCTTCTTCTGTTCTTCCGTGGTCGTGGCGAAGGTGAGGCCCCGGATCTTGTCTGTGGAAGGCTCCCCGGTGAGACGGCTGACCACGACCATGACGGCCACGCTGACCAGGAAGATCAGCAGGCTGTAATACTGGAAGAAGATGTGGTTCACGATCCAGAAGAAGGATCCCTCGGCGTATTTGGCGTGGAAGAGTTTCACCGGGGTGTCCACGGCGAGGCGGAAGATTCCGAGGGCGAAGCCCGTGATCAAGGCGGCCAGGCACCCTTTGGAGTTCATCCGCTTGCTGAAGACCCCCAGGAAGAAGACCACGAAGATGGGAGGCGCCAGGTAGGCCTGGACACCCTGGAGGTAGTCGTAGAGACCCTTTCCTCCACGGATGACGGGGATCCAGGCCAGGCCGATGAGGACCATCACGGCCGTGGCCGATCTTCCGATCCAGACCAGCCTCTGCTGGGAGGCGCCGGGCCGCAACCTGGCGTAGAAGTCCATGGTGAAGAGGGTTGAGCTGGCGTTGAAGACTCCCGCCAGGGAGCTCATGAGGGCCGCCAGGAGGCCGGCCACCACCAGCCCCCGGACCCCCACGGGAAGGACGTGGGCCACCAGGAGAGGGAAGGCCTTCTGGGCCTGGTCCCTGAGGATGTGCCCCGAGGAGTCGAAGATCTCCGCCCGGAGGACGGCCACTTTGCCGCTCTTGGCCAAGGCGAAGCAGATGATCCCGGGAATGATGAAAATGAATACGGGAAGGAGTTTGAGGAAGGCGGCGGCGATGGCGCCCCGGCGGGCCTCCTTCTCGTCCGGGGCGCCCAGGGCCCGCTGGACGATGTACTGGTCGGTGGTCCAGTACCAGAGACCGATGATGGGGGCACAGAAGAGCATCCCCAGCCAGGGGTAGTTGTCGTTGAAGTACCAGGCCATTCGGCCGGCCTCTTTCACGGGGGCCCAGGTGGAGGCCACTCCGTGGGGGACCAGGGGTTTCCAGAGGTTGAACATCTCCGAGCCGGCGATGGCCTTGAGCTCGGACCAGCCTCCCAGGGCCTGGAGTCCGAAGATCGTCACCAGGATGGATCCGACGACCAGGATGATGGTCTGGACGGTGTCGGTGTAGGCCACGGCCCTGAGTCCGCCCAGGATGGTGTAGATCCCGGTGAAGACGATCACCAGGATGGAGCCCACCCAGAAGCTGTCCATCCCCAGGAAGGAGAGGTCGGGAAGGAGGACGCTGAAGACAATGCCCCCGGCGAAGATCCCCACGGCGATCTTGGTGAGGACATAGGCCACCAGGGAGATGAGGGAGAGGACCGTCCGGGCCGTGGATGAGAAGCGGCGCTCCAGGAACTCCGGCATGGTGAAGACTTTGGAGCGCATGTAGAAGGGAACCATCACCCAGCCCAGGACCAGGAGACACCATGCGTGGAGTTCGTAGTGGGCCATGGCCACCCCGTCGGTGGCCCCCGAGCCGGCCAGGCCGACCAGGTGCTCCGACCCGATGTTGGAGGCGAAGATGGAGGCCCCGATGACGAACCAGCCCAGGTGACGGCCGGCGAGGAAGTAGTCCGTGGAGGTGTTCTTGCTCTTTTTGATGACCCACCAGGCTAGCCCGAGGATCAAGGCGAAGTAGGCCGCGATGATGATCCAGTCGACGGTCTGGAGCGTGGACACGAGGAAAACCCTTTCTCTTCCACTCTTTGACTCTTCCGGGGGCGGAGAAGAGCTTTTTCCGGGGGCTGGCGGAGAGGAGAAGAAAGTAGATGGAGGCGCCCCGGCGCTCAAGGGAAAAGGGGCACGGGCGGGGGGGAGGGGCGTTGTGGTAGGATGGATGTTTCAGTCCTCCCGGCTTGAAGGGACGGGTCCCTCTCCGGTTGCCGGTGCGGGCCGGGGGCTCCCTTCCCCACGGGTTTGGAGGGCGGGAGCAAGGACGAGAAGGCGTTTCTCGGGAAGATCGGAGGAGGAAAGGCCGGGAAAGCATGGTCAAGGATTTCACCAAGCCCATCGACGTCAGGGACGGGAGTTACCGGGAGACCCCCGACTCCATCGAGCTCAACTGGGTCAGAAGGAAGATCAAGTACATTCTGATCCCGGGAGACATCATCCAGAGGCGGATCCGGTTCCTGGCAAGGCAGATCACCGAGGACTACCGGGATTCCAGGGGGCTCGTGATCGTTACGGTCCTCCAGGGTGCGCAGAAATTCTCCTCCGAACTGGCCTATCTCATAGACAACGAGTACGTGGAGTTCGACTCCATCCGGATCTCGAGTTACGTGGGGGACAAGTCCACGGGGGAGGGAAGGATGACCCTACCCCTGAAGAACGACGTAACGGGCAAGGACCTCCTGATCGTGGAGGACATCGTGGACACGGGAAACCAGATGAAGGGGTTTCTCGAAAGGATCCGGGCCGACCTCGACCCCAGGTCGGTCCGGCTGGTGACCCTGACGGACAAGCCCGCCAGGCGTGAGGTGGACCTGACCATCGACTACAAGGGGTTCGTCATCCCGGACGAATTCGTCGTGGGTTACGGCATGGATTACAACGAGAAATACCGGAACCTGCCATTCATAGGGGTCCTGAGAGACGAAGTGGTCCGCCCCGGATAGCCATCGGAATCCCTGATGCGGAAACAACGCGCAGGGACCAGAGGTTCGATGCAGGCGACCCTTACCTTGTCGTCGTCCCGAAGCCGTGTGGTGCTTTCCGGTTGTTTTGTGGCGCTAACGATGTTGGAGCCACTCCCCGGGCGTCCTCGATTTCTATCTCATCGTCAGCCCCTGCTCTATTTCATCGTCAGCCCCTGGTCTATTTC
>Ga0256914_1001478_pt1 | contig 21070 bp, 24 predicted proteins | sample HulkmetaG_FD_191571 | JGI IMG/M metagenome (GOLD analysis project Ga0256914, IMG submission 191571) | Hydrothermal chimney microbial communities from Main Endeavour vent field at the Juan de Fuca Ridge, Pacific Ocean - Hulk | ecosystem: Environmental > Aquatic > Marine > Hydrothermal vents ... | reverse complement strand
TTGTTATCTCCCGGGAGCCGCAGTCGCCGCAGCCGTAAGAATTTGTGATCCGACTCCTTTTCCCACGCCTTCCATCTGACAGGTACTGAGCATGAAACAACGAAATATTCTGGCCTGTGTCCTCTGTCTCCTTGTTTTCCTGGCCGGTTTTCTCATCAAGGGCAACATCAGCCTCTACTTCAATATCGCCGCCCTGATGATCGTCGTTGCCGGAACCTTTGCGGCAACCATCATCAGCTTTTCATTCGACCGGTTGAAAATCGTCTACAAGGTGGTCAGGTCCTCATTTTCCTCGCAACCGAAAAACGAGGCGGAGATCGTCGATATTCTCATCAACCTCTGTATCAAGTCCCGGATGAAGGGGCTTCTTTCACTGCAGGAAGAGGAAAACGAGACCTCGATTCTCTTTCTCCGGAGGGCGCTGGGCTGCCTGGTGGACAGGTACGAACCGGAGCAGATACGCGACATCTTAAACACCGAGATGTACTTCTTCAAACTACGCCGGGAAGACAGCGAGCGCGTCCTGCGCACCATTGCCGACTTTCTCCCCGCCTTCGGCATTATCGGCAGCGTGGTGGGACTTATTTCCATGCTGGCGGGAATCGGCGACACCTCGGTCATCCTGGCAACCGTGCCCGTCGCCCTCACCTCCACTCTCTACGGCCTGATCCTCTCCAACTTTCTCTTCATCCCCTTTGCCGCCAACCTGCGGGAGCGCACCAACCACGAACTGCTGCTCCAGAAGATCATCATGGAGGGGGTCATCGCCATCGAAAGCGAACTCAATCCGGTCATCCTGGAAACCAAGCTGCAATCCTTTCTCACTCCGTCGGAAAGGGACACCAAGCTGGTCTCCTATCAGAAAATCCGCGAGCGTTTCCAGCTCATGGAACAGCAGCCGGTTTTGGCAAAAAACTAAGAAAAAATGGGGCACGGGGAAGAGGCGGGAGCGGAAATCAGGCAGGATCCTTTTGTTGCGGGGCTCCTGAAGCGAATTCCCCGGCAATACCGTTCATCGTTTACCAATGAACAGCTCCTTTCGCTCAAGGTGGCGTTCAGCGGACGACGCTGGGGCCGACATGCCCTCGATATCCGCGGCAGTTTCGGTTTCCGGACCTGGAAATATTACTACGTCATCCTGGCGGGACGGGAAAGGCGCAAACTCAGCGCGCGGGAAGAGAAGATCCACCACCTCACCAACACCATCTTTCTCTTTACCTTTCTCGTCTTCTCCACCCTATTGGGCCTGCTGATCCTCTATCTGATCAAATCCGCCGTGGGCATCGATATTTTTCACGACTATCACCTGAAAATCATCCCCGGCTATGACGGCAGTACCTGGAAATGGTTCCAGGAACACGTCTTTTGATGAGAAAAGCAGGTTTCCTGCCCCGCGACTCAGAGTCACGGCGAGGTTGAAATTTCAGTCAGTGGCGGATGACAACCGGCTTGTCATTGATCCCAGGGAAGGCGACCGGTATAACCTACCTCTTGGCTGTCAGCGCTCACGGGTGCCGAAATTCACGGTCGGAGTCTCCTGCTGTGCTTCCGGCGTCTCGTAATAATCGGCGGCCTTAATGCCGGCAAAGGAGGCGACAAAGCGGCCGAAAAAGGTACGGATATAGGTGTTGAGCTGCCTGACCTTGTCGTTATAGCGTTTCCGTTCCACCGCAATGCGGTTTTCCGTGCCCTCAAGGCTGTCCTGGAGTTTGAGAAACGATTCGTTCGCCTTCAGCTCCGGATATGCCTCGCGTAACAGCAGCAGCCGGGAAAGAGCACTTTCGAACGTACCGATTTCCTTCACCTTCTCGCTTCTGCTTGAAGCCTGGAAGTAACGGGTCCTGGATGCGGCGATATTCTCCAGAAGCTCCTTTTCATGCCCGGCATATCCCTTCACCGTTTCCACAAGATTGGGAATAAGGTCGAAACGGCGTTTCAACTGGTTTTCAACCTGGGCCCACTGGGCGTCCACCGCCTCGTCCAGGGCCACAATACGGTTATACTGCCCGATTCCCCAGAGAATCACTCCGAGAATCAGGACTGCGATCACCGCGAAAAAGAAAAATCCCGACCTGGCTCTGCCGTTCATACCGTCCTCCCTCTCATATCAACAGTGAACACTTTTCAAGTTACCCCTTCCACAATCTTCCGGTTCAATAGGCCCTGGATAAGCAGATCATCGCCAAGCCGAACCACCTTTTTTTCAACCAGCCGCACGGCCTGATCGGCGGAGCCGACAGCATAACCCTCCACAAGCGGTATCCCATCCTCACCGATGAAAAAGGGCGCCATATAGAGGTAGATCTGATCAACCAGCCCCTGGCGCAGGAGCGCGCCATGCAGGGTTGCCCCCCCCTCCACCAGAACCGAGAGAATCCCCTCCCTGCCAAGCAGCCGCAATACCGCCTCGAGATCAAGCCGTCCCTCGTCGGTCAGCGCCAGTTGCTCCACCCGGACGCCGGCCTCCTCCAGCGCCTCTTTTTTTGCCGCTGCGGCCCGGGGTCCGCACAAAACCCAGGTGGCGGCATTGGAGTGTTGGCGCACCAGCTTCGCCTCCGGGGAGAGCCGCAGGGTAGAATCGAGTACGATCCGCAGCGGGTCGCGTCCGGGTCGTTCCTCATCATCCGGAAGCCGGGTGGTCAAAGCGGGATCGTCGATCAAAGCGGTTTCCACGCCGATCATGATGGCATCGAGCCTATCCCGCAACCGGTGCGTATGCAGCCGGGATTCCTCACCGGTAATGCGACCGCCTTGTCCACGCCTGTAGGTAATGCGGCCATCGAGGCTCATGCCCGCCTTCATCACCACCCAGGGAATACCCTCCCGGCAACTATGTTTGATAAAGGGATAGTTGAGGGCCATGCAAGCCCTCTCCAGCACTCCCGTTTCAATCTCGATTCCCCGATCGGCAAGATAACCGCACCCGCCACCGGCAACAGCGGGGTTGGGATCGGTCATGCCCACCACCACCCGTTTGATGCCAGCCTCCAGGAGCGCCCGGGTGCATGGGGGGGTCCTGCCGTGATGGTTGCACGGCTCCAGGGTAATGTAGATAGTCGCCCCCTCGGCCAGATCGCCGGCCGCGGCCAGGGCGTTGACCTCGGCATGGGGAGTGCCCGCCTTCCTGTGATACCCGGAGCCGACGACCCGGCCATCCCTGACAACCACCGCGCCCACACAGGGATTGGGAGAGGTTCTCCCCTGTCCCTTGAGCGCCTGGCGAAGGGCCATGCGCATGTAGCGGTAATCTTCCGGCAACCTCATGGCGACGCTCCTCCCCTACTCTTCATCCGCCGACCGGCCCCGTGAGGCAAGCAGCAGCTTCAGTTCCTCGACAAATTCGCTCACGTCCGTAAACCTCCTGTACACCGAGGCGAACCGGACATAGGCCACCTCATCCAGCTGCGGCAACGACTCCATGATCCACTCTCCGATGGTGGTGGTCGACACCTCCTTGCTGCTGCTGTCCTGCAGTTGCCGCTCGATGCCGTCGACAAACCGGTCGATCTCCTCCCGGCTCACCGGTCGTTTTTCACAGGCCTTTTCCAGGCCGGCCACCACCTTCCGCCGGTCCCAGGCCTCGCGGCGACCATCCTTTTTGATGAGCATGGGCATCATCACCTCAAGGCGCTCGTAGGTGGTGAAACGCTGCTCGCAGGTGCCGCAGAGACGCCGCCTCCTGGTGATGGTCTTCTCCTTGTTGAGCCGCGAGTCAATGACCCGGTTATCAAGATGACCGCAGTAGGGACACTTCATTACCCAGTCGCCCTTAGCCGCATCTTAATCATCCAGCCGTTGCATGCCGGGATAGAGGGGAAAACGGTCGCAAAGGTCGCGGACCTCCTGGCGGACCCGCCCGATCTCCGCCGGGCTGCGCTCCTCGATGACCCGATCGATCCATTGGGCGATCAGTACCATCTCCTTTTCCTTTAAGCCGCGAGTGGTGACGGCGGGGGTGCCGATGCGGATACCGCCGGTGACGAAACGCGACCGGGTATCAAAGGGAACGGCATTCTTGTTGACGGTGAGACCGGCATCCTCCAGCAGACGCTCCGCCTCCTTACCGGTGATGGACCTGGTCTGCAGGTCAATGAGCAGAAGGTGATTATCGGTACCGCCGGAAACCAGTCGGAATCCCTTCTTCATCAGCTGTTCCGCCAGGGTGGCGGCATTATCCACCACCTGTTGCTGATACGTGTTGAACTCCTGTTGCATGGTCTCCCTGAACCCCACTGCCTTGGCGGCAATGGTGTGCACCAGAGGCCCTCCCTGGATGCCGGGAAAGATCTTGCTGTCCAGTTTCTTGCCGTACTTTTCCCGCGCCAGAATCAAGCCGCCCCGGGGCCCCCGCAGGGTTTTGTGGGTGGTGGAGGTGACGAAATCGGCCCATGGAACCGGCGAGGGGTGGACACCGGCCGCCACCAGACCGGCGATGTGCGCCATATCCACCATGAGATAGGCGCCGATGGAGTCGGCGATTTTCCGGAACCCCTCGAAATCAATGAAGCGGGGATAGGCGCTGGCGCCGGCGACGATCATGCGGGGCCGGTTCTCGAAGGCGATGCGCTCCACCTCCTCCATGTCGATCTGTTCGGAGACCCGGTCCACGCCGTAGGAGATGAAGTTGAAGAGCTGACCGGAAAAGTTGACGGAAGAGCCGTGGGTCAGGTGTCCGCCATGGGCCAGATCCATGCCCAACACCTTGTCCCCGGGTTTCAGCATGGCGAAGTAGACAGCCATGTTCGCCTGACTGCCGGAGTGGGGCTGGACATTGGCATACTCTGCGGAAAAGATCTCCCGGGCCCGGTTGATGGCCAGGGACTCCACCTCGTCGGCATAATCGCAGCCGCCGTAATAGCGGCGGTTGGGATATCCTTCGGCATACTTGTTGGTGAAAATGGAGCCCTGGGCTTCCAAAACCGCCGGGGAGACGATATTTTCCGAGGCGATGAGCTCTAGCTGATTGGCCTGTCTTTCCAGTTCCAGCCGGATAAATCTGTAAATATCGGGATCAAGCTGTTGTAATGGCGTCATGGTTCTCTTTTCTCCAGTTTCTTCGTCCCCGCTATACAAAAAACCGGCAACTCCCTTTAGCTGGAGATTGCCGGCACTCCTGCGATCCGTGCAGCATGGACAGACGGCATCGCTTCAACTGAACATGTCGATACGCCGCTGGTGACGATCACCGGTAAACTCCGCAGCGATCCAGGTGCGCACGATATCCACGGCGAGTTCGGGACCGGTGACCCGGCCGCCGAGGCAGAGGACATTGGCATTGTTATGTTCCCGACTCATACGGGCGGAAAAGGGTTCGTGGCAAAGTGCCGCCCGGATACGCCGATCCCGGTTCGCGGCAATGGACATGCCGATGCCGGTGCCGCAGATGAGGATACCGCATTCGCAATTTCCAGCAATGATCCGTTCGCAGACGGCAAAGGCAAAAGCGGGATAATCCACGGAATCAAGGGATTCACATCCAACATCGACGATCTCGTGCCCCTCTCCCTGCAAAAACGCCAGCACCACCTGTTTCAGCTCCCAGCCGCCGTGATCGCTGCCCACTGCAATCTTCACCCTTCCCTCCTCCTTGAGCCGCCTTTTTTAACCGGTAAAACGTTTCATGGCCACCACGGCATTGGTGCCGCCGAAGCCGAAGGTGTTGCTGATCGCCGCCCGTACCGTGGATTCCCTGGCGCTATTGGGAACATAGTCGAGATCACAGTCCGGATCGGGATTTTCGTAATTGATGGTCGGGGGTATCACACCGCTGTGGATCGTCAGGGCGGTGAAGGCCGCTTCCACGCCCCCTGCCCCGCCCAGCATGTGGCCGATCATCGACTTGGTGGAGCTGATCTGCAGCCGACGGGCATGATCTCCGAAAACCGTTTTGACGGCTGCGGTTTCACAGCGGTCGTTCAACGGCGTGGAGGTGCCGTGGGCGTTGATGTAATCAACATCCTCGGGGTTGAGGCCGCCGTCGTTCAGCGCCATGGCCATGCAACGGGCAGCGCCCTCGCCGTCGGCGGGAGGAGCGGTGATGTGATAGGCATCGCTGGTCAGACCGTAACCGACGATCTCGGCGTAAATTTCAGCACCACGGTCCCGGGCATGGTCCAGCGATTCGAGGATGAGCATACCCGCCCCTTCGGAAATGATGAACCCGTTCCGGTCACGGTCAAAGGGGCGCGAGGCGGTCTCCGGAGTGTCGTTGCTGGTGGAAAGCGCCTTGGCCGCGGCAAAACCGCCCACGACAATGGGACAGATGACCGATTCGGCCCCGCCGGTGATCATGATATCGGCGCCGCCGTAGGCGATCTTGTGAAAGGCCTCGCCCACGGCATGGGTTCCGGCGGCGCAGGCGGTGGAAAGGGCAAGATTCGGCCCCTTGGTGTTGGCGCGCATGGAAATATGGCCGGAGACCATATTGGGAATAACCATTGGAATAAAAAACGGACTGATGCGCCGGGGCCCCTTTTTCAGCAGGATTTCATGATATCTCTCAATGGTGGGCAAGCCGCCCATACCCACTCCGGTGATGACCCCGGCCCGATGCGCCTCATGGTCGGCAATGGTCAATGCCGCATCATCCAGGGCCATCTCGGCGGCGGCGATTCCATACTGCACCAGCAGTTCGAGATGCTTGCGCTCCTTGGGGGAGACATACTTCTCAGCAGGAAAATCCTTGACCTCGGCGGCTATCCTGGTTCTCTGCTGCGAGGCATCGAAACGGGTAATGGGCGCCACCCCGCTTCTGCCGGCAACCAGGCTCTCCCAGGTGGTCTCCTTGTCGTTGCCCACCGGAGTGACCAGGCCGATGCCCGTTATCACAACCCGTCGCTTCACGCCTACCCCTTTTTCAGGTTGTCGATATAGTCGATGGCGTTCTGAACCGTGGCGATCTTTTCGGCATCCTCATCCGGAATTTCCACGTCAAACTCCTCTTCCATGGCCATGATGAGCTCCACCAGATCCAGAGAATCCGCGCCCAGATCATCAATGAAAGAGGCCCCGGGCACGACCTTGTCCCTGTCCACGCTCAACTGCTCAACGATGATGTCGATCATTTTGCTTTCAGCTGCCATCGTAACTCTCCTTGTCGATTAAATATGTATTGTGTTTAGGTTTTCGGATGCCTGGTAAAGCCCGGCTCCCGACAATCTCTTGGCTGACCAATTACGCCGCTTCAAGGTGTGACACCACTGTTCCCGACCCTGCCGCGGCCGCGGGCCGTAACAGCTATCCCATATACATACCGCCGTTGACATGAATCACCTGTCCGGTCACGTAGGCGGCCTCGGGGGAAGCCAGATAGCCGACGGCAGCGGCAACATCCTCCGGACTGCCCAGGCTTCCCAGGGGAACCTGGGCCCGGATGGCCTCTTTTATGTCATCGGACAGGCCGGCGGTCATATCGGTAACAATATATCCGGGCGCCACGCAGTTGACCGTGATATTGCGGGCGGCGAACTCCCTGGCCATGGAGCGGCTCAATCCCACCATTCCCGCCTTGGCCGCGGCATAGTTCGTTTGTCCGGCATTTCCGAGAAAACCGATAACCGAGGTGATACTGATGATCCTGCCCCGTCGTTTTTTCATCATCTGACGGGCCGCCGCCTTGGAGCAGTTGAACATACCCTTGAGGTTGGTGGCGAGAACCGCGTCCCAGTCGGCGTCTTTCATGCGGGCCATGAGACCGTCGCGGGTAATGCCGGCGTTGTTGACCAGGATGTCCACCGGACCATGGTCGGCGTTTATCTCCTTAAAAGCGGCCTGCACCGCCCTGGAGTCGGCAACATCAAAGCCGACGGCAAAACCGCTGCCGCCCGCATCCCGTATCAGAGACAGGGTTTCCTCGGCGGCTGCGGGATTGGCTACATAGTTGATTCCCACATAAGCTCCCATGGAGGCGAGCCGCAAACAGACCGCCCTGCCGATTCCCCGGCTGCCGCCGGTAACCAGGGCTATATTTTTTTCCAAACTCATTGTCCCCGCCTTTCCCGGATTTTCTTGATAAGCAACGGGATCACCTCGAAGAGGTCTCCCACCAGCCCGTAGGTGGCGATGTCGAAAATGGGCGCCTGCCGATCCCGGTTGATCGCCACAATGGTCTCCGAGGACTGCATGCCCACGGCATGCTGCACCGCCCCGGAGATACCGCAGGCGATATAGAGTTTGGGACAGACGGTCTTGCCGGTCTGGCCCACCTGGTGCGGATAGGAAATCCAGCCGGCGTCCACCGCTGCCCGCGATGCCGAAACCGCTCCGCCCAGTTCGGCGGCGAGCTCGCGGATCAGCTCGAATCCCTTTTCATCTTCGAGACCCCGGCCGCCGGCTACCAGGATATCGGCTTCATGGATATTGACCTGTTCCTCCTCACCCATGACGCTTTCCAGCACCTCCACCCGGGAACGCAGCAGCTCGACCTGGGGTTTCACCGCGATCCTCCTGCCGCTGCGCTCCGCATCGGGCTCCAGCGCCTTCATGACCCGGGGTCGTACCGTGGCCATCTGCGGCCGGGAGTCCGGACATTCGATGGTGGCCATGATATTACCGCCGAAGGCCGGTCGTGTCTGCAGCAATGCCCCATCCTGCCGACGGATCTCAAGCCCGGTACAGTCGGCGGTGAGTCCGGCCCCCAGGGAGGTGGCCACCTGGGGAATCACTGATCTGCCCATGGCCGTAGCCCCGGCAAGGACAACCTCGGGCCGGTGGGTACGGATGAGATCCTCAAGCACGGCGCCATAGACATCTTCGCGAAAAGGGGCAAGGGCCGGATCGTCAATCTCGTAGACGACATCCGCGCCTGCGGCGATGAGCGATTCCGGCAGATCGCCGAGATCGGCGCCCATCAGCACAGCGCTCAGCTCAACGCCGCGCTGCTCGGCAAGTCGGCTGCCGATTCCCAGCAGTTCATAACTCACCGGCGCAACTTCGCCGCCGCGCCACTCCGCATAAACCCAGATGCCGGACCACTCATCTTTATCGACCCGGGCGATTCGGCCGTCATCCTCGATATGCAGGGCCTCGACTTCGCAGTTATCCACACAGGATCCGCAAAGAGTACAACCATCACCTACCACCGCCAAGCCGTCTTCAACGGTAATGGCCCCAAAGGCGCAGGTTTCCTCGCAGACACCGCACCCGATACATTTTTCGACGTCAACAATCAGCATAGTCTACTTTCTAGAGATAACTTTCCAGTCTTTCGACCAGTTGCTCCACCTGCTCCTCAAGGGTGCCGGCAAAGATGGTGCGCTCTCCCCGGGGTTGCGGTGCAAAGACATCAACCACGCGCGTCGGGGATCCGGCCAGACCGATGCAGGCTGAATCCGCCTGGACATCGGCGGCGCTCATCACCCTGATGTCGGCTTTCCTGGCCCGCATCTTGCCCTTGAGCGAGGGCACCCGGGGCTCGTTGATATCCTTGACCACGGTGAGCAGGGCGGGCAGCGGCAGGGCCACCACATCATACCCGTCATCCATCATCCGTTCAACCTGTAAAGAGGAGTCGGTCGATTGCCGGATCTTCTGGACACAGGTGACATATGGCAGGTTGAGACGACCGGCCACTCCGGGCCCCACCTGGGCGGTGTCGCCGTCGATTGCCTGCTTGCCGCAGAGCACCAGATGAAACTTTTCTCCGTTTTCCGCCTCAATGGTTTCGATGGTGCGGGCCAGGGTATAGGATGTCGCCCAGGTGTCGGCCCCGGCAAAGGCGCGGTCCGACACCAGCACGCCGTCATCGGCGCCGCATGAAATCGCCTCCCTGAGTACCTCCTCGGCCTGGGGCGGTCCCATGGAGAGCGCCGTGACCCGGCCGCCGTGTTCTTCCCTGAGACGTACCCCCTCTTCCAGGGCGTGACGATCAAAGGGATTCATGATGCTTTCCACGCCGCTGCGGGCGAGGGTGTTGGTTTCCGGATCGAGCCGTACATCCTTGGTGTCCGGCACCTGTTTAATGCAAACGAGTATGTTCATGGGGCGCTGTTCTTGAATAAAACGCGGGTTGACCGGTGGACGACCTGATCAGGAATACTCCTTGTTGAGCTCCTGGCCGATGACGTTTCTCTGGATCTGATTGGTTCCCTCGTAGATCTGCAGGATCTTGGCATCCCGCATCATCTTCTCCACCGGATACTCCTTCATATAGCCATAGCCGCCGAGCACCTGGACGGCGTCCGTGGTCACCTTCATGGCCATGTCGGTGGCAAAGACCTTACACATGGAAGAGGCCTTGCTCATCTTCTTGGGATGGGCGTCGATATGCTTGGCCGCCGCGTAGACCAGGGCCCGGGCCGCCTCCAGCTGCATGGCCATATCGGCCAGCATGTGCTGAACCGCCTGAAAGGAAATGATGGGCTTGCCGAACTGGATCCGCTGCTTGGCATAGGGAACCGCCTCGTCCAGGGCGGCCTGCCCCAGACCGAGACCCAAAGAGGCGATACCGGGGCGGGACACATCCAGGGTCTTCATTACCGTGATGAAACCTGTTCCCTTGCGGCCGACAATGCGGTCGGCGGGAATCCGGCAATCCTTGAGTATGAGTTCGCGGGTGGCGGAGGAGCGGATGCCCATCTTGTCCTCCTTCTTGCCGTATGAAAAGCCGGGGTCGCCATCCTCGACAACGAAGATGGAGGCGCCCCGCGCCCCTTTGGTGGGATCGGTGAGGGCGACGATGGTGTAGATCTGCGATTCTCCGCCGTTTGTTATCCACTGTTTGGTGCCGTTGAGCACCCACTCGTCGCCATCGAGCACCGCCGTGGTCTTGATGCCGCCGGCATCACTGCCCGCGCCTGCCTCGGTGAGACCGAAGGCGGCCCATCGGCTGCCGGTGGCGATATCGGGCAGATACTTTTCCTTCATCTCCTTGCTACCGGAAAAGAGAACCGGAAAGATACCCAGGGCGCTGGCGGCGTAACTGGTGGCCACACCCACGCATCCCCTGGCCAACTGTTCCAGGGCCAGGGCAATCTCGAAACAGCCGCCGCCGAATCCGCCGTATTCCTCGGGGACAAAGAGCCCGAAAAGGTCGGCCTTGGCAATATCCTGCATGATCGAGGTGGCAAATTCATTTTTTTCATCGAGTTCAGCCCGAACCGGAATGATTTTTTCGTCGGTGATCTGTCGGGCGATATCAACGATCATCTGCTGTTCTTCAGATAAAAAATAGTCCACTTCTCTCTCCTTTTCACGATTCATGCGGGGAAAAACCGCGCCGGACAGGCCGGCCCCCTTCTCTGTTTACCATTTCATCAGCAGGGCACCCCAGGTGAACCCGCCCCCGAAGGAACAGGTCAGCAGCAGGTCGCCGCCGGCCAGACGGCCCTGACGGTTCGCCTCGTCCAGGGCGATGGGAATACTTGCCGCCGAGGTATTGCCGTACTTTTCAACATTGACGAAGACCTTTTCAGCGGGGATGCCCAGGCTGCTCATCACCTTGTTGAGGATACGGATATTGGCCTGATGCGGGATGACCAGCGCGATATTCTCCACCCCGAGGTCCTGCCGGGCAAGCAGGGTCGAGACGGCATCGGTCATTGCCCTCACCGCATGCCTGAAGACATCCCTGCCCGCCATCTCGATAACGCAGTCAGCCTTTCCCTGGCGCCCGATATCGGGGTTCATGCTGGGCGGCGCATGGGTGTAGAGCAGTTCGGCCAACCGGCCGTCGGCCGCCAGCACGCTGTCGATCACTCCGGCCCTGCCGCTGCCGCCGAGCACACAGGCGCCGGCGCCGTCACCGAACAGAATGCAGGTGTTGCGATCCCGCCAGTTGACCCGTGCCGAGAGATTTTCGGCACCGATCAGTAAAATTGTCATCTCCGGCCGGGTGCTGATATAGCGGTCCGCCAGATCAAGGCCGTAAACAAAACCGGAACAGGCCGCATTGATATCATAGGCAAAGGCGGCATGGGCACCGATCTCGGCCTGGACATAGCAGGCACACGACGGCATGATCATGTGCGGAGTCATGGTGGCGACGATGATCAGGTCGATATCGTTTGCATCAATCCCGGCCATATCCATGGCCTCGGCGGCGGCCCGGGCCGCCAGCCGGTGGGTCTCCTCTCCCGGTCCGGCCAGGCGGCGCTGCCTGATTCCGGTTCTGGTGGTGATCCACTCGTCGGAGGTATCTACCAGCTCTTCGAGATCTTCGTTGGTCAGTATCCGCTGGGGCAGAGAGGATCCGGTACCCAGGATGGCGGCGTGTTTCATGGATGCAGATTGTTCCGGGCAAGGGTGGCAACGATGGAATCGTTGACCCGGTTGTCGACCATATCCACGGCAACCTTGATGGCGTTTTTTATGGCCAGGGCCGTGGATTTGCCGTGGCTGATGATTCCGATACCGTTGATGCCCAGGAGGGGCGCTCCTCCATATTCGGCATAGTCAACCCGTTTCCTGAAATCGCGGAAGGCCTTTCTTGCCAGCAGATAGCCCAGCTGAGCCGGCAGGGATTTTTTTATCTCCTGCCCCAGCATCTTCATGGCCGCCTCGGCCAGCCCTTCGCTGATCTTCAGACAGATATTGCCGACAAAACCGTCGCAGACGATCACATCGACGTTGCCCTGGAAAACATCCCGCCCCTCGACGTTTCCGGCATAATCGAGGGAACTTTTTTTCAGGAGATCATGGGTTTCCTTGATCAGGGTGTTTCCCTTGCCCGCCTCTTCACCGATACTGAGCAGACCTATCTTCGGTGATTGGTTCCCAAAGAGTACATGGGCGCAGGAGGAGGCCATGACCGCAAACTGAAAGAGGTATTGGGGGCGGCATTCGACGTTGGCCCCCACATCCATGATAACGACGGGAGATTTCAGGGTGGGAAAAATACTGGCAATCCCGGGACGGATGACGTTGTCGAGTCTTCCCAGTTTCTTGATTGCCGCGGCCATGGTGGCGCCGGAGTTACCTGCCGAAACCAGGGCATCCGCTTTTCCCTGCTTCACCAGGCCGAAGCCGACCATAATGGTGGAATCCTTTTTTTTGCGGATCGCCTCCACCGGGGATTCTTCCATGCCCACGGCCTGGGAGGCATGCTCAATGTGAATACGGCGGCGTCCGGAGTCGGGGCATCCGGCCCGGGTCAACTCCTTTTCGATCAGCTCACGGGGACCAAGGAGGATCGTCTCCAGGTCATATTCGTCCACCGCCAGCAGAGCACCGCGGATGATCTCACCCGGTCCGCGGTCGCCACCCATCACATCAAGAGCAATTCGCACAAATCCAACCCAACGGCCCGCAACCCGGTCTCGGCAGCAGCCATGACAGTGGAACGGGTTGCTGATTTTCAGAAACTTCGTTGCTGTTTACCTTCTCTTTCCTAAAGCTCATCTTCGAGATGAACCACGCTCCTGCCCTTGTAAATGCCGCAGCCGCCGCAGAGCCGATGGGGCAGCTTGGGTTCGCCGCATTCGGAACACTCCACCACGTTGGGTTTTTTCAGGGCGTCGTGGGAACGACGCTTGCGGGTCCGGGAATGAGAATGACGTTTTTTCGGTAAAGCCATGGTACCCTCCGTACGTATATAACTTCTGCTTGGATTCTTTTTCTCTTTTCTTCTTGAACGCCCTGAAAGCCGTTGTTTCAGGGAATTTTTATTTCAAAACCGACAAAATCGAAAACGGCGAGTCCGGAGTCTCGCGGTCGCAACCGCAGGGGCCGGAGTTCAGATCAGCGCCGCATCCGGCGCACAGGCCCAGGCAATCGGAGCGACAGAGGCGCTTGTCCGGCAGGGCAAGATAGAGCTGCTGGCGCAGGACATCGCCGAGATCGATCACCGGTTCCCGGGTCATCACCGTGTCGAGATCACTCCGGGAGCACTCCAGGTTCTGCACCTGCCACGATCCGCTGTCCGGGCAGTGGAAAATCAGGTGCATGGATACATCCACGGCAAAGGGCCAGGCGGCCAGGCAGCGGTCGCAGACCAGTTCCACCGCAGTGTGTAACGAACCCGACAGCTCCACCTTGCCGGCTTCTTTTCCGGTGAGAACGATCTCCGCCTCGACGGGAGCGCATCTGCGTAATTCCAGGGCCGGAAACCAGGAGTTATCCCTGATTTCAAAGCGATTGGAACCGGTTGAAATCTCGTCGAATCTAATTTTCAAAAACGACCCCGCCATCCCTTTGCAGGTATTGGAAAAATTGCTCAAACTGGGTGATATTATACTAAAAGAACAAGAGACGCTATGATAAAATAGCCGTTGACTATAAATAATATCCCGTCCCTGTCAAGGAAGGAAAAAACAAACAGGTCCCCCGGTCCGTGCAGCCGTGATCGCTTACTCGTTTTTTTCCCGGAAGTCCTCTTTGCTGATGGTGAAATCGGTTCCGTGACCCTGGTCAAGACGCAGGACAACGGTCATATCATCGCGGATCGGAGGATCAAAGTCGAAAAGTCCCTCCTTGTCGGTGGTTCCTTCCAGGAGCTTGTTCCCCGCCGCATCCACCACGATGATCTTTCCCCCCCGGATCTTTTCTCCTCCCATGAAAAAGGCCTCCACAAAGACGCGCCCCTTTTCCACATAGCACCAGAGCACGGCCGAATGGGCCAGGGCAAGACCGGCGGCGCCGGCAATCAGCAGAAAAACCAGGACCAGACAGAGCAGGCTTCCGCGCCGGTCTGCAGCTTTGATCATATCCTTTTCCTCCTGTTTATGTGAGTGACACCGCCGCGCAGATGCGGCCACAGCCCCGGAAACCGTTGCTGACGGTTTTGATGATTTTTTTACCATTCACAGAATTTACAACCCGGCGGTATAAGCTACCTCTTGGCTGCACGCGCTCGCCTTTCTTCGGTCACGGCTGCCGGAAACGCACCCGGTTCAGCAGCGGCCGCAGCAGCAGCGCCAGATAGAACACCAAGGCAGAAACCAGGGCGATCACCGCACCGCTGGGAACGGGAAGCAGCCCGGAAAGCAGCAGGCCGACCGTGGTACTGAAGGTGGAAAACACCATGCTGAGCCAGACAAAACCACGCAGATTGCCGACCACTGTCTGGGCCGCCGCGGCCGGCACCACCACCAGCACCAGCACCAGCAGGGCGCCGATGAGTTTGAGACTGGCCACCACCACCAAGGTCAGCAGACAGACAAAGACATATTCCAGCAGAACCGGCGACAGCCCGCGGGATCTTGCCAGAATTGCATTGAAGCCACCCAGCATCACCTTATTGAAGTTCCATGAAAAGAGTATCCAGACCAGCAAGGAGGCCACTCCCAGGGTGATCAGATCCAGATCGGTGAGGGTGATGAGGCTGCCGAAGAGAATCCCCTCCACCTGGTGGATATTGAACTGGCTGGTGACGAAAATCATCAGGATGATGCCGAGCCCGAAAATCTGGGCCAGGACCACGCCGATAACCGTATCGTTGGCCAGCCGGGAGCGATTTTTCACATAGGTCATAACCAGGGCAACCAGGAGACAGAAGCCGTAAAGGCCGCCATAGGTCGCATCCACCGGTTCTCCCATGAGCAACCCGATGGCTACGCCGGACATGGCGCCGTTGCCGATGGTCTGGGTGAAAAAGGAGAGTTTCCTGGTCACCACCACCGTACCGATGCCGCCCAAAAGCGGACCGATGATCAGCGAGGCCAGCAAACCCCGGATCATGAAGGTATGTTCGAAGATTGACGGCAACCAGCCTGTTTCGGCCAGGTTGCGGATCAGACCGTAGATGTATTCCATACCGTTTACCAGCGGAATTGCAACCGAAGAATCGACACCGATCTCTCCGCTTACGTGGCAATGGTTTTCAGGAGATCGGAAAGAGTCAGCTCCTGTGCGTCTCCCTCATAGATGACCCTTCCGTTGATGGCAGTTACCCGATCGGCGACATAAAGCACGCTCTGCATATAGTGGCTGACCATGAGGATGGTCAGGCCCTGCCGCTTTTTCAGCTCCACCAGCATTTTTTCAAACCGCCTGGCTCCCACCTCGTCGATGTTGCTGGCAGGTTCATCAAGGAGCAGCAGTTCCGGTTTCGGTTCCAGGGCCTGGGCCAGCAACACCCGGCGCAGCTCGCCGCCGGAAAGGTCCCCGATCCGTCGCTCCATCAGATGCTCACAGCCGGTGGCGGCGAGAATGCGGTTGATCTTCTCCCGCATTCTACGTTTGCCCCCGAGAAAAATCGGCGTTCTTTTGAGCATGATATAGAAAAAGTCAAAGACGGTGATGGGCATGGAGCGGTCAAATTCCAGGAGCTGGGGCACATAGCCGATCCTGCCGTTTCCCCTGAAGAAAAAGCGGATCAGACCCCGGTGGGGAATCGCTCCGGTGATGCTGCGGATGAGAGTTGTCTTGCCGGCGCCGTTGGGACCGATCAGGGCATGGATATTTCCTTTCCGCACCTGCAGATCGACCCCCCGGAGGATGCGGTTTCCCTTCAGGGTGACGGATAAATCGCGGATCTTGAGGAGCGGTTCGTCACCGGGGCTTCCCAGCCCCGTATCCGCCTTTTCAACGTCAACCGCCATGTCCCACCTCGGTCAGGGCCCGGACTATGGTCTCCAGGTTGCGGCGCATGGCCCGTTCAAAATAGTCCCGTTCATACTTTCCCCTGGAGACATGCGACAGCTTATAGATCCGGCAACCGGTTTCCTGAAAAATAATATCCACATATTTCTTTTCATAATCCAGCTCGGCAAAGAGAACGCCGACACCGGCCTTTTTGATCCGCCTGATGGTATCCTCCAGCTGTCTGGGGCTGGGTTTGATGCCGTGCCGCGGCTGCACCACCGCCGAGACCTTGATCCCCAGTTCCTGGAAGAGATAGGCATAGCCGTCATGAACCGTGGCGATGCGCAGTTTACCCATGTCCACCTTAGCCAGCTCCTCCAGGGCCCGGGCCAGCATTTTCTGCAGGGAAGAGGTATAGGCACGGGTGTTTTTCTTAAACAGCGCGGCCTGGGCGGGGCATCGTTTTTCCAGCTCGCGGCTGATCATACGGATCTGCCGCGCCGCACCGTTGATGCTGATGTAGGTATGGGAGTTGAACGACTGCTGCCGTCCGCCGCCTTCAAAGGCGTATTTCTTTGTAAAGACGCTGATGAGCGGCAGACCCTTGTTGGTATCGATGACTCTGAGCCGGGGGTTGTCCGCGGCCTTGAGCATGGAGGAGACAAACTCGTCATGGCCCAGGCCGTTGATCACCACCAGATCAAGCTTTTTGAGACGCTCGATATCCCGCGGCAGCGGCTGGTAGGAGTGGGGATCGGCCTCAGAGGGAATCAGGGGAACCACCCGCGCCGTGTCGCCGACGATATGCGAAACCCAGGAATAATAAGGATGCAGGGAAACACCGATGGTGAGGCCGCATTTCTCGTTTGCCTTGTCGGCAAAAACTGAACAGGGCGAAAAGGGGATGAGCAGCAGACAGAGACAGAGGATGACTGGAAAAAACTTCATTGTCTTGCATTACCTATAACCTGAGTGGATGCCTGAACAGCGCCCGGCGGCGGCCGCGGCTTCACGGCTGCCGGTCACAAGATCATCCGGGACCTTCAACGATGCGCTCACAGTCGCGGGCGCCGGCGCCGTAAATCCACTTCCAGCCGCGTTTGATGGGGTCGGAAGCGGGATAATCGGTTTTCCGGGAATTGAACCACACCTGAATATCATACCGCTCCGGAGTGGTTTTCCGGCAGTGGGGAAAGGGGGGATCATCACTTTGCAGATCAATGATCCGCAGCAGAAAACTGTTCTTCAGGGGATCAGCGTTTTTGCGGGTGGAGCCCACGGAGGCGTCGACACCGAAGTAGTCGACCCAGCCCGATCGCCGATGCATCTCCCAGACAAACCCCCTCAGGCCGGTGGGCAGGAGCTCGGCGGCAAAGGGCGGCAACCCCTCTTGTCGGAGCTGGTCGATATCCGGCCAGCTGCCGTCAGCCGATCGCAGATAGAGAATATCCATGGCGCTGCCGAGCAGGGCCCGGTAAAGCGCCGGTGCCTGATTTTTCAGCCTGACGTCGGCGAGTTGATAACTTTCGGGACCCCGGGCGCCGGCGCTCCGGTGCAGGAGGGTAAAGCGCAGGGCCATGGCCGCCAGAATCAACGTCACCGCCAGCAGCAGATAAAGCGTCTCGCGTCCGGCGGCGCGCGGGGCAACCACCTTCTCCCGATACCTTCCCGGTGCCGCGGACTCACCCATTGTTCCGCTCCAAGGGCAAGGACGATTTAGCGGATTGATAAAACGCGGACTCAGCCATTCTACGACAGGTTTGATGTTGCAGGAATTGCCGCCGGTCGCCGCAGAGGAAAACGGCAAGGTCGGCGGGGTTTACTTCATGTCCAGAAACTCGACCCACAGCACAGCCCCCAGCTCCACCTCTTTTTCCTGATTCCCCCGCTTGATGGTCTCATCACCGGGGTTGAGGGCGGCAAAACCCCACCAGCCGGCCCAGGGGGCCCCATAGGTGAAAACGCCGTTGTCGTCGGCCTTGATTGTCTGGGTGATCATGTAGTCGTTGGGAGCCTTATATGTACCATTTTCATTGTAGAATTCAACCTCTACTTCGGCGTTGGCCACAGGGTTACCGTCCAGCAGCACCCTTCCCTGGAAGACGTTGCCGCTGTAGAGGCCATAGGGCTTGGTCAGGGGGACGATCTCGGTTTTCAGACCCACCGGCTCGTCCCAGCCCTGGTCATTACCGAAGGCGGTGACCACCACCTTGGTGTAGTGGATGATGTACTTGTCTTCGGCGGCTTCCCAATAGGGTTGGGGCTCCATGGTGAAGACCAGCAAGCCCGGACGCTTCACCGTGTATTGTGCCTGCCAGGTCCGATTCTCGCCGATCATCTTCGGCGTCAGGGAGCCAAGCAGGTCAATGGTCTTGCCCCGCTCCTTCACCTGAAACTTCAGCGGCTTGGCCAGCGACATGCCGATACCGGTCATGGGGTGCCAGAAACGCAGATCCAGGGAGACGGTTCCGTCCTGGGGACGGGTGATCATCTGGGCCGACGGGATGATCATGCCGTAATGGGCATGGGCGTCGAACCCGGAAAAGAGCAGCCCGGCCATTGAAAAAAATATCATCAGTGTACGAAATCCCATATTCACCTCCTCCAGCAAAAACCCACCTTTCTCATCGTAACCGATCACGGGCACCGCATCTTTATTTACATCTCTCCCGGCCGCACAACGGGCTTATAGCGGCCGGGAGAGATGTAAGCAAATCTGCAGCACCGGCGACCGATTCCTTCTTATCCGCCGGAATTGCATTCCATCATTGTGTTGAACAGAAATCCGGATACAACGGCAAACCACTCCATGGGAGCATCAAAGCTAACTGCTACCCCCTGGTCATCGTCACGGACCACCCGGCCATGGAGCCGGTCGATCCTCAGGCGGCTCTCTTTACCCTGCAGGGTGATGATAACCTCGCAGGACGCTGAAATCTCGGGAACATCGCCCGGATCATCCAGCTTCACAAAGAGGCCGCACAGGCTCATATCACGCAAAATACCCGGATATCGCCGCGAGTTCACCTTGATTTCGCAGCTGATCAGTTGCGAAAGAGACAGGAAGGGGGGCCTGAATGCCTTTCTACGTTCCGGGGGAGGATTATTCATCCGCCTTCTCCTTACCATCAGCAGGACGAGGTGATTGCCGCGGCGCCGCGTCCCCCTGGTCCAATGCCGGGGGCAGTTCGGCAAAAGCCTCGGGCTGGTGGGTGTATCCCCGACCGGCGTCGCCTGTGGCCGCTGCAAGGTACTCCTTCAGCCGAGGACCCGTCTTTCCGGCAAATCCCGGGTCCCGGTTGAGCGTATCAGCCCCGGGCCGGCAGCCCACATGATCCTGCTGGTTGTTCCAGAGCGTATTGGCCGCCAACCGCAACCGGGCGCCGCTGCTCTGAAAATTTTTATGACCCGTATAGTTGAGGATACCGGCAAAGCCGTTGTTGCTGACGATGTTTTTCTCGACCAGGGCCTCGTAGACGGCGGGTTGGGGATATCCGAAAACCAGCCCGCCCGCTCTGATCTTCCTGCCGGCGCCGTTGTTGTGATCAATGGTATTGTTGCTGACGGTCACCGGACTCAGGTTAAAGGATGAAACGGCAATGCCGAGATGCCGGTTCCTGACGATGAGATTGTTATCGATGAGAATGCGCTTGAAGGCGAACATTTTGATGGTGGAAAGGGGGCTGATCACAATGCCGTCAACATTGTCGTGGACGATGTTTCCCCGGATGGTCGGCGAGGCCGTTTCCCGGGCGCCGATGCCGAGACGGTTGCCGTAGACCTCGTTGAATTCGATACGCGGGGTGGCCTTGCCGCGGCAGCCGATGCCCACCACCTTGTTGTTGTACACCCGGTTGTTGTAGATACGGGCGCTGCTGTCCTTGCCGTTGCCGATACCCACCAGATTGTCATACACCAGGTTGCCATGGATCCTGGCCTTGCCGGTGAGGGCGGGGGAACCGTGGATGCCCATGCCGTGATTGTTGCCGGTGATGCGGTTGTTGAAGATATCCGGGGCCGAATCCCAGATATTTATCCCATGCCCCAGGTCGCCGACTCCGCCGCCGGTGATGACGAAACCCTCGATCTTGCCGGCCCGGTCGCCGAGATAGTAAACGGCAATGGTGGACTTGTCTCCCTTACGGCTGCCGCCATCGATAATCGGCCAGTCCTCACCGATGAGGTTGACGCTTTTGTCAATCACCAACAGCTCGGTGTACCTGCCCTTGCGCACGATGATATCATCGCCCGGAGCGGCCGCGTCAATGGCGGACTGGATGGTTGGATAGTCATCCGGGACCAGCCGTTTACCCGTTGCTTTGGTGGTTTTGGTACTGATGATCAACTCCGCCGGATCGCTTTGGTTCGTCCCGTCGCCGACCACTAAGCGCACCACGTAGGAGCCTTCCCGGTCAACGGCCAAGACCGTTTTCTCTTTATCTGCGGAAGACAGCTCCGCCCGGCTGCCCCGGGGCTTGCGGTCCAGGGACCAGGAATAGGTAAGGGCCGCACCCTCCGGATCCTTGGAGCCACTACCGAACAGGGTAATGGTATCCCCCACCGAGACCTGCGATAGAACTTCGCCGATCATGGCCCTGGGCGGCCGGTTATC